>Ga0114938_1001642_pt1 | contig 14932 bp, 11 predicted proteins | sample AshMeaBigSpring_FD_88675 | JGI IMG/M metagenome (GOLD analysis project Ga0114938, IMG submission 88675) | Groundwater microbial communities from Big Spring, Nevada to study Microbial Dark Matter (Phase II) - Ash Meadows Big Spring | ecosystem: Environmental > Aquatic > Deep subsurface >...
AACAGGCGAGACAAAATTCGGATTCCTTGCGTCCGGTCGCCCGGACCATTCCCTCGATGTCCAAATAGCCGATCGAGTCCGCCCCGAGGTAATCGCAAATTTCCTTGTGCGTACATTGGTTGGCAATGAGTTTTTCGGGGTCGGGGAAATCGATCCCGTAGTGGCATGCGTGCCGGTGCGGGGGACAACTGATGCGCATGTGAACTTCCTTGGCGCCATTTTCGCGGAGGTTGACGACGCGCGTGCGGGCGGTTGTGCCACGGACGATCGAGTCGTCCACAACAACCACCCGCTTCCCCTCGACCGCTTCACGGACAAGGTTGAGCTTCACCCGGACATTGAAATCACGGATGATTTGGGTGGGCTGGATGAACGTGCGACCGATGTAGTGGTTGCGCACAAAGGCGGGAAAATACGGAATCCCGAGTTCCTCGGCGAACCCCAGCGCTGCGTAAATTCCGGAGTCCGGCACGGGAACAACAAGATCGGCCTCAACCGGGTGGCGGCGGGCGAGTTCGCGCCCCATCTCGACACGGGCACGGCTCACGTTGACTCCCCCGACATTGCTGTCGGGCCTCGCGAAATAGACATACTCGAACACGCAAAACGCGCTCTTTGCGGTTTTGAACGGCCATTCGCTCCGGATGCCATTTTCATCCAAAATGACGCATTCGCCGGGCTCGACATCGCGAATGAATTCGGCGTGGATCAAGTCGAACGCACAACTTTCCGACGAGAGCACATAGGCCCCGTCGAGTTTTCCGATGCAAAGCGGACGGAAACCATGCGGGTCGCGGAATCCGATAATTTCGCGTTCGCTCATGAGGACGATCGAAAATGCGCCTTCCAAGCGGCGGAGTGCCGCGAGTCCGCCGCCATCCCCGCGCGGTTGGGAGAGCAAATGAAGGACAATTTCGCTGTCGACGGTCGTTTGGAAAATCGACCCGCGTTCCTCGAGCTCGGTGCGGAGGGCGGCGGCATTGACCAGGTTTCCATTATGGGCGACCGCCAGTTGGCCCCGCGAGGTATCCACCACAAAGGGTTGCGCATTTTTGATTGTGCTCGACCCGGTCGTTGAATAGCGCACATGCCCGATCGAGCGCGTGCCGACAAGCCGTTCCAAGTCCGCCGGGGAAAAAACTTGGGAGACGAGTCCCATTCCCTTGTGGACTTGGAGAGGAAGTTCCGGCCCCTTCGTCGAGGCAATACCCGCACTTTCCTGCCCCCGGTGTTGTAGAGCAAAAAGACCGTAGTAGGTCAATAGGGCAGCGTCCGGGTGGCCGTACACGGCGAAAACGCCGCATTCGTGTTTGGGTTTGTGGTGGTTCAACACAGATTCGCTTTTCGCTGATGGCGCATTTTGCCGGTCGGCATCGGGGTTTTGGTTGGATGGTCGAAGAAAATGCTCATAAACGGAAGGTGTTCGCGATCCGCCTGATGAGATCAGGGACGGAACGTGCCTCCGCGTCCGTCCATCCATGACTTCTCGGCACTCCGTTGCAATTTCTGGAGGGTGTCCTTGGACTCGATCCGATACTCGATCGTGTGGGCGTGTGTGCTGGTCGGATAGTTCTTGACGACCTTTTTCCAGACGTCGCTACCCGCGCGATCAGCGGCCTCGTTCATTTTCTCCTTTGCAAACTCGAGCGTCGCTTGGCCAATGCCGCCGGGTGCTTGGGGAACATTCGGCTCGATGAAGTAGAACCTTGCCAAAGAGGAACCGGATGTCGCAATCGTCACTTCTGTGACTCGCGCGGCATTGTCCACCACGTATTCGTGTCCGCTGATCGAAGTGATCGACGAGAGGGCGACATTGTATGTGCCGCCTGGCAATTCCGCCCTCCAAATACCGCGCATGTTCGGCGGCGTCGGCGATGGCGTCGCATTCTGGGCGAAAACCACCCCACTGCCCGAAAGCAAAACCCCGATAGCAACCACAACAACCAACAAGAGCTTCAAGCGAATTCTCATGACGCCTATTGATGTCAGGAATGGCGGCAGATTCAAGACCCGTTTTTGACAATTTGCGTGCCCCTCGAAATGAACAAAACCGCCTCGAAAGATTTTGTGCGGTCTCACTCCCGCTCTGGTTATGGCTGCTCCGGCGTGAGCGTCACTTGGCGAACCTCAATCGGATTCCATTTTTCCGGTACCCCCTCCAGTTCGATGGAGGATTCGCCTGCGGGAAGTGCGATGGTACCGAGGGGAACAGTTTTCCAGACCTTTTCCTCGCCGGTGGCCGGAATATCGACGGTTGTCGGCTTCTTCGATTTGCCGACGGTGAGGAGCAATTTGACCGGCTTCGTGGCGGCAACTTCCGCCGTGACGATCCATTTCTTTGCTTTGGAGTAGAGACCAAATTTGAGGCCATTGGCACGGACGGCTTCGGCCAGAGGGGCGAGCAGGTCCCGTCCGGCGGGAGAGGATTTCACGGCGTTCCAATCGCTGGCGGCAGAATCGTAGAGAGCGAAGCCGTCGTGGTGCTTGGAGGTGATCACGACGTACTTCATGCCGGCTTCCTTGGCGAGATCCGCCCAGGCCTTGGGGTCGTATTTCGAGGCGGTGAACTCCTTGGCGAAGGCTTTGTAGTCTTTGATCGGGATGGAGCCTTGCTTCAGGATGAGTGCCTCCGGAAGTTTGCCTTGTCGGTGGTGGGGGGAAGGACTAGTTTGGTGTCATTCATGCGCTACCTTGACCCAAAAAACGAACTCAGCTACCGGGGTACTTGGCGATGCCAAAGCCGGATTGCTCGCATCCACCACCGAAGCCTCCTCGAACTGAGCCACCCCATGCGTCGCTGGCTGTTCTCTATTACGATCCTTTTTGCAGCGCTGGCGACTCCCTCGGCCCGGGCAGCGGACGACCTTGCCTGGCTCGATCCCTACAATGTCGCATGGACGTCGCAGAGCAAAAACTCCTCGGAATCGATGCCTTGCGGCGGCGGCGATACCGGCCTGAACGTCTGGGTGGAAAATGGCGATCTGCTCATCTACATGCAACGCAGTGGGGCCTTCGATGAAAACAACCTCTACCTCAAACTCGGCCGTCTCCGCGTGACCCTTGATCCGAATCCCTTCGCCGGCGAGGGCTCATCGTTCCGTCAGGAACTCAAACTCCGAGATGGACACGTCGAAATCACCGGGAAATCCAGCGATGCCGAGGCCCGGATTCTGGTCTGGGTCGATGTCTTTCGTCCGGTTATCCATGTCGAAATCTCCTCGACCAAGCCGATCTCGGCCCGTGCCGCGTACGAGAGTTGGCGGTTTGCCGATGTGGACTTGCTGGAGGGGCCCGCCCGTGCCCGCTTCGCCTGCTTGGGATGGCTGGGCTATCCCGGAAAAGTAACGACATTCCGCGACGAAATCGCATTCCGTGGCAACGAGGTTCTCTTTTACCACCGCAACCGCGACGACAAGCTCCTCTTCGACTACACGGTGAAACAGCAGGGGCTTGAGGCGGTCAAAAACCAACTCGTCAACACCCAAAAGGGCCGCACCTCCGGCGGCCTCCTGCGCGGAGACGGGTTTGTCGCCGACGGAACCGCCGATGGCAAATACATCAATACCGCCTTCAAGTCTTGGAAACTTCGCTCGGCCCAACCCGCCACGAGCCATCACCTCGAAATCGTCTCCCACATCGCCCAGACCGACACCCTCGCCAACTGGCAGAAGGGCCTCGACGCAAAGACCAAAGCCGCCCGCGAAACCCCTCTGGCAAAAGCCCGGCAGGCCTCCCGCGACTGGTGGGCGGCCTTCTGGCGGCGCAGCCACATCGTCATCAATCCCTCCCGCCCGGGCGATGCTGACAAACCCTGGCAAATCGGTCGCAACTACCAACTCTTCCGTTACCAACTCGGTTGCAATGCCTTTGGCGACTACCCGACCAAATTCAATGGTGGACAATTTACCTTCGACCCCTCGCTTGTCGAAAAGGACAAAACGAACTCGCCGGACTGGCGTGCTTGGGGGGGCGGCAGTTTCACCGCCCAGAACCAACGCCTCGTCCACTGGCCGATGCTCAAGGCGGGCGACGCCGAACTCGTCATCCCCCAACTCGAATACTACCGCCGCGCTCTCCCCAGCGCCACCGCCCGCGTGAAGACCTACTACGGGCATGAGGGATGCCTCTTCGCCGAACAACTCGAAAATTTCGGCCTCCCGATTTCTGCGGGTTGGGGGTGGTCGGAACCGGGGGCCAAATCCCGACAGCGTGGCCGGGAGGTTCCCTTCGGCGATCCCCAAATCTTGGGCGTCAACGGTCCGAACAGCATCGTTGAAAAAGGGGAACTCGCCAACGCCTACATTTCCTACCACTACGAGTCCCAGCTCGAATACTCCTACATGGCCCTCGAGCACAACCGGTTCTTCGGAAGCGATATCCGCCCCTACCTCCCCCTCATCCGCCAGTCGGTCCGCTTCTTCGATGAACACTACCAACTCCGCGAAAAAATGCGCTCGGGCAAACCGCTCGATGAAAATGGAAAACTCGTCATTTTTCCCTCCACCTCGTGCGAAACCTACCGGGGCGCCAAAAATCCCGCCGACGTGATCGCCGGGCTCTCGGCCTGTCTGGACGGACTCCTTGCTCTGGATGATTCGCTCGTTCCTCCCGCCGAGAAAGAATACTACCGCAGCTTCAAGAACCGGATCCCCCCCTACACCTACGGCGAGGAAAAGGGCGACAAAATCCTCCTCCCCGCCGCGAGTTGGGCGAAGGTGACCAACGTGGAATGCCCGCAATTCTACCCCCTCTTCCCCTTCAACCGCTTCGCCCTCGGTCGCGATGACATGCAAATTTTTCGCAATACCTGGAAGCACGGAAAATTCCCGAAAAACATGGTCATCAGTTGGCACCAGGATGGCATCTTCTTCGCCCGCATGGGCATGACCCGCGAGGCCGCCGACTACAACTCCAAGAAACTCTCAAACGCCACCAGCAAAGTCGCCACCCCTCGCTTCCCGACATTCTGGGGACCGGGCCACGACTGGACCCCCGACCACAACTGGGGAGGCTCCGGCATGATCGGTCTTCAGGAAATGCTCGTTCAAACCATCGGTGACCGCATCCTCGTCTTCCCGGCCTGGCCAAAAGACTGGGATGTGGACTTCAAACTCCATGCCCCCGGGAAAACCAGTATTGAATGCTCCTACCGATCCGGAAAAATCCAGTCCCTGAAAGTGACCCCCGAATCCCGCCGAAAGGATCTCGAAATCGCAGCGGGGTTCAGCCAATAGCGCCTCGCCGGAAAACCAGCACAAACACCATGAACTACCTCGAACGCTCCCAATCCCTCCAGTCGCTCGTCACCCTCGACCCCGACCGGATTGCCGTTGGTTCGGGAATATCGGTTCACAATTTCTCCTTCGTCTCCCGGCACACCGGCATTCTTCCGGACAGCCACGAAACCGGTCCAAAATATGGCGACATCCTCGATGTGGAGGACTCTCTCGTGGCGGAGAACGCCTCCTTCCGTTATCACGTCTTCCACCGCGATTCGTCCGGAAAATCCGATGGCATGATCCTCCTCTTCCACGGCTTCAACGAACGCCACTGGGACAAATACCTCCCATGGGCCATGAAGCTCGTTGAGGACACCGGAAAGTCGGTTGTTCTCTTCCCGATCGCATTCCTGATGAACCGCGCCCCCGCCGCATGGAGCGACACCCGCCTCATGCACACCGTCAGCAAGCACCGCAAGGAGGAATTCCCCAACGTTCTCCAGTCATCCCTCCTCAACGCCGCCATCAGCAGCCGACTCCACCGCAATCCCCAAAGGTTCATCTGGTCCGGACTCCAAACCTTTTACGACGTGATTGATTTTGTGGAATCCTGCAAAAACGGAGCCCACCCGCTCTTCGCTCCCCAATTCCACCTCGACATCGTCGCCTACTCGATCGGAGCATTCCTCGCGGAAGTCCTCCTCCTGTGCAATCCCGGCGGACATTTTTCCGACAGCAAACTCTTCATGTTCTGCGGCGGACCCGTCTTCAACCGCATCTCGCCCGTTTCCAAGTTCATCCTCGACAGCGAGGCGAACGTCCGCCTGTATTCATTCCTCGTCGAGCACCTCGAAAGCCACATCAAACACGAACCGAAACTCAGCCACTACCTCGGCTCCCATTCGGAATCCGGCGTCGCCTTCCGCAGCATGCTCAATTACAAACTCATGGGCGACTTCCGCGAAGACCGCTTCCGCAAAATGGCCCGCCGCATCGCTGCCATCGGACTCGCCAACGACGAAATCATCCCCCCCTACGAAATCGAGAACACCGTCCAAGGACGAAAACGCGACATCCCGATCCCGGTCGAAACCCTCGACCTCCCCTACGCCTACAAACACGAGGATCCCTTTCCCGCCCGCGAACCCATCGCCAAGGAGGTGGACGTCGCCTTCCGCCAAGTCTTCGGGCGCATCGCCTCATTTCTCGCCACGTAAGCCCCCTCCCCGGAGAAATCAAATGAAAACCGTTGACGTGTCCCATCGGCCCGAGAACTCTTCTTGCCGATTTCCTCGCAACGCATCAAATTGCTCACCTCCTTTCACAATCCCCAACCCCGACAAACATGATTCTTCGTTCCCTCCCGATTTTGCGTTCGCGAATTCCGGTTCTGCTCGCATCGGCGTTGCTTTTCTTTCCCTCCCTCCACGCCGACCCCGGCCCGGATTGCCTGCCGGGGGAATTGTCTGCCGAGCGGATTCTCAATGGTGAGAGCCCGTTCCCGCAAACCCCGAATACAAAGGTTGGCGAGTACTGGAACGGATTTGCGAAAGACCGTCTCTCCCAGCCTCCAAAGCCAGGAATCCACCCGCGCATCCTGATGAGTCCCTCCGATTTGCCGGACCTTCGGCGTCGCCTCAAGGAGACGGATTCCGGGCGGGTCATGATGGAAACCCTTCGTGCTCGGGTGGACGAGGCGCTCCGCAAACCCGGCGAGTGGGGAACGTTGTTTTATGACGCATTGGCAACGGGTGACAAAATCAAGGCGGAGCAACTTTTGAAGGAAAAAAAAGGAACTCCGCAAGCCATCGGACACTACCAGCCTTGGATTCACGCGGTCGCATTGGAGTCCTTCGACGCCATGGTTTCCCAGGATTCCGAAAGGGGGAAAAAAGTCGGGGCCGTCCTTGCGGGCTACGCCGATTTGGTCGAACCCGCAGTGCGAAAAGCTTTCGAACAACCCCTCCGTGACGACGTCTGGCGTGCAAAAATCGCGGGTCCGACGACCGGTGCATGGGGCAGCGACCAAGGGGCCCGCGAACTCCTTGGATACCACAACATCGGCTACGCCTACGACTTCGCCTACAATTTCATGACGGACGCCCAGCGCGACAGGGTGCGATCAGTCATTTCCTTGGCGACAAAGGGAAAACTCTGGATGGGTGCGCGGTTGCCGCACCATTTTCGCAATTGGAACTGGATTGCCGTCGGTCTCGGCCAACCGCTCCTTGCACTGGCCATCGAGGGCGAGGAGGGCTACGACCAACGGGTCTATCGCCTCGGCGTCGAAATTGCCCGCGACTACCTGACTTACGGCATCAGCCCCAGCGGCTGCTCGACCGAAGCCGTGGGTTACACGCAATTCGGCTTCGTCTGGGGGAATCCCTTCATTGTCGCCGCCTCGCGCCGGGGCGAGAATTTGCTCGTCCATGCCCAGTTTCACGCGATGCTCGACTGGTATTTGCATTCCATGGACCCGGCCGGCCAGAAATGGACGAGCCATGGCGATGGCGGGGTCTCCGGTCCGTCGGTGGGAACCATGATGATGTGGAAATTCTTTTACCCGGACGACCCGAAGGTGGATTTCCTCTGGTGGAACACGCTCCGCGCCTCCGGCAAGGACCAACTCAAGGAAAAAACGCACTTCATCGAGGCTTTGATTTTCGCGACCGATGGGGCAATGGCCGTCGGCAAGCCGTTCGACTACCAACATGGGGCCACGCTCAAAGCCCCCCTCACCTGGTTCGATCCCGTCCGCAGCTCGCTCATCGCCCGATCCGCTTGGTCGCCTGATGCGTCCTTGGTCCAATTCGAGTGCCGCACCGACTCGGTGGGGGCCAGCCATGAACACGCCGACCGGGGCGCCTTCACGTTTGCCGCGCTTGGGCGCACCTGGGCGAAGGACAATTTCCGCTCGGTCGAAACCAAATACCACAACAGCATTCTCATCGACGGACTCGGACAAGGGTATTGGCCCGGTCCCGGAAAGTGGCTTGGCCTCACGGACGGCCCCCACTTGCTGGTGGCCGCTTGCGACGCCAAGGAAGCCTACGACTGGTGGTGGCCGAAACAGCTCCTCTTTGAGGACCCCCAATCCTTTGTGAGATTCCAATTCCCCCGATGGGAGGGCTATCGCAGCGAGGCGGAGACCTTGCGCAAGCACCACGGCAATGGCCCATTCGAACGCGATCCTCGCCCGTCGGTGGTCGCTCACTGGAAGGGATTCGAGCCAACCGATCCCCGCATGTGGGATGAAGATGGCTGGCCGATCCGGTTGCCTCACAATCCGGTCCAGCGCGCCTTCCGGACACTTGCCTTTTCAAAAGGCTGTCAACCCTGGCTATTGGTCGTGGACGACATTCAGAAGGACGACAGCGAACACCTCTACGAGTGGCTCATGCAGACGGACATGAATACCGACGTCGCCAAGATCGAAGGAAATGACATCATCCTCTGCGATGCGACCGTGAAGCGTGACGAAAATGGCCTCGCCCAGCCAGCCCCCGGCGACCGATTGCTATTGGTACGGGTCTTGGACATCGGGAGGCCCGCCAAATGGCACGACACCCAAGCACGTCCAGCCTTCCGCCTCGAAACCCTCGAACGCAGAGACACTCTCCTGCCGGACGTGATGCCGGACGGTTCCCCCTCCACCAATCGGGCTTGGGGTTTGGACAAACGACTGGTTGTTCCCAGTCGCTCGGTTGCCCCGGATTTCAAAATTCTCATCTTTCCCCACCGGGCGGGTGGCGAACTTCCGGTCACAACATGGAATGCCGATCGCTCCCGACTCATCGTCGAATGCGGAGGCGAACGCCAGGAATTGCGCTTTGCCCGAACCGCCGAGGGGAAGACGGAAGTTTTTCTTGAAGCCGGGCCCCGAAACCCCCATAGGTAAACCAATGATCGCGAAGCAAACCCGACAGGCAGACGAAGTGACCCCGGATTTCGAGGCGGAGGCCGACGAACTGGTGACCCATTATCCGGTCTCCAAGCGCAGTGCCTCCCTTCCCCTGCTGCACTTGTGGCAAAACCATTTCGGGTTTGTGGACGATTCGGGCGTCGAGTGGATTGCCGCCAAACTCGAACTCGAACCCATCAATATTCTTGAGTTGGTGACGTTCTATCCTTGGTTCCGCCGGGAGGCGGCGGGCAAGACGATCATCCGCGTCTGCCGCACGCTCGCCTGCGCAATGGCCGGCAGCCACGAGGTCCGGGAGAAATTTTGCGAAGCCGTCGGACTGGACCCCCACGAGGACCACCACGGTTTCGGGTGCGCGCCGCCGACCACGCCGGATGGCAAGTTCAGTGTCGAATTCGTCGAATGCCTGGCCAGTTGCGGCAGTGCGCCGGTCGCCCTCATCAACGACGACTTGGTCGAAAATATTTCCCCCGCCGACGTTCCCAAAATTGTGGAGAAACTCAAATAACATGCTCTCGCTCCTACCGACCCCGCACCCGAAAGAACGCCGGATCATCTTCGAGAACATCGGCATCCCGAACTACGCGCCCGACATCAAAACCTACCTCGCCCACGGAGGCTACGAATCGCTGAAAAAGGCGCTCGGAATGAAGCCCGGAGAAATTGTCGATGCCGTCAAGGCCGCGAACCTTCGCGGGCGCGGCGGTGCGGGGTTCCCGTGCGGGATGAAATGGAGCTTCATCAAATACGACGACGGCAAGCCCCACTACATCGTGGTCAATGGCGATGAGTCGGAACCCGGCACGTTCAAGGACCGGTACATCCTCCACGAAGACCCCCACCAACTCATTGAGGGCCTCGCCATTTCGGCCTACGCCACCAATACCCACCTCGCCTACATTTACATCCGGTGCGAATTCCCCCACGCGGCCAAAATCGTCTGGAATGCGATCAAGGAGGCCCGCGCGGCCGGATTCCTTGGCAAGGATATCCTGGGCTCGGGTTTCGACCTCGACATTTACGTCCACCAGGGAGCTGCGGCCTACATTTGCGGCGAGGAAACGAGCCTGCTCGAATCGCTCGAAGGCAAGCGCCCGTACCCGCGCATCAAGCCGCCCTATTTTCCCGCCGTACTCGGCCTCTACATGCAGCCGACCATCGTCAACAACGTGGAAACCCTCTGCCACGTCAAACATATCCTCCGCCTCGGACCCGAAGAATACGCCAAGATGGGCACCCCCGGCGACGGTGGCACGCGGACGATGTGTGTCAGCGGTGATGTCGTCCGCCCGGGCTTTTACGAAATCCCCTGCGGAGGTGTCACCCTCCGGGAATTGATCTTCGATGTTTGTCAGGGCCTCAAACCCGGTCGCTCGCTGAAAGCGGTCATTCCCGGCGGAAGCTCGGCCAAAGTCCTCCGCGCCGACGAAGTTTTCAAAATCAAAGCCAAAGGCCCCGACGGCCAGATGGTCGAAAAGGAAACTCCTATGCTCGACCTCGTCATGGATGCCGCAACACTCGGTTCGATCGGCACAATGATCGGCAGCGCGGGCGTTATGGTCATGGATGACTCACGCGACATGCTCTGGGTCCTCAACAACCTCAACCGCTTCTACGCCCACGAAAGTTGCGGCCAGTGCACTCCCTGCCGCGAGGGAAGCCTCTGGATGTCCAAAATGACAACCCGAATGATCGAAGGCCAAGCCCGCCCGGAAGATCCCGCCAACCTCAAAAATATCGCCGACAACATCGCCGGTCGCACCGTTTGCGCATTCGGTGAAGCCTGTTCGTGGCCGACCCAAAGTTTTCTCGCCAAATTCCCCGAGGAATTCGCAAAATAATAACCCGCAGCCCGGAAAAAACACGCGGCGGGATTTTTTTCGTGCGGGGAGTGCGGAATATTTTGGCCCGCTGGGGACAAACCCTCTGGCCAAGCCCGATTTGATCTGCTAGAGGGATGGGACTATGGAAATGCTCGAATGCCATTTGCCCGGAATCCCGAAAATCCGCAGCGGAAAAGTGCGGGAGGTTTTTGACGTGGGGGAATTTCTCCTCTTTGTTGCGACCGACCGAATTTCCGCCTTCGATTGCATCCTTCCGACCGCGATTCCGCGCAAGGGAGAGGTGCTCACCCAGTTGTCGGCCTATTGGTTCGAGGTGTTGGATTTTGTGCCCAACCACTTCGTGACCGCCCATTTTCCGGCATTTCCCGAAATTCTCAAACCCTTCGAGGAGCAATTGGCCGGACGCTCAATGCTCGTCCGCAAGGCCTCGCCCCTCCCGGTCGAATGCGTGGCCAGAGGCTACCTTGCCGGCTCCGGTTGGAAGGAATACCAAGCCGACGGAATCATGTGCGGACATCGTCTGCCTGAGGGACTCCTCCAATCCTCCCGCCTGCCGGAGACGCTCTTCACCCCCGCGAGGAAGGCCGAGACGGGCCACGACGAGAACATCACATGGAAACAATGCCGGGCCATCCTTGGAGATGAATTGGCCGTGCAAGTGCGCGACCGCACCATCGAACTCTACGAACACGGACGCGCCCATGCCGCGCAATCGGGGATCATTGTCGCCGACACGAAATTCGAGTTTGGCATCGCCGATGGGGAACTTCTCCTCATTGACGAATGCCTCACGCCAGACTCATCCCGCTTTTGGCCCGAGGAATCCTGCAAACCGGGTGGCAGCCCGCCAAGTTACGACAAGCAATTTGTCCGCGATTTCCTCGAGGCAACCGACTGGGACAAATGCCCCCCGGCCCCCGCGTTGCCGCCGGACGTCATCGAAAACACCTCAAGGAAATACATTGAGGCCTTCGAGAAACTGACCGGACGCAAACTCTTTTCGACCCATTCGATCAGGTAAGTTGCGATTGTGCGGCGAGGGTGCAAAGGGCGTGCAGCGTGGCCACGGCGAGTGTGCTGCCGCCCCGGCGTCCGGCGATGGCGACGAAAGGAACGCCGAGGGCCACGAGTTCCTCCTTGCTCTCGACGACGTGGACGAAGCCGACCGGCATGGCAATGACGAGCGCCGGGCGAATGCCCTCCTCAAGGATCATCCGGTTAAGTTCCAAGAGGGCGACGGGGGCATTTCCAAAAACCACGATGCCGCCGTGGAGCATCGGACGGGCTTTGCGGATCGCGAAGAGCGAGCGGGGAAGGTGTTCGCGGGCAGCCAATTCCGCGACATCGGGGTCGGCGACATGGCAGAAAATTCGGTCACGCGAGTGGGAGGGATTCGTGCTCTGGAGGCGCACGATGGAGAGACCGGCCCGGATCATATTCGAGTCGGCAAAGACCGGAGCGCCCGCATGGAGGGCGGCGCACCCGGAGACGATGGCATCGGGCGAAAATTTCACCGAGGCCGCCAGTTCGCGGTCACCGGTCGTGTGGATCATGCGGCGGACAATTTCCCATTCGTTCGGTGGAAATCCGCAGCGGTCGGGGGATTCCCGGTCGATGATCTCGAAGGATTTCGCCTCGATATCGGGTCCGCTGAGCGGGGAGGCAAAAAATTGGTGGATGAAGGGAGTTATGGGCATTTGAGGAGTTGGGTGAAATGGGCGACGGCGGCGGGTCGAGAGGCGAAGTGGAGGTGGGCGTAACTGGCGAGGATGCGTCCGTTTTGGAATCCCTCGGCCGCCGGGCGGTCCGAGCGGCGGTAGCGGAGCGAGTAGACGGTCGGCCAGTCGGGGGAGGAGCAAAGTTCGGAGTAGTGGAACTCGTGGCCCCGGAGGGTTTCCCCCGCGCAACCCCAGAGGCAGTCCCGCTCAAAGGTCGCCTCGACGTAGCCCAGCGATTTCCGGCGCGGGAGCATCCGGGTGCGGGATGGAAGGAGTCCGAGCATCGGATGCGTCGAGCCGTCGCGGGTTTCGATGGCCTCCGAGAGGTACATGAGACCGCCGCACTCCGCGTAGATGAGGCCGCCGTTGGCGGCAAAGGCGCGGATGGCCGCAAGCATTGGCGCGTTCGCGGCGAGTGCGGACGCATGCTCCTCGGGGTAGCCCCCGCCCAGATAGATACCGGAAATGCCCTCTGGCAGAAGGGTATCGCGGAGCGGTGAAAAAAACACCAGCTTGCAACCGGCGTGTTCGAGGGCGGCGAGGTTGTCGGGGTAGTAAAAGTGGAACGCCTTGTCGCGGGCGACGGCCAGACGGCAGAGGGGGGGGAGATCGGACAGATCGGACAGATCGGACGGATCTTCCGCAGAGCCTGCGCAGGCAAGCAGACTCTCGACGAGCCCGGAGGTCTCCAGGGCGTCGGCGAGGGCGGTGAGGGTGGTTTCGGCGGGTTGGCCGGCGGCGGCGGAGACGAGGCCGAGGTGTCGGCTTGGCAATTCCGGCAGGGCTCCGCGCGGCACACCGCCAAGGAGGGGGGGGAGGCCGGCGGCGGCGAGCGACTTGGAGAGCAACTCCGCATGACGGGCCGAGCCACACCGGTTGGCCACGACCCCCCCGATGCGGATTCCGGGTTCGAACGAGTGGAACCCATGAACGGTTGCCGCAAAACTTCGTCCGGCACCGTGCGCGTTGGCGACGAGGGCGATGGGGAGTCTGAGCAGGCTGGCGACCTCGGCCGTGCTGCCGTCCAGACCCGTCGGGTCCGCGCCATCAAAAAGGCCCATAACGCCTTCGACCACGGAAAATTCGGTCGCGGTGCGTGAGAAGAGTTCGCGAACGTAGTCGCGCCCGCACATCCAAGGATCGAGATTGAGGCAGGGGCGGCCGGAGGCCAGCGCCAAGTGGGTCGGGTCCAGGTAGTCCGGGCCGACCTTGTAGGTTTGCACGTTGAGTCCGCGCCGTCGGAGTGCGGCGACAAAGCCGAGAGTGATCGATGTTTTTCCCACCCCGCTTTGGGTTCCGGCAACGACGAGTCCTCTTCTCAAAATTCGATTCCCTCCCGGGCTTTCACACCCTTTTCGTAGGCGTGGTGGACGCACCGCATTTCCGTGACGGTATCGGCCTCCGCGAGGAGTTCCGGGGGCGCGTGGCGTCCGGTCAGAATGAGGTTCGCTCGGCGATTCGGCATGCGGATGAGGGGCAAAACGTCCGGCAAGGCAATGAGGCCGTGGGCGAGTGCTCCGCAAATTTCGTCCAGCACGACGAGGTCGTGGGTATTTTTCCGCACGGCCTTCCCAGCCAGAGCGAGTGCCTCGGCAGCGGTTTCGCGGTGGAGGGCGTAGGCGGGATGATCCGGCGGCGGAACGAACCCCCTTCCACGCTGGACGACTTCGACCCCCGGCAAATGGGCGCAGGCCAGCAGTTCGCCGCTGTTCGGGTCGGATTTCAGGAACTGGATGACCAGCACACTCTGCCCGTGCCCGATCGCGCGCAGGACGGTTCCGAAGGCGGCGGTGGATTTGCCTTTCCCGTCGCCAGTGAAGACGAGGGTTGCCGCGACCGGATTCCGGGAGGCGGAACCGGCGGCTTCACCAGCCACCGGCCAACCTCCCGCAAACCTCCGGCCCGGCGGCAGGCCGCCGCGCCGATTGGGGGTTTGTCATTTGGATTTTCCGCTATTTGGCCTTGCCTTGGCTGGCGACGGCGTTCATGGCGGCGGCGATGGCCTCTTGGTCGCCGAGGTAGTAGTGTTTGATCGGCTTGAGGTCGGCATCGAGTTCGTACACGAGGGGCACACCGGTCGGGATGTTGAGGCTGATGATGTCCTCGTCCGAGACGTTGTCGAGGTACTTGACGAGAGCGCGGAGGCTGTTGCCGTGCGCCGCGATGATGACCCGCTTGCCGGATTTCACGGTCGGGGCAATTTTTTCATGCCAGAGGGGAAGGAACCGC
>Ga0114938_1001643_pt1 | contig 14917 bp, 12 predicted proteins | sample AshMeaBigSpring_FD_88675 | JGI IMG/M metagenome (GOLD analysis project Ga0114938, IMG submission 88675) | Groundwater microbial communities from Big Spring, Nevada to study Microbial Dark Matter (Phase II) - Ash Meadows Big Spring | ecosystem: Environmental > Aquatic > Deep subsurface >...
CGACCCCAGTGTCGACCCCAGCGACTTGGCGGTCGCTGCCGCTATGGAGCAGTACTTCCAATCGGCGAACGCCGCTTCCCGAGGCGAGGGTCTGGACTCCTTCGGTGACTTGTTCGATGCAAGTTGTGCGGTGTGCGCAGCGCAACTAGGCAACTTCACTACCGCCTATGAGTCCGGTCAGCGGGCGGAGGGAGAGCTCTACACGGACTGGTCAGTCGCGGTCGAAGCGAACGACGGCAACACCGCGCTAGTACAGACCACGGTGAACACCGGGGAAGTCACTCTCCTGGGTCCTACGGGCGAGGTGCTCGAGGTCTTCCCGGCCGAATCGGGCATCAACACGGCGTGGACGCTTCGGGCAACCGTGGATGGCCAGTGGATCGTTATCGCAGCACAGGACCTGCCGTGAGGCGCGCGCTGCACGTGACGTCGCTTGGGCTGGGGACACTCATCCTGATGACCGCGTGCGCGTGGGGGAACGGCTGGAACGGCCACGGCACCGCGTACACGGCGAGCAATGGGGTCGGGTGGTACTACTCGGCTGAGGACCGGGCCTTCTTCAGCACCCCGGCCGCGTTCGCGGTCTCGGCCGAACCGACGCTGGAGTACACCTTCGTGCCCACGTGCCAGGCCAACACTCCGGCAGGCGCGGGAGGCATCTGCACGACGGCGCTGTGCAGCACGTCGGCCGGCGAGCCCGGCGTGTCGTTCTGGCAGTTCTCGCGGCCCATCGCCCCGCCCGGGTCGACCTGGAGCCTGCAGGACACGATCTGCGTCCCCGGAGAGCAGCGTGTCGACCTGGCCGACATCGAGGCACAGGTGCGACAGGTGATCGAGGACAAGTTCCGCGAGATCGCGGAGCCCAGCATCCAGCTCGCGCCGCAGACCGTCGGCCTGGTCAACCTTCCGCTGCTGGCGTGGACGCAGGACCGCGGCGACGTCCGACTCGACATCGAGCAGCCGATCCCCGGTGTGATCACGGGTTCACCCCGGTACGTCTGGACCTGGAGCAACGGGTCGACCGCACAGGGGCCGGGTCAGCCGTACGACCCCGGGGTGAGTCCACTGGAGGACGCGTCCTCCTACGTCTCGTCGGTCTACGAGCGTCGGGGTGAGGCCTCCGTGACTCTCCAGGTCACCTGGCGCGCTCAGGTGACGGTGCCCGGGGTCGCCCCAGTGGACCTCGAGCCACTGGTCTACACGAGCACCGCGTCGCTGCCGGTGCTCGAAGCGCGGTCAGTCCTCGTCGACGCCGCCGGGTGAGGCCTCGCCGGCACCGGCCTCGCGTTCGGCCACGGCGTGCTGGGCGGCGAGCCGGCGGAGCGCGGCTCGCACCACCGACCCGTCCTCCGTCGGCCACATCGCCGGTAATGAAGCCCGCAGGAACCGTCCGTAGCGCGCGGTGGACAGGCGGGAGTCCAGGACGGCGAGAACGCCGCGGTCCGACCCGGTGCGGATCAGCCGGCCGGCGCCCTGGGCCATGAGCAGGGCGGCGTGGGCGGCGGAGACGGCCATGAAACCGTTGCCGCCGGCGGCGTCCACGGCCTGCTGACGTGCCGACATGAGCGGGTCGTCCGGACGCGGGAACGGGATCCGGTCCATGATCACCAGGACGCAGGTCGCACCAGGGACGTCCACCCCCTGCCACAGCGACAGTGTCCCGAACAGCGAGGTCGTCGGCTCTGTACGGAACCGCCGGACCAGCGTCGGCACCAGGTCGTCGCCCTGGCAGAGGATGTCCACGCCGGGCAGCCGGTCCCGGACCGCCTCCGCCGCTGACTCGGCGGCCCGGCGCGAGGAGAACAGCCCGAGGGTCCTCCCCCCGGCTGCCTCGACCAGCCCCACCATCTCGTCGATCGCCTCGGCGCTGATGCCGTCCCGTCCCGGCCGCGGCAGGTGTCGCGCCGTGTACAGGATCCCCTGGCGCGGGTAGTCGAACGGGGAGCCGACGTCAAGGCCGCGCCACTGCCCGTCGTCGGCCGGGCCGAGGCCGAACCCGGCGGAGATCGCGTCGAACGACCCCCCGAGCGTCAGCGTCGCCGAGGTCACCACGACGGTGGCCGACCCGAACAGACGGTCCCGGATGAGCCCCGACACCGACAGCGGAGCGACCCGCAGCAGCGCTCCGCCGCGGTCTCGCTCCTCCACCCAGAACACGTCCTGCTCACGTTGCTCAGCGACCCGGGACGCCACGGTCGCCAGGTCGTCGAGCGCGGCCTTGGCCACGCGGCGGGCGGCCTCGTCGTCGGGCCCGTCCTCACCAGCCTTGCCGACCTGCGACTGCGCCCTCCGGACGGCTTCGCGCAGCGAGACAGCCGCCTCTACCAGCGAGTCGGGCAGGCTGAGCTGGCGGCCAGGCCGCGCCTGCGCGAGCGCGTCACCGACCGACGCGGCGGCGTCCAGCAGCCGGTCGGCGACGTCCTCGTCGACGAACCGGCGCGCTCGCCGCACGGCCCGCTCCACCTGGGCGGCGGTGAGCTCACCGGTGGCGACACCGGTGACCCGGGCCACCAGCTCGTGGCCCTCGTCCACCACGAGCGCGTCGAACTCGGGCAGCACCGGCACCCCCTCGATCGCGTGGATCGCGAGCAGGGCGTGGTTGGTCACCACCACGTCGGCCTTCTCCGCTCGCGCGCGAGCCCGCTCGGCGAAGCACTCGCCGCCGTACGGGCACCGAGCCGCCCCCAAGCACTCCTGCGCCGACACCGACACCGCAGCCCAGGCCCGGTCGGACACCCCCGGCTGAAGCTGGTCCCGCTCCCCCGTCCCGCCCGTGTCGGCCTGCCGCTCGGCCCACCGTCGCGCCCGCACGACCTCACGGCCGAGGCTGCCCGAGGCAGCCGCCTCCGCCGCGGGGATGAGCGCTCCGTCGTCGTCGGGAGCCCCGTCTCGCACCCGGTGCAGGCAGGCGTAGTTGCTGCGCCCCTTTGCTATCGCCCAGGTCAGGGGCTCTCCCACGATGGACTCCAGGGCCGGCGCGAGCGCCGGCAGGTCCCTGTCGACCAGCTGCGACTGCAGGGCCAGCGTGGCGGTCGCGACGACGACCGGAGCCCGCCGACGCTCCCGCGCGAGGGCACGCTGTGCCGCCGGGACGAGGTAAGCCAGCGACTTCCCCGTGCCGGTCCCGGCCTGCACGAGCAGGTGCCGCGCCTCGTCGAACGCCTCCGCGACCGCCTGGGCCATCACGTCCTGGCCGGGGCGCTGCGACCCGCCGATCTCTGCCACGGCGGCGTGCAGGAGCGCCAGCACGTCGGGGCCGTCAGGCGCCGCCGGTTCGTCCAGGTCGGGCACCACCCGAGGTTAGGTGACGACGGGCCCGTCCCCGCTGGGCTCGTCCCCAGCGTCCCCCGGCAGCAGGCCGAACCACGGGTGCAGCTCGGCCCGCAGCCGTCCCGCGACCACGGCCGGGTCGGCCTGCACCCATCCGCTGACCAGGTCGAGGTCGGCGCTGGCGTAGATGGACACCCCCCGCAGCTCGCTGTCGTCGGTCAGTGGGCCGTTCACCACCAGGTGCCCGTGCTGCCACAGACCCACAAGGTGGCGCAGGTGCGCGGCCTGCAGCCGGTCGGCCTCGTCGTCCGGCTGGTCGCGGTTGGGCCCGGCGAAGAGCAGCACGAGCGTGTGCGGGCGCGCTGCCCGCACGTGGGAGGCGACCTGGGTATCGGTGGCCGGCACGGCGGCAACGCCGTCGGGGCCCGGGAGGACGTCCATGCCGACGCAGTGTCCTCGACCGAGCCGCCCGGCATGATGGGATGCGCCGGTGACCTACGACGCCGTCCCTCTCATCCCCCGCTCGGTGCTGTTCGGCAACCCGGAGCGCACCGGTGCCTCCCTGTCCCCGGACGGCACCCAGCTCGGGTTCGTCGCCCCCGTCGACGGCGTGCTGAACGTGTGGGTGGGTCCGGCGGACGACCCGTCCGCTGCCAAGCCGGTCACCTTCGACCGGGGCCACGGCGTCACCGCCTACCGCTTCGCGCACGACGACCGCACCCTGCTGTACCTGCGCGACACCGACGGCGACGAGGACTGGCGGCTCTACACCCTGGACCTCCAGTCGGGTCAGGCCACCCTGCGGACACCCGCGAAGGGCGTGACCGCCACCATGCTCGGGCACAACAAGTGGCACCCGACCACCGTGCTGGTCGGGCTCAACGCCGACAACCCGCAGCTGCACGACGTCTACTCCCTCGACCTGGGCTCGGGGGAGCTGAGCAAGGTGCAGCAGAACCCTGGCTTCGCCGGCTGGCTCGTCGACTCCGACCTCGCCGTGCGCGCAGGCGCGGCGATGACTCCGGACGGCGCCGTCGTGGTGGCGATGCGCACCGACGACGGCGCGTTCGAACCGTGGCTCGAAGTCTCCCCCGAAGACGCAGCCACCACCACGGTGCTCGGCTGGACGCGGGACGGCTCCGCGCTGCTCATGATCTCCTCGATCGGCGGCAACACCGGCCGGCTCGTGCGGGTCGACCTCGCCACCGGCGCTGAGCAGGTGCTGGCCGAGGACCCCGGCTATGACGTCGGCAGCGTCATGACGCACCCCGACACCCTCGAGCCTCAGTCGGTGGTCTTCAGCAGGGACCGGGACGAGTGGGTTCACCTCGACCCGGTGCTCGGCGCCGAGGTGGACGCGCTGCGCTCCCGACTCGCCGGCGACATCGGCATCGCGCGCGACCGAGCCGACCGCACCTGGCTGGTCACCGAGTCGGTCTCGGACGGGCCGGTGCGCTGGTACCGCTATGACCGCGCCACCGGCGACCTCAGCCTGCTGTTCGTGCACAAGCCGGACCTCCAGGACTACCCCCTGGCCGCGATGGAGCCGTTCACCTACACCGCGCGGGACGGCCTGGCCGTACACGGCTACGTCACGTTCCCCGTCGGCGTGCAGCGTGAGGACCTGCCTGCTGTGCTGCTCGTCCACGGCGGGCCGTGGGCCCGCGACGAGTGGGGCTACGACCCCGAGGCCCAGTGGCTGGCCAACCGGGGCTACGTCTGCGTGCAGGTGAACTACCGCGGCTCCACCGGCTACGGCAAGCGCTTCCTCAACGCCGGCGACCGCGAGTGGGCAGCCGCGATGCACGAGGACCTGCTCGACGCGATCGACCACCTCGCTGGCCACGGGCTCATCGACCGCGACCGGGTCGGCATCTACGGCGGCTCGTACGGCGGCTACGCCGCGCTGGTCGGCGCCGCCTTCACCCCGGACGTGTTCCGCTGCGCCGTCGACCTCGTCGGTCCGAGCAACCTCAGCACGCTCATCCGCAGCGTGCCGGAGTACTGGAAGCCGCAGATCGCTCTCTTCCACACCAAGGTCGGCAACCCCGAGACCGAGGAGGACTTCCTCTGGTCGCGCTCGCCGCTGTCACGGGTCGACGACATCCGCATCCCGGTGCTGGTGGCACAGGGCAAGAACGACCCGCGAGTCAAGCAGGCCGAGGCCGAGCAGATCGTGGCCGCCCTGCGCGCGAAAGGACTCCCGCACGAGTACCTCCTGTTCGAGGACGAGGGCCACGGCCTGGCCCGTCCAGAGAACCGCGAGGTGTTCTACGGCGCAGCCGAGCGGTTCCTCGCCCAGCACCTCGGCGGCCGCTCTGAGCCCGCCGCCAGCCCATGATCGTCGGAGCTCCGTAGTCGGGATCGAAGACCAACGGAAACCTGCAGCCCCACCACAAGATCAACGGAAGCCTGTCGAGGCACTCAGCAAGATCATTGGAAGGTTGTGGCTGCTATAGCAGCCACAACCTTCCAATGATCATCGTCCACCCAGAGGTGGGTGAGCGGTCGAGGGCAAGACAGGCCTCGGGCCGGGCCAGAGTCGGCAGGACAGGCCTCGGGCCGCGCAGGACGGGCTCGGGCGCGGGGCCGGGCCGGGGCCGGGCGCGGGGCCGGGCCGGGGCCGGGCGCGGGGCCGGGCAGCGCCGGACGGGCTCGGTCAGCGCCGGACGGGCTCGGTCAGGGCAGGGCGGGCTCGGTCAGGTACGGCTCGAGCTCGACCCGCAGCGCCGAGCCGACCCGGGCCGACAGCCGGGTGCCGGCCTCGACGTGGGTGAAGGTTTGCACGTCGCCCTCTTCGAAGACCCGCGAGACCAGGTCGCCTCGGCTGAAGGGCACGACGGCATCGACCTCGAAGGCCGGCTGGGGCAGCGCCGCCTCGATGGCAGTACGCAGGTCGTCGAGCCCGGCGCCAGTGCGTGCCGACACCGGCACCGAGCCGGGCTCGGCCCGCAGCAGCCGGGTGACGGAGAGCTCGTCGGCGACGTCGGTCTTGTTCAGCACGACCAGCTCCGGTACCCCGCCGGCGCCGATCTCGGCGAGCACCTCGCGGACGGCGGCGAGCTGGCCCTCGGGGTCGCGGTCCGCAGCGTCCACGACGTGCAGCACGAGGTCGGCCTCGACGACCTCCTCCAGGGTGGAGCGGAACGCCTCGACGAGCTGGTGTGGGAGGTGACGAACGAACCCCACCGTGTCGGACAGGGTGTAGACCCGGCCGTCGGGGGTCTCGGTGCGGCGCACAGTGGGGTCGAGCGTGGCGAACAAGGCGTCCTCGACCAGGACGCCGGCGTCGGTGAGGGCGTTGAGCAGGGAGGACTTGCCCGCGTTGGTGTAGCCGGCGATGGCCACGGCCGGGACCTGGTGCCGCACCCGGCCCGAGCGCTGGGTGTCGCGGACCGTGCGCATCTCGGCCAGGTCGCGACGCAGCCGGGAGATGCGGTGCCCGATCCGGCGCCGGTCGGTCTCCAGCTTCGTCTCGCCCGGGCCGCGCCCCCCGATGCCGCCGCCCCCGGCGACCCGACCGCCCGCTTGTCGGGAGAGCTGGCCACCCCACCCACGCAGCCGCTGGGTGAGGTACTGCAGCTGGGCGAGCTCGACCTGGGTCTTGCCCTCCTTGCTGCGTGCGTGCTGGGCGAAGATGTCGAGGATCAGGGCGGTGCGGTCGACCACCTTCACCTTCACCCGGTCCTCCAGCGCCCGCAGCTGGGCCGGGGTCAGCTCCCCGTCGCAGATCACCGTGTCAGCACCAGCCGCCTCGACCGCCTCCCGCAGCTCGCGCACCTTGCCCGAGCCGATGTAGGTGGCGGGGTCGGGACGGCCGCGCCGCTGGACGAGCACGTCGAGCACCTGCGACCCAGCCGTCTCGGCCAGCGCGGCCAGCTCGGCCAGGGAGTTCTCGGCGTCGGTCGCCGTGCCCTGCGTCCACACGCCGACGAGCACCACCCGCTCCAGCCGCAGCCGGCGGTACTCGACCTCGGTGATGTCGGCGAGCTCGGTGGACAGGCCGGCGACCCGGCGCAGCGCCTGGCGCTCCTCGAGGTCGAGGTCCCCGACCGCCGGTGCGTCGTCCGGGCCGACGGGCATCACGGTGTCGTCTGCTGTCGTCATCGCCCACCAGGGTCGCACGCGCCCGTCGCAGCCGTCACCCGGGTTTCAGCCCATGATCGCGTCGAGGTCCGCCTCGCCCTCGGCCACCACGACGGCCGGACCACGCAGCACCAGCCGGCCGTCCTCGTCCGCGGTCACGTGCAGCGTGCCGCCGGGTACGTCCACCCGGTAGGACGTGCCCGGCGCGGCGCCGTCCTCGCGCATCGCCACCCAGGCCACCGCGCACACCCCCGTGCCGCAGGACTGGGTCTCCCCCACCCCTCGCTCCCAGACCCTCATCGCGACGTGCCCCGGCCCGCGCCGCACGACGAACTCGACGTTGGTGCCGTGGGGGTACAGGACGGCAGGCAGGACGCGGGGCGCCTTCGTCAGCGGCCCGAGCGAGGCCAGGTCGGCCACGCCCACCACGGCGTGCGGGTTGGGGATGGCGACCGACGTCCCTGCGGCCCGCAGCCCCGGCAGGACCACCTCGACCGGGTGCCCGCTCAGCCTGGGGTCGGGTGCTCCGAGGTCCACCGCGAGCGTGCCGTCGGGATGGGGCGTCACCACGAGCACCCCGGCCCGGGTGCCGATGGGCACCGGCCCGCTCCGCTCGACCAGGCCGGAGTCGAGCAGGTGCCGGGCGAGGACGCGGATGCCGTTGCCGCACATCTCCGCGGTGGACCCGTCGGCGTTGGCGTAGTCCATGAACCACTCGGCGGCGGGCTCGCCCGGCCGAGCCGGCCCGATCGCCCCGTGGGCCCGCAGCGTCGCGGTGCGGACCACCCGGATCACGCCGTCCCCGCCGAGGCCTCGGCGCCGGTCGGTGACGGCCTGGACCAGGTCCGGGTCCAGCGCCGGTCCGTAGCGCGTGCTGTCGTGGTCGGGGAGCAGGACGAAGTCGTTGGCGGTGCCTTGGCCGCGCAGGAACGGCACCCGGGACGTCACGGCCCCGATGGTAGGTCGCCGACCAGGGCGAGGGCGTCGTCCAGCAGGTGCGGGTCGTCGTGGCGCAGCCACCGCACCCGGCGGTCGCGGCCGAACCAGGCCTGCTGGCGCCGGGCGAAGCGCCGGGTCGCCGCCACCGTCGCCTCCTTGGCCGCCTGCTCGGAGCACTCGCCGGCGAGGAACGACAGCACCTGCTGGTACCCGAGCGCCCGGGACGCGGTTCGACCCCGGCGCAGCCCGAGCGCGTCGAGCCGACGCACCTCCTCGACGAAGCCCGCGGCCCACATGGCGTCCACCCGGGCGGCGATCCGCTCATCGAGCACGTCCCGGTCGACCTCGAGGCCGAGCAGCAGGGTGGCCGGGGTCCACAGTCGCGGCTCGGGCAGCCGGGCGGCGAACGGTCGCCCGGTCAGCTCCACCACCTCGAGGGCACGCACGATGCGTCGGCCGTTCGTGGCCAGGATCGCCGCCGCGGCCTGCGGGTCGAGGCCGGCGAGGCGGGCGTGCAGGGCGGGTGCACCCAGTGCAGCGAGGTCTGCCTCGAGCCGGGCCCGGACCTGCGGGTCGGTGCCGGGGAAGTCCAGGACGTCCACCACGGCCTGCACGTACAGCCCTGAGCCACCCGCCAGTACCGGGAGGTGTCCCCGGGACCAGACGTCGGCGACGGCGGCACGGGCCCACCCCTGGAACTGCGCGACGGCCACCGGCTCGACGACGTCCAGCACGTCGATCAGATGGTGTGGGACGCCGCGACGCTGCGCCAGGGGGACCTTGGCGGTGCCGATGTCCATCCCCCGGTACAGCGCCATGGCGTCGGCGTTCACGACCTCCCCGGCGCAGGCCGCCCCCAGCGCCACCGCGAGCTCGGACTTGCCGGCTGCGGTCGGCCCGACCACGGCGACCAGCCGCTGCACCGTCACACCGACGCGGCCGGAGCCCAGGTCGCCACCGAGTAGGCGACCCCGTAGCGGTCGTCGGTGGCGAGCAGCTCACCGGCCCACGGCCGCCCGCGCGCGGCCCCCGCCAGCACCTGCAGGGCGGCCCGTCCAGACATCAGCACGTCGGCCGCCAGGGTCGGGGGGACGGCCAGCAGCGCCTCGGCGTCCCCGGCGGCGAGCGCGGCGGTCACGGCCTGGTCCAGCGGCACCGCCCGCGGATCGGTGTAGCCGGGGGCCTGCGGGCCACGCCGGGCCGACCCGTCGGCGAGCACGAGCATCGCGACCCGGGCAGCCGCGACGGCAAGTGAGCGTCCGAGCGCCGCGCACGCCGACGTCGGGGCGTCCCCGGCGACCTCCTGCCCGCGCACGACCGGTCCGTCGCTCGGCCAGGTGCGGGCCAGCAGCCAGGCCCCGACCGTCAGCGACAAGGGCAGCTCGGCAGCAGGATCGCGGGCCGGGGGGTCACTGGCGGGGCGGTCCGCAGGCCACCCCAGCCTGACGTCGACGGGGACGCCGAAGGAGCGCAGGCTGCCCCAGGTGCCGGGCTCGTGCTCGCGCGTCCTGCCGCCGGCCCCGACCACGGCGAGCAGGTCGGGAGCAGCCGCGAGCAGGGCTGCGACCGCCCGGTCGCAGGCCAGGCGCAGGCCGTCCAGCTCGGCCGCGGCACCCTGCGACACCTCGGGAACCAGCAGCGGAGGGTGCGGGCAGACCGCGATGCGGACGAGCACGCTCAGCCGGCGACCGGGACGCCGACGGCCGGCAGGCCGAGGAAGGTGCCCGCGGCCGTGGACCGTCCCGGCGCCGAGGCGTCCGCCCGCGCCCGGGCCTCCCAGGCGTCACCGGCGCGGGTGCGGCGCAGCAGGTAGGACGGTCCGTCGGCGACCAGGTGGTGCGGCGCGGCACCGGTGACCTCGGTGCGCACGACGTCACCCGGTCGCGGGACGGGCGCGTGCGCCGGGACGGTCAGGTGCACCAGCCGGTTGTCGCGGGCACGTCCACTCACCCGGCCGGTGGCGGCGTCCTTGCGCCCCTCCCCCTCCGCGACGAGCACCTCGACTCCTCGCCCGACCAGGGCACGGTTCTCGGCCCAGGACACCTCCTCCACGAGGGCGACGAGCCGGTCGTACCGGTCCTGGACCACCTCGCGCGGAACCTGGCCGGGCATGGCGGCGGCCGGAGTCCCTGGCCGCGGCGAGTACTGGAACGTGAACGCCCCGGCGAAGCGGGCCCGCGCCACGACGTCGAGGGTGTGGGCGAAGTCCTGCTCGGTCTCGCCGGGGAAGCCGACGATGATGTCGGTGGTGATCGCCGCCTCGGGGATCGCCGCCCGGACCTGGTCGATGATCGCGAGGTAGCGCTCCTGCCGGTAGGAGCGCCGCATCGCCCGCAGCACGGCGTCCGAGCCCGACTGCAGCGGCATGTGCAGCTGTGGCATGACCGTCGACGTCTGCGCCATCGCCTCGATGACGTCGGGGGTGAAGTCGCGGGGGTGCGGGCTGGTGAAGCGCACCCGCTCGAGCCCCGGGACCGCCCCCACGGTGCGCAGCAGCGAGCCGAAGGCGTACCGGTCGCCGAACTCCACCCCGTAGGCGTTGACGTTCTGCCCGAGCAGGGTGACCTCGAGGACGCCCTGCTCGGCAAGCATCTCGACCTCGCGCAGCACGTCGCCGGGACGGCGGTCCTTCTCCCGGCCACGCAGGCTCGGGACGATGCAGAACGTGCAGGTGTTGGTGCACCCGACGCTGATCGCGACCCAGGCCGCATAGGTGCTGTCGCGCCGGGTCGGCAACGTGCTCGGGAACACCTCCAGCGCCTCGAGGATCTCGACCTGTGCCTCCTGCTCGACGCGCGCGCGCTCCAGCAGCACCGGGAGCGAGCCGATGTTGTGGGTGCCGAACACGACGTCGACCCACGGCGCCCGGCGGGTGATCTCGGCGCGGTCCTTCTGGGCCAGGCACCCGCCGACCGCGATCTGCATCCCAGGATGGCCGTGCTTGACCGGTGCGAGGTGACCGAGGTTGCCGTAAAGCCGGTTGTCGGCGTTCTCCCGCACGGCGCAGGTGTTGAGCACCACCACGTCCGGCGTCTGCCCGTCGGGTGCCGGCACGTAGCCCGCCTCCTCCAGCAGACCCGCGAGCCGCTCGGAGTCGTGCACGTTCATCTGGCACCCGAACGTGCGGACTTGGTACGTGCGTGCACTCATGACCCGCCCAGGGTACGTGCCGCAGGGCGGACCGACGGCTAGGCGCCGCGTCGTCCGGGAGTCACCAGAAGACCGCGACGAGCACGATCACCGCGAGCAGCAAGGCCAGCGTGAGAACGGCCGCGACCGCGCCGCGCCGACTCCGGGTGGAGGGCGAGGACGGCGTCTGCGTGTACTCCTGCGTGGGGATGAACGCCGTGGGCACCTGTCTCACCTCCGATCGCGTCGAAGGCTCCACCTCTGTGGTACCTCACGGTGGCCGCAGACGCCATGGCCGAGCGGCCCGCGGCGAAGGGGCGCTCAGAAGTCGCTCGCCGACCAGGTCGGTAGCCCGTAGCGGCTGGCCAGCGGGTTGTAGACCACCACGAACGCCTCCTTGGCGTGCTGCGACAGGCCCGAGAGCCGACCGGCGTCCTCGAGCACCTCGCTCGACGGGGCCGGCCCCGGGCAGGTCGTCACCGGTGTCGCAACCGGGTCGTCGGGCCAGATCGTGTGCTCGTAGAAGTACTGCTGGTAGGTCTCCGACACCCACCGCTGGTAGCCGCGGTCGGCCTGCAGCGAGTAGTTGAGCGCGGCCTGCAGGGTGGCGGTGGCCTCGTCCACCTCCGGCACGCCGGTGAGCGGCAGCGCGGACACCTGGCCGAGGGCTGACTCGCGGTTGGCGACCACGCCGTCGAGCCGGGTCCAGGCCTGGTCCGGCATCAGCGTGCAGCCCGAGGTGACCGCACCCATCACGGCCGCCACCTCCCCGCGGCCCCACCGGGAGGCCTCGAGCACCGCGCCGAGCCGGCGCACTGCCCCCTCGGCAGCCGGGTCGCTCGGCGGAATCGGAGGTGGCGTCGCTGCCGGGGTGAGGGTCGGGGTGGGCGTGGGGGTCGGGGTCGCCGATGCGCTGGTGGTGGGCGTCGGCTGGGCGCCCGGCGGGCTGCCGGACGGCCGTCCGGTCAGCACCAGCACCACGACCAGACCCACCACCGCCAGCAGCAGGACGACGACGGCCACCGCCAGCAGCGTGCGCCGCCGGTCGTGCCCCACAGCAGGCTCGTGGGTGATCTCGTACGTCGGGACGGGTCCGGTCATCTGCCTCACCCCCGCTTCGCACCGAAGGCGATGCCACCCAGTTCCACCCCTACGCCGCCAGCGCCCTTGACGCTACGGCCGACCGTCCCCGCCTGCGGTGGTCAGCGGGCGTACTCGCTGGCCCGGGACTCCCGCACCACCGTGATGCGGATCTGGCCCGGGTACGTCAGCTCCTCCTCCACCTGCTTGGCGATGTCGCGGGCCAGCACCTGGGCCGCCAGGTCGTCCACCACGTCCGGCTGCACCATCACCCGCACCTCGCGGCCGGCCTGCATGGCGAACACCTTCTGCACGCCCTCGTGCGCCTTGGCCAGCTCCTCCAACCGCTGCAGCCGGGTGACGTAGGCCTCCAGGGACTCCCGCCGTGCCCCCGGACGGCCGCCGCTGACCGCGTCGGCGGCCTGCGTGAGCACAGCCTCCACGGTGTGCGGCTCCACCTCGTTGTGGTGCGCCTCGATGGCGTGGACGACGTCCTCGCTCTCGCCGTAGCGGCGGGCCAGGTCGGCCCCGACCAGGGCGTGGCTGCCCTCAGCCTCGTGCGTGAGCGCCTTGCCGATGTCGTGCAGGAGGGCGCAGCGCTTGAGCAGGTCGACGTCCAGCCCCAGCTCGGCGGCCATGAGGCCGGCGATGTGCGCGGACTCCACCAGGTGCTTGAGCACGTTCTGGCCGTAGCTGGTCCGGTAGCGCAGCCGTCCGAGCACCGGCACCAGGTCCGGGTGCAGGTCGGTGACGCCCACGTCGGCCAACGCGTCCTCGGCAGCCCGCACGCACAGCGCGTCGACCTCCTTCTGGCTGCGCTCCACCTGGTCCTCGATGCGCTGCGGGTGGATCCGCCCGTCGAGAACGAGGGCCTCCAGGGCCAGCCTGGCCACCTCTCGGCGAACCGGGTCGAAGCACGACAGCAGCACCGCCTCGGGCGTGTCGTCGATGATGAGGTTGACCCCGGTGACCTGCTCGAACGCCCGGATGTTGCGGCCTTCCCGGCCGATGATCCGTCCCTTCATGTCGTCGCTGGGCAGGTGCAGCACCGACACCACCGACTCCGACGTCTGGTCGGAGGCCACCCGCTGGATCGCCCCCACGATGATCTGCCGGGCCCGCCGCTCGCCGTCGTCGTGCGCCTGGCGCTCGATCTCCCGCGCGATCAGCGTCCCCTCGCGCTTGGCCTGGTTCTCCACCACCGCGACGAGCTCGGCCTTCGCCTGCTCGGCGGTGAGCCCGGCGGCGCGCTCGAGCACATCCACCCGCTCCTGGTCGAGCCGGCGCAGCCGCTCGGCGCGCTGCTCGAGCTCACCCTCCCGCTGGCCGAGAGTTCGGGCGCGCTCCTCCAGCAAGCGCGTCTCGTCGGCCAACCGCTCCTCCCGGGCGGTGATCCGGTGCTCCCGTCGTTCGATGTCCACGCGCTGCTCGCGGATGTCGTCCCGCAGGCCGCGCACCTCCTCCTCGGCCTCCGAGCGCAGTGCCAAGGCATGGGTGGCCGACTCCTCCGCAGTCCTGCGGGTCTCCTCGGCAGTGCGTCGGATCTCCTCGGCCTCAGCCTCGGCTCGCTGCCTGATCCGGTCGGCCTCCGAGTGCACCGCGTGCAGGTCAGGCTGGTCACCGGCGGACGCCGGGGCCGGCCGGCTGCGGTCGCGCCGCAGCAACGTCCATGCGATCACACTGAGCACGGCGAGCACTGCTGCCGCGAGGGCCAGCAGGATGATGTCCGCGCCGCTCACTGGTGTCTCCCGTCCTCCGGCCGCCGCTGCCGGCGGCCCCCTCACCCCAGCCCGGTGGCCGGGCCGGCGAGGAGACAGCAGTACCCGCGGGGGGCACCGCTCCCGTGACGTCGTGCTCTTGGCGATGTCATGCCCCGGCGACGGGGCGGGTCGGGTCAACTCGTCGAAGGTCCAGCCGCTGGCGCGGTGTGGTCTACGGGCAGGCTACGAACCCGTCCCCCGGGGGTCAAGGCGACGCACGCGGGCAGGCGCGCCAGGGCCGTCAGGCAGACGCGCGCACGACGGTGCGGCGCGGAGGTGGGCCGTCGAGCAGCCGCCGCCGCCAGCGGGACGGGTCGTACGTCGACGGCTGCGTGCTCGCGACGAAGTCCACGACCACCTCGGCGAAGCGCAGCGGCGCGTCCTCGTGGGGGACGTGCCCGACGTCCGGCAGCACCTCCAGCCGCGACCCGGGCAGCAGCTGAGCGGCGGCCCACGCGTGCTTGACCGGGATGACGACGTCCTTCTGGCCCCACACGATCATCGTGGGCATGTCCCGGGCGAGGTACGCGCGGTCGATCATGTTGACCACCTGGCCGTGCATGTCGATGACCCCGCGCAGCACGTGCAGGAAGGCCCGGCGGGTGTCGGGGTCGGCCATCTCGCCGTAGACCTCGGCCATCGCCGACAGGTCC
>Ga0114938_1001645_pt1 | contig 14914 bp, 14 predicted proteins | sample AshMeaBigSpring_FD_88675 | JGI IMG/M metagenome (GOLD analysis project Ga0114938, IMG submission 88675) | Groundwater microbial communities from Big Spring, Nevada to study Microbial Dark Matter (Phase II) - Ash Meadows Big Spring | ecosystem: Environmental > Aquatic > Deep subsurface >...
CCCGATGAGGGTGGCCAGCATGAGGTTCATGTCTCTTCTTCCGTGAGAGTTTCCGAGAGCAGGATGATGAATCCCGTCACCGCGAGATAGACCCCGATGTCGAAGACAAGCGGAGTTCCAAGGTGGACCTTGCCGAGTAGCGGCAGCTCGAACCCGGGCAGCCATACGCCCTGCATGAAACGACCGGAAAGCATGCCCGGGACCGCGCTCAGCACGGCAAGACCCAGGCCGAGTGGCATGAAAACAAACGGGGAAACCGAGAACAATCCGCTCTGCGGACGGCCCGCACCGGATAGATCGTAGAGCACGAACGCGGATGCCGCCAGCAGCCCGCCGATGAAGCCGCCGCCCGGTAGGTTATGCCCGCGATACAGCAGCCAGAGGGAAACGATAACAAGCGGCCACGACAGCACGCGCGCGCCGATTTGCAGCAGTGGTGAACTCATGACGTTGGTTCTCCTTTCTCCTTGTGTTCCGTGCCGCGGCCACGCTTCCACAGCAGCCGCACGCCCACTGCGGCGATGACGATGACGGTGATTTCCCCGAGCGTGTCGAGGGCGCGGAAATCGACCAGGATGACGTTTACGATGTTTTTCCCCTTGGCCAGCGGATAGGACCATTCCGAGAGTGTCGCGGAAATCGGCGAGTTGGTCTGGACGGTGGACACCTTCAGGGCAAGCAAGGCCATCAACAGGCCCATGCCGCCGGCCAGAATCATATCAACCACGCGTTCCCGCGCTGCGGAAATGACCCGCAAGCCGGGCAATCCGCTAACCAGCCGGATGAACAAGATCACCGTGAACGTTTCCACCAGCAACAGGGTGAGAGCGACATCCGGTGCGCCGAGCCGGGCAAACACGAAAGCCACGGCGAGGCCAACAACCGCGAGGCAGAGCAGGGCGAAAATCCGCGAGCCGGTTGTGATGGTTTTCCAGAGAAACACCGCGATGACCGGCACCAGTGCCCATTCGGCCCATGGGATGTCCGCCGATCCGGGCGGCCATGAAACCACACGATAGCCCGACATCCACCATTTCACCCCGGAGAGCACCAGCACCGAGGCGAAGAACCACCGGAGATAGGACCGGAGATCGCCGTTTTGCATGCGTCGCGATACGGCGGCCGATCCTGTCATCAGGCCATGGTAACAGGCCTCATAGATCCGCTCGAAGCCATGGAAAATCCGATCAAGGAAGTTCGGACGCCCCACTTCCGGGAACAGCCGGTATAACACGGTGCCGGCCAGCAGCGTGAGCAGGCTGAGCAGGAATGCGGGATTCACCCCGTGCCAGAGCTTCAGGGAAAACTCCACCTCCTTGCCGTGGATCTGGCTCACGGCAGAGCTGACGGCCGGAGAAAGCAACCACGGTGCGGACAGTCCAAGGAACAAGCCGGCCACCGCCATGATCAACGGCCCCGCAAGCATCAAGGCTCCGGGCCGCTTGATGGAGTCGCCCGACCTGACCGCCGGGCCGCGAAACGGAGTCAGCGCGACCCGCAACGCCAAGGCCATGAGCCCGACATTGATCAAAAACAGGAAAACCAGCAGCGCATAGGTCAGCCCGGAACCCGCAAAGCCGTACTTGTAGACATACTCCTTCCCGAGAAATCCCAACAGGGGCGGAAATCCGGATTTGGAAAGTGCCAGGAACAGACAAGACCCCGCAAGCCAGGCCAGGGCATGGCGCAGCCCGCCGAGTTCCCGGATTTCCCTCGTTCCCGTCGCTTTGTCCACGGCACCCACCGCCATGAAGAGCCCGGCCTTGTAGCAGGCATGGCCGAGCATCACCAACACCGCCGCCTTGAGGGCTTCCGGCGAACCCAGGCCCAGCAACAAGGCCAGCATGCCGAGCACGCTCAAGGTGGTGTACGCGAGGATTTTCTTCAGATCCGTCTGGATCCAGCCAAGGACCAATCCGGCAAGCGCGGTAATCCCACCGGCGAGCACCAGGGTTTCCATGAGCGGCTTGGAAGTCGCGAGCAAGGGATGGACCGCTCCGATCAGATAGATGCCGGCTTTGACCATCGTCGCGGAGTGCAGAAAACCACTCACGGGTGTGGGCGCGCTCATCGCGTTCGGCAGCCAGAAAAAGAACGGAAACAGGGCGGACTTTGTCATCGCGCCTAGCAGGATGAGCGCCAGCGGCGCGAAGGAGGGGACCGCGCCGTTCGCAATTTCGGTCCGCCAGCCCGCCAGCGAAAGAGTCCCCCACTCATGACCCAGGATCAAAAAACCAGCCAGCATGGCCACGCCACCGAGACCGGTGACCAGCAATGCCTGCAGCGCATTCCACCGGGTTTTCGCATCCTCGTGATTGAAGCCGATCAGGAAAAACGAGGTCACGCTCGTCAGCTCCCAAAACAGGAACAACAACACCGCGTCATCCGCCAGAACCACGCCAAGCATCGCAGCCTCAAAAGCCAGCAATGAGGCGAAAAACCGCCCGGCTTTCGGCGAGTCCCCGAAGTAGCCGTGCGAATAGAGGAAGATCAATAGGCCGACACCCGTCACCATCGCGCCGAACAACAAAGACCACGCGTTGCCGGAAAAACTCCATGAGATCAGGTCGCTCGGAAACCAATGGTTCGACTGGCTTGCCGGCGCGGCCGCTCCGCCCGATGCCTTTGTTAGATAAGTGACAAAATGCCAGAAAACGCCAAGATGCAGCAAGCTCCCGACGATCAGGAAGGACCGTCTGCCGAGGGCAAGCCACCACGGCGAAAGCGCCGCAAGCAGCAGCGTTAGGTAAATCGGGAGTTCAACAGGCATCGGCGATCAGCACTAGTTGTCGATGCCGAGGAATGCACTGAGGAACCCGCGTCCCGTGCCCTTGGCTTTCACCGCGAGAACCGGAACGGAACTGTGGCTGAGGATTTGCTCGACGTCGCTCCCCAGAAACATGCCGGACAAGGCATCCCGCCCGCGGCAGCCGACCACCAGACAGTCCACTTCGTTTTTCCTGACATAATCCAGCACGCCGAATGGCACAGACTCATGATGATGGATCTCGGCGCGTTCGGCGGACGGTTGCGGATCCAGGCTTTGGCAGAAGTCCCGCATTTTCCTCAACGCATGATGCTCGTTGGCCTTCATGACCTCTTCCTTGGGCAGCAGTCCGAAGCGGTGCCCGTTGTCGATCAGGCTGACATGAACGACCCGCGGACCATCCACGCCGATGGCTTCTGTCAAGGCCGTCCCCATCTCATAGGCGTATCGCGAGAACTCGGAGAAATCGACCGCCACGGCGGGATTCCGGATTTCTCCATCGGCGTCGGCCGGCACGACGAAAACGGAACATGGTGCCTTTCGTGCGAGTTTGAGGGCCAACTTGCGGGACTCCATGCCTGTGACAAGCAGGTCGTGTTCCTGTTCCAACACGAGTTGTAAAATGCGCGCCACGGGATTGCCCTCATCCACGAGGAAATGGATCATTTCAGCTTCACCAAGGGCGGCATGTTCCGCCACGAACGCCTTCATCCGCTCCATCGCCACCACGCCATAAGGCTCCTGCAACGGGGGGTGGATCCGCTTCAATGATTCGGGGATATCCGGCCGCGGGGCGAAATGGCAAAACGTCACGGATGATGGTTCGGACCATTTCACCAGCTTCGAAACCATCGATACCACGGCGGAATCGGAATCCGTGAAATACAAAGGAACTAGAATTTTCTGAAATCGTTTCATGATGTTCGGCAGGACGCGCTCATCCGGTTTATTACCCTGGGTAACCAAGCATGGATTCATCCTGCGTCAATCAATACGCGAAAGAAATGTCGTATTTTTCCCGCGATCAACGGTCTTGCGTCGATCCGATATGGATCTCACAGCCCTCGGAACTCGGCGGCGAGGCGCTTCGCGGTGGCGATGGTGTTGCGGTGCAGCTTGGCGGTGAACTCGGGCTGGCGGTTGTAGCCGCCGCCGTAGAGCACGGCGACCGGGATGCGGTTCCGCAAAAAAGCGCTGAGCAGCACTTCGTCGCGGCGCTGGATGTCCTTGAGCGAAAGATGCATCTGGCCGAAGCGGTCATTGCGGTGGTTGTCCGCTCCGGAGATCCAGATCACCAGATCCGGCGAAAATTTGTCCAAGGCATCCGCCAGGCTGGCGAACAACTGCCGCAGATACATTTCCCCCTCGACGTAGCGGGTGGTTTCGATGTCGAGCGTGCTGACTGCCTTGCGGGTGGGATAGTTCCGGCCGACGTGGATCGAGTAGGTGAAAACGTTCGGGTCGTTCGCGAGCAGGGCGGCAGTGCCGTTGCCCTGGTGCGCGTCGGTATCCACGACCATGATGCGGATCTTCGGATTGCGGAGCTGGAGGTCGCGGATGGCGATGGCGACATCGTTGAACACACAGTACCCCTCGCCGTGCTCGCGGAAGGCGTGATGGGTGCCGCCGGCAAGGCAGACGCCGATACCCTCGACCAACGCCGCGTGGCAGGCCAGCCGCGTGGCTTCCACTTCCGTCGCGCTGCGCTTGAACAACTGCGGCGTGACCGGCAGCCCGAGCAACAGTTGCTCCTTGCGGTCCAGCAAGCCGCTCTCGATGCGCCGGATGTAGTCGGGTTCATGGACCTCGCGCAGCAGTTGGACCGGAGCCGCGCTCACCTCGACGATCTCCTCAGGACGCAGAACCCCTCCCTCAAGCAGCATGTCCTTGGAAATCCGGAACTTCTCCATCGGAAACGGATGCCCCGATGGCAGGCTCAGCTCGAAGTCATTGGAGTAAAAGCAACGCACCTGCGCCACGGAACAGGCTGCACCGATGACGCGCAATCACGAAAACCGCGAACATATGGCGCTTTCGGCACTTCTGAATGTTTGACAGCGGAATTCCATGTTTGTTTGATGCACCTGTTGAAAATGACTGGCGAATATGTTAGACCGCTTGCTGTTTCGCTCTTCTTTTGCGGCCTGATGGGTTGTGAACGGAAGAACGACTTGGCAGCGGAAATACGTCGGCTCGAGCCGGAGCGGATCGAGTTGCGCCACAAGCTTGAGCTGCTTGAGTTCCGGTACTCGAGTAAGGATCAGTCGGATAAATTGGCCGAATTGCGGCAACTGGGGGCACGCGCCGATGAACATCGCAAAACCATATCGGCGCTTCGTTCGGAACGGGATGAGCTGTTGGCGGAACTGAAGGACTCGGACCAGCGAATCAAAGAAGAGGTCGCGATGCTGCGAAACCAGGCCCAGAAACGAGCATTGAATCAAAGTTTCGCTGCAATCGAGACCCGGCAAGGCAGGATCTTCAACGATGTGAAAGTCATCAATGTCTCGGACCTTGGCGTGCAAATCCATCACCGGGACGGGACGGCGAGGCTCGGCTATGATGACCTGACCGACGCCCAGCGTTCGATCTTCGCGATCGAGGCGGACGCCAGTCTCGCTGCCAGGGAAACGGAACGACAACACTTGCAGGCAAGCGCCGCGATCATGGCGAAGGCCGAAAAACGACAAGCCATGCACGCTTCCAGACCGAGAGAGACGCAGGAGCGTGTCACCTCGACCGTTCGCACGGAATTTCCCAGATCTTCCGCTGCCACCAACCTGGCTCCGACCGCTGCTTCAACTGGCACCTTGTCCAAGCCGCCTACCACTTTTGGCAGCGGATCCATTTACCGCTACCACCCGTCCAGATACACTTATTCGGACCGGCCGACGGCATATCGCTACTACACTCCCTCATACCAACAGGTCCCGCGATACAGCCCGTCTTGTTCCGGCTCGGACTTGCGCTCCTTCACGGATGTCATCCGCCAAAACCGATAGTGGCGACCCCCTCTCTTCATGAAATCCTCATTCCTTCCCAAAGCTTTGCCCGTTCTTTGCGCCTTGTTCGTGGTTTCCTGCGGTGACGACCCGGAACTGGTCGAAAAACGTGACAAACAAGCGGTGGAAATCAGCGACCTGAAGGGCAAGGTCGCCATGCTTCAGGAAAAAATCTCGAAGCTGCCCGAAGACCCGAAGAGGGAGCTTGCCGAGGCCCAAGCCATGGAAAAGAGCCAGAGCGAGGAAATCGATGCGTTGACGAAAACCATCGCGGATCTGTCGGCACGCAAGCTTGAGTTGGAGGGAGAACTCTCATCATACCGCGCGAAATACAAAGCTGAATAACCATGGGATCTTCCGACATATTGACCAGCGCGAAAGGGCCCGGATTGATCGGCAGCTTGCTGGCGCTGGTCGTGCTCGCGGGCTTCGGTTTCATGACGCTTCACGTCATGGACGAGGCGGAGCGTGACCCGACACGAAGCATTGAATCGATCATTGCCAGCCAGGAAAAAGAAATCGTAGGGCTGCAGGATCGTATCGTTGCCGACGAAGCAAGGATCGCCGAAGAGCCGAGAATCAAGGAGCAGCGATCGGAGCTGACAAAGCTCACGCGGGAAAATCGATATCGAGCGGATGAGATCAGGGCCTTGGAAGAACGGGCGGAACTCGGGCGTGGACAAGCAGCGCGGAAGCTCGCGGAATTCGACGCCTACAAAGACAAATACCGGGCGTTCATACGCGCGAAATCCAAGGGCATGGAGTTGCCCACATTGACCACCATAAATGGCGTTGTTTATCATAGTGTGAAAATCCGCGAGATTACGCCAATCGGCATTCAGATTCTCCATCAGGACGGGCAGAAGCGTTTGCCGTATGAGGAATTGCCGCCAGCCATACAGGATCTGTTCCAGTTTGATGCAGAGCAGAAGCAGCTTGCTTTGGAACGGGAGCTCGAAGCGGAACGAGAGCATGGCAAGGCTACAGCTGCCGCAGTCATGAAGCAGCAGGAAACGAATACCGCCCAAAGGGAAGCGGAGAAGGAAAGGCAGTCTTCCGCCAGACAAGAAGCCTTGGCCAATTTCACAGCGCAACAAAGACAACTCGAAATGGAAATCGGGAATCTGGAAACGGCCATACCCTTGGAACAGAACAAACGATTGAGTAGGGCTCCCCAGATGCGCAGGCAACTGGACAACCTGAACAAGCAAATGTCAGCGATCAGGTCAAAGATCAACCAGCTGCAATCGCAATGATCATGCGGACCTGCGTTTCCCATGGCCCTATCTGAAAACGACGAAGGTGCGCTGGGATGCCTGATTGGTGTGATCGTTCTGGTATTTGCGGCAATCGGATTCACGGTCGCCGCCGACAAGCTCCAGAAACACCGGAATCGTGCTGCGGAATCCATTCCCGAGATCCGGGACCAGGAGGATGAGTTGATCGCGCTCTCTGCGAAGGAGCAGGTATTGCGCAAGCACTTGGACGAGGCCCTGGCAAAGCACACCCAAACGCGGACGGAACTGGCCGGGCTTATGGTTCGAGCCGATGAAGCGGCCGCAAAACTCAGTGCGCTGCGCGGGGAAAAGCAGCGCCTTGAAAGTGACATCCAGAGCCTGGAACCGGAAATCCGAATTGCGGCCCGGAATCTGATGAAAAGCGCCCGCAGCCAAGTCATGAGAGCAGCCATTCCCGTTCTCCAACTGAACAACGGCAGGGTCTATCGGGATGCCCGGATCACCGCGATCAACGACGACCGCATCCGCATCCAACACGCGGAAGGAAGCGCGGACATCACCTCCGGTCTGTTGGAGCCAGAGTTCAGGACGAAGCTCGGCCTGAAACCCACAGCAACGTCACCATGATTGCCCGTACAATCCCTTCGGGAAGCAGCGCGCCAGCACCACGTGACAGTCATTTTTCCAAAACGCGCAATCACGAAAAGCCGGATCATTCCCGCCAGACCGACGGAGAATTTTCCGGAATCCGGCCTCGACAAACCGGCGGATTTCGTGACGATATAATTCGTTATGAGTAACGCCGTTGCGTTTTTCAGAGTGATCGCAGACGAGACGAGATGGCGGATCATCCGTCTGGTCGTGGATCGCGCGCTTTGCGTTTGCGAACTGGCGGACATCCTCGGCATGCCGCAATCCTCGGTTTCCAGCCATGTGCAAATCATCCGCCGGGCCGGATTGCTGGAAAGCGAGACCTGCGGGAAATGGACCTACTTCCGCGTCGCCGAAGCCCATTTGACGCTCCTCAAAACCCTGCTGCGCCGGTTTCCGGAATCCGAGCCCTACGCGGCGGATCTCGAAATGGCCGAAGCCCGGCTCGCCCGCCGCGAGACCAGCTGCTGCCCCGGCCCAGTGAAACTCGCCAAACCCCGCAAGCCGGCCTCGCCATGATCCTTTCCGAACTCAAGTCCCTGCTCGCCGCCCATCCGCAGCACGCCTTCCGCCTTCTCCTGCCGGACGGCGATGCGGTGCCCGTCTCGTTTCACATCACCGAGGTGGGCCGCGTTCACAAGGCCTTCCTGGACTGCGGCGGCACACCTCGCGAAACGACCACCTGCCAACTGCAAGTCTGGGTCGGCCAGGACTACAACCACCGGATCGAAACCGGAAAAATGGCATCCATTCTCGAAAAGGGGACGTCCCTGCTGCCCGACGAATCCGTGCCGGTGGAAATCGAATACGAGGACCGCGTGATCTCGCAATACACCATCGCGGACCACGACATCTCCGGCGACGCGGTGATTCTCAAGCTCGCCCACAAGCATACCGAATGCCTCGCGCCCGAGCTTTGCGGACTGCAAATGCCAAGCCTGCGCCTGCCCGCCATCGGCGGCACATCCAGCTGTTGCGGCCCGAGCGGTTGCTGCTGACCACCTGACCCTCCCATCATGTCCGAAGCCGTCGCCAAAAACATGTCGTTCATCGACCGTTACCTCACGGTCTGGATCTTCGCCGCGATGGGACTCGGCGTCCTGTTAGGCAATCTCGTCATCACTGATCCGGCGGCGTTTTTCGCGCCGATGACGGTGGGAACCACCAACATCCCGCTAGCCATCGGGTTGATCGTGATGATGTATCCGCCGCTGGCGAAGGTTCGCTACGCGGAAATGCCGAAGGTGTTCGCCAACACCCGCATCCTCGGACTCTCGCTGCTGCAAAACTGGATTATCGGCCCGGTGCTGATGTGGATCCTCGCCGTGGTTTTCCTGCGCGACCAGCCGGACTACATGGTCGGCCTCATCCTCGTCGGCATCGCGCGCTGCATCGCGATGGTTCTGGTGTGGAACCACCTCGCCAGGGGCAGCGGCGAATACGCGGCGGGACTGGTGGCGCTCAACAGCATCGCCCAGATCCTGTTTTACAGCGCCTACGCCTGGTTTTTCATCACCGTGCTGCCGCCCTGCGTAGGCCTCAAGGGCGTGATCGTTCCGGTTTCGATGGGTGACATCTTTCACAGCGTGCTCATCTATCTGGGCATCCCCTTCGCCATGGGCGTGCTGAGCCGGATCTGCTTGGTCAAGTGGAAGGGCGAGGCATGGTATGAAACGAAGTTCATACCCACCATCTCGCCGCTCACACTCATCGCGCTGCTGTTCACCATCGTCGTGATGTTCACCTACAAGGGCGACGCCATCGTCAAACTGCCGATGGACGTGCTGCGCATCGCCATCCCGCTGGTGATCTACTTCGCCGCGATGTTTCTCGTAAGCTTCGTCATGGCGGCGAAGCTCGGCTCCGACTACCCGCGGACTGCGTCCATCGCCTTCACCTCGGCCGGAAACAACTTCGAGCTGGCCATCGCCGTGGCCATCGCCGTGTTCGGCCTCGAATCCGGCGTCGCCTTCGCCGCCGTCGTCGGCCCGCTCATCGAGGTGCCCGCGCTCATCGGGCTGGTCCACGTCTCGTTTTTCCTCAAACGCAAATTCTTCCCCACATGAAACCACCCTGCATTCTCATCCTATGCACCGGCAACAGCTGCCGCTCCCACCTCGCCGAGGGAATCCTGCGCGAGGCTCTCGGCCATGGATACCGCGTCGAAAGTGCGGGCTCGAAGCCAGCCGGATATGTTCACCCGCTCGGCATCCGGGCGATGGCGGAAATCGGCATCGACATCAGCCGGCACCGCTCCAAGCACCTCGATGAATTTCTAACCGACGAGGTGGAAACCGTGATCACCGTCTGCGGCAACGCCGATCAGGCCTGCCCGGTGTTTCCCGGCCAAATGAACCGTCACCACTGGCCCTTCGACGATCCCGCTCACGCCACCGGGACGGAGGACGAGCAGCTCGCCGTGTTCCGCCGGGTGCGGGATGAGATCCACCGCATCTTCGGTGCCTACGCCAGCGGCAGACTGGATGAGCGCAAGCACCAGTGCCAGGGCTCGTAAGCGATTCCATGGGGGTTGTCCCGAGGATACGTCATGTGAAACCCGAATTCTCCGGCGCGTTCCTGCAACCAGCAAAACGCGGTGGTCAGCTCGAACTCCTCTTCCAGCACCGGTGAGCCAGGTGTCCCGATGTCAATCGCCCGGCCGGAGTGGTGTTCGCTGTAGCCGGGAAACGCGGAATACTCCAGCGCGGCCTCAAGCGTCATGCCTTTGGCGAGTTTCGCCATGAGCAGCTCCCGCTGACGCACGATGCTGCGGAACGCCGAGACCAGCCAGAGTTCCACCCCCTCCGCGAGGGCGGCATCCCGCATGGTTTGCCAGGCTTTGGCGGTTTCGGGCGTGAGCCATGCCTCGCGCCCGAGATAATCCGGCCCCACCAGAACCAACTCGTAAGCCTCCGGGACCATCGGCACCCGCGAGGCATAGCCCGCTGGCGGAAACAAGAGCCGCTCGGGATTCGGAAACGCCTGGTCCAATGTCATGACGGAAGCCTGTGCGTGAACGCGAGCCTGGCAAAGACTGGATAACATGCCAGAAGAAATGTCCCGGCATATCTCGCAAAAACAAATTGTCCTTGTTGCCGGATATGTTGCCCGGCAGCCTAGCATGCATCCGGAAGAAAAACAAAAAATCTCCCGTCGCGAACCAGCAATTGATCGCGGATCGATTGCAGATCTCGCGCGCAACCGTCTCAAGGTGCTTCACCAACCATCCGGGCATCAATCCCGCGACCCGGGCGAGGGTGTTCCAGCTTGCGGCGGAAATCGGCTACATCCATTTGCAAACCAGGACGGAAAGGCCTGAACGCAAACGCAGGGGGGAGCTTCGCTTTGGCGTGTTGATCTGTTCCGCGGAGGAAGAATACAACCGCACCGACTACCAGAATCCGAGCGAACGGCTGTTGGCGGGGGTCACCGAATGCGCCCATCTCAACAAGGCCGAAATCGAAGTGCATTTGGTCGATCCGTCCACTTGCGAAATCGACCACCCGGTTTTCACTCAAATCGCCAGACTCTGCCAACGATGGGACGGCTTGCTGCTCATGTATCCGTTTCCTGATCTGGTGCTCACCGAGCTTGCGCCCAAGATCCCGCTGGTGTCCCTAGTCGAACAGTTCGACCACTCGGACATCGATTGCGTGGATGTCGATCATTACAAGGGCATCGCGGCCGCAGTCGACCACCTAGCCCGTCAGGGTCATAGAAGAATCGGGTTCTACACGAGGGTGTATCCGGTGGAGGCGAGCTGGTCGTTCCGCCGCTACTCCGCGTTCATGGAAGCAATGGCGAGACAACGCCTTCCCATTTCGCCAAAGGACATCCTCAATGTCTTTCCCTCGTTCGAGGGAGATGACGAGGCCAGCATCGCATACGCCGCCGAGCGCACCCGCGCGGGTGTCACGGCTTGGGTATGCGCCGCCGACCACCAGGCATATTCCCTCATCGAAGGGTTCTCGAAACTGGGCATCCGCGTGCCATCGCAGGTTTCGATCACCGGGTTCGACGGAATCGAAACACCGCAGGGGGGCATGCAGCTGACCACCATCGACATCCCGTTCAGGGAGATCGGCAGGAACGGTACAACCCGGCTCGTCGAGCGAGTCCGCAAACGTTTCGGCTCGGCCCAGCACGTGTTGGTGGACTGCCGACTGCGCGAGGGCGACAGCGTGGCAGTGCCTCCAGTGGCACCCGCCCGGAGGTGATTCCGCCGAAACGGACACAAGTCTACTCGAGTCCGCCACGTGTTCCCATCCGGGACATGGCTCGCAATTCATTCACGCATGGTGCGCGCGGTCAAACCCGGCATTGCAACATTATGCAATTAATGCTTGTTTCGAAAACTCAGGCGCGTATTTGTCAACAAACACAGCCTTTGCCGGGGCCTCTGCGATCTGTGGCAACCGAGCACGACGCCCAGCACGAATCCAACCGAAGCCATGCAGCACACCAAACCGATTCGGAATCCGAACCCCGCGACGGCCTCGCCCATCCCTTCCGCAATCGACCGCACGTCACGAAATCACGCGCGCAGCCAGGGTGCCGCGACCGAATTACACACGGACGAGGTGCTTGTGATCGACGGGCGGAACTTTCTTCGCATCGAAAATATCGATCGCATGCCGCCGTTTCTCATGAGCGTGGTCTCGGATACGGATTTCTGGCTCTTTGTGGGCAGCAACGGTGGCTTCACGGGCGGGCGGATCGACCCAGATCACGCCATCTTTCCGTATCAAACCGCCGACAAGATTCTCGGCCAGCCGAACGCCTGTGGCGTGCTCAGCCTGGTGTTTGTGGACGGCCAACTGTGGGAGCCATGGACCGCCGTTTCCCCGGCGGCGGGCATCCGGCGCAATCTCTACAAACACGTAACCGGCACGAGCGTCCTCTTTGAGGAAATCCATGAACCATTCGGTCTCGTCTTCCAGTGGGAACTTTCCGTCAGCCAGCGCTTCGGTCTGATCCGCCGCTGCGCCATTCGAAACACGGGCGGCAGGCAACGAACCCTGCGCCTGCTTGACGGCTGGCACCACATGCTTCCATTCGGAATCTCTCAAGAGACCTATTCACGCTACAGCTACCTGGCATCCGCCTACATGCGCCATGAAAGTCTGCCGGATCTCGATCTGGGACTGTACACCCTGAACTCAGGCATCACAGACCGCGCCGAACCTTGCGAGTCGCTGAGGGTTTCCTGCGCCTGGACTAGCGGTCTTGGAGACGGTGCCCTGTTGCTGTCCGACCGTCAGGTTGATGCCTTCCGCCGTGGGGCGGCCGTGCATACGGAAACTGAAGTCCGCGGCGTGTTTGGCGCCCATCTTCGACATGCCGAAATCGATCTCGAACCTGAAGCCGCTCACCACTGGCACACGATTGCCGACACCGGTCTCGACCACTGCGATCTCATCCGCCTGATCGACGAGTTGCGGCATACGGATGATCTCGCCGCAACACTGAAAGCCGGGCAGGCGGACGGCGTGCTGGCGCTGCGCAAACGCATAGCCGGGGCGGGAGCCATTCAGCAAACCGCATCATCCCGCGCGGGGATCCATCATTTCGCCAACGTCCTGTTCAACTGCATGCGAGGCGGAACCCTGGATGACAACTATCGTTTTCCCCGGGCCGATTTCTCCGCCTTTCTCGAAACCCGGAACCGGCGGCTGCGCCGGTCCTGCGACGCGTGGCTGTCCACGCTGCCGGGGTCATGCACCCTGGCCGGGCTGCGTGAGGCGGCATCAAGCCATGGCGATCCGCAGCTTGTCCGGCTTGCCGGCGAATACCTCCCCCTTTGCTTCAGCCGGCGACATGGCGATCCCAGCCGTCCCTGGAACCGCTTCGAAATCCGCACCCAAAACCCGGACGGCACTCCGCTTTTCACCTATGCCGGAAACTGGCGCGACATCTTTCAGAACTGGGAAAGCCTGGCCTACAGCTACCCGGCTTGTTTCGAGTCGATGATACACATCTTCCTCAATGCCTCCACGGCGGACGGCTACAATCCCTACCGCATCACGCGCGGCGGCATCGACTGGGAAATCTTCGACCCCGAGGATCCATGGAGTCAGATCGGCTATTGGGGCGACCATCAGATCATCTACCTGCTGCGCCTGCTGGAGGGAATGGAGCGGTTTTATCCCGGCAGACTCGCATCGTGCCTGAATCAACAGCTTCACTCCCACGCGAACATCCCCTATGAAATCAAGGACTTTGGGGACCTTTTGAAAGACCCGAAGCACAGCATCACATTCAATGATGCGCTGCACCGGTCCATCATGAACCTCGCACCATCCGTGGGGAGCGACGCGAAACTTCTCTGCGATGGGAACGGCGAGGTCGTCCTGGTATCGCTGGCGGAAAAACTGCTCGTGCCGCTGTTGGCGAAACTGTCGAATCTGGTGCCGGGCGGTGGCATCTGGCTCAACACCCAGCGCCCCGAATGGAACGACGCCAACAACGCCCTGGCCGGCTGGGGGCTCTCGGTCGTGACGGTCTGCCACATGCGCCGCTACGTCCGCTTCCTGCAGACGGTCTTCCGTGAGAGCCCCGCAGACAGCTTGATCGTGACCGAGCCGGTCGCGCGGTTCATGCGCGGACTCATGCCGGCTCTGGAATCCGCCGGCGAGTTTCCCATGACGGATGCATCCCGCTTCGAGGTGCTGCAGGCCCTGGGCATGGCGGGCGAGGCTCATCGTCACGCGGTTTACAAGCGCGGCCCGGCCCCGCGGACCATGATCGAACCCGGCAAGGTAGGCAGGCTCCTGGAACTGGCACTGGCGGCGATCGACGCCACACTGAGGGTCAATCGCCGCGATGACCGCATGTTCCACAGCTACAACGTGCTGGAAGTCGCGGGAGGAGAGGCGCGTGTGCGCCATCTTGATCTGATGCTCGAAGGGCAGGTCGCCGCGCTTGGCAGTGGCTTGCCGGATTCAACGGAAGCGCTCGCCCTGCTCAAGGGCATGCGCGGCAGCGCCTTGTTCCGTGAGGATCAGCACAGTTACCTCCTCTATCCGGACCGGAACATACAGCCATTCCTGCAACGCAACACACTCCCGAAGGACTGGGAAACGTTCGCTCCACGCCTGGCTCCGATGATGACCGGCAAGGACTGGGACTTGGTCCGGATCGACGACCATGGCAACGCGCACTTCCATCCCGGGCTGGCAAGTTCCCGCGACCTGTTGGAGCGGCTTCATGAGCTCGCCACCGATGCCACTTCACAAGCGGCGCTCGCGGCCGAAAAG
>Ga0114938_1001646_pt1 | contig 14903 bp, 8 predicted proteins | sample AshMeaBigSpring_FD_88675 | JGI IMG/M metagenome (GOLD analysis project Ga0114938, IMG submission 88675) | Groundwater microbial communities from Big Spring, Nevada to study Microbial Dark Matter (Phase II) - Ash Meadows Big Spring | ecosystem: Environmental > Aquatic > Deep subsurface >...
ACATCTTCTACATTGGTAGTTGCCATTATTGGAGCATTTGTAGAAATGCTAAAATTACCTTTAGGCGATTATGATATTGCACATTACGCTTATGAAATTGAAAGAAACGATTTGAAATTAAGCGGTGGCAAACAAGACCAATATGCAGCCACTTTTGGTGGTGTAAATTTTATGGAGTTTTATGGCAACGATAAAGTAATTGTAAACCCACTTCGTATTCGTCAAGAATATTTGAATGAGTTGGAAAATAATTTAGTGTTGTATTACACAGCTACAAGTAGAGAAAGTGCTACCATTATTAAAGAACAGCAAAGCAACGTTTTACAAAAAGACAATAAATCAGTTGATGCTATGCATCAGTTGAAAGAACAATCTAAAATGATGAAAGAGGCGTTGTTGAAAGGAAGATTGCATGAAATTGGTGAAATTTTAGATTATGGTTTTCAGCAAAAACGATTGATGGCGAAAAGTATTTCTAACACACTTATTGAAGATATTTATTCAGCAGCTAAAAAGGCTGGTGCTACAGGTGGAAAAATAAGTGGTGCAGGTGGTGGCGGTTTTATGACTTTTTATTGTCCTGGAAACAATCGTTATCAAGTAATCGATGCTTTGATGAAGTTTGGTGGTGAGGTTAAAAATTACCAATTAACACAGCATGGTCTCACTACTTGGACAACCGCTTCTTAACCTTATTTATCAATCAATTTTATGGCTCAATTACATCATCATATTTCTGAAACGCAAGTCATTATTTTGGCCGGTGGATTAGGTACTAGACTTCGTTCTGCTGTTCCAGATTTACCAAAATGTATGGCTCCTGTTAATGGAAAGCCTTTTATAGCGTACATTATAGATAATTTTTTGCAAAAAGGAATTCAACAGTTTATACTTTCTCTTGGATATAAACACGAATCAATAACTGATTTTATTCAACAGGCATATCCACAAATTAATATTCAATTTGTAATAGAAAAAGAGCCATTAGGTACAGGTGGAGCCATACGTTTGGCTTGTGAGGCTGCTACTTCAAAACAGGTGATTGCTACTAATGGTGATACCATGTTTAAAGTAAATGTAAATGCTTTGTTGCAACAGCATATTTCAGAAAATGCAGACTGCTCTTTATCTCTAAAACCTTTGAAAAATTTCAATCGCTTTGGTGTTGTTGAACTCGATAATGAACATAGAATTACCTCTTTTAAAGAAAAACAACAATATGCTGAAGGCCTAATAAATGGTGGAGTATATGCAATAGATGTACAATCTTTTTTACAAACCCAATTGCCTGAAAAATTTTCTTTCGAGAAAGATTATTTAGAAGCGTTTTATAGTGCTAAAAAAATGATTGGATTTATTGATGATGCTTATTTTATTGATATTGGTATACCTGAAGATTTTCAGCAGGCTCAAATTGACTTTGCAAGTAATTAGTTGCAAAATTTAAAACCACATTTTATGATTCCGTTTGAACAAATCAATACAAGTTGGACGCTCTTTTTGGATAGAGATGGTGTAATCAACCACGAAAAGAAAGCAGATTATATCAGAAATTGGAAGGAATTTTATTTTTATGATGAAGTGTTAGAAGCCTTGCAAATACTCAATAATCACTTTGCTACTATTGTAATGGTTACCAATCAAAAAGGAGTGGGGAAAGGATTGATGACGGTTGATGATTTAGATGATATTCATAAAAATATGTTGGCCACAATTGAAAGTTTTGGTGGACGAATAGATAAAATTTATTACTGTTCAGATGTAGCAGATGATTCTTCTAATAGAAAGCCAAATGCAGGAATGGCCTTTCAAGCAAAAAATGATTTTGCTACCATCGATTTTTCAAAAAGTATTATGGTTGGGAATAAATTAAGTGATATGCATTTTGGTAGAAATGCAGGTATGTTTACTACCTTTTTAGCAACTACCAATCCAGAAATTGAGTATCCTCATTCAGCAATTGATGTACGATTTAATCACTTATTTGATTTTGCTCAATACGTACATGACAAAGCAGGATAGTTGTCAATTTGTATTTGTTTATATTTATTCATTATACTAATTTTTATACGCCATGATTCGCTTTGCCAAATTATTTTGTTGTCTTTTTACTTGCTTTTTAATTTTCAATTACGTATCTGCACAAGAAAAATTATCTTTTAATAAAGGATGGAAATTTTATCAAGGAGATATTCCATTTCCTGAAATACAAGGACATACCAATACTTATAGCAATGCAAAAGCTGGTAAAGCTTGGGGTGCTGCTGCACCAGAATACAACGATCAATCTTGGCGGTCTGTTATATTACCTCATGATTGGGCTGTTGAAGGCGGATATGATAGTACTCAAAATGTTTCTCAAGGTTATCGTAAACGTGGAATTGGTTGGTACAGAAGACATTTTAAATTGAGTAATGCTGATAGAGGAAAACATTTGGAAATTCAATTTGATGGTATTGCTACACATGCTACAGTTTGGTTTAATGGAACGGTTGTACATAGAAATTGGTGTGGCTATACTTCATTTTACATAGACATTACTTCTATGGCTAAATATGGTGATGAGCTAAATACAATTGCTATTCGTGTAGATGCAAATGCCATGGAAGGTTGGTGGTATGAAGGTGCTGGCATTTACAGACATACATGGTTGCTAAAGCGTTCTCCTATTCATATTGCTACCGACGGCGTTTTTGCACATCCTGTTCAGCAAAATCAACAATGGACAATTCCTGTTGAAGTAACTGTGGAAAATCATGGTACACAATCGGAGGAAGTAATTGTAGAAAGTAAATTATTTAACGCACAAAAAATAGAGGTAGCAACTGCTTCTAAGCAAATTCAATTAGATATATTTAAACCACAAAATGCAAACTATAATATTAGCGTTTTAAATCCATTGTTGTGGTCTGTAGAACATCCAAATTTATACACAGTAGTTACAACTGTAAAAAAAGGAGATAAGGTTATAGATGAGTTAACAACAAAATGTGGATTTAGAACCATTCGATTTGATAAAGATTCAGGATTTTATTTGAATAATGTTCGATTAAAATTACAAGGTGTTTGTAATCATCAAGATCATGCAGGTGTAGGTGTTGCTTTGCCAGATGCATTGTGGGAATTTAGGTTACGTAAGTTGAAGGAAATGGGCGTAAATGCTTATCGCTGTTCTCATAATCCACCTTCAAACGAGTTTTTGAATTTATGCGATAGCATGGGTATATTGGTATTGGATGAAAATAGAAATTTTAATGCTTCACCAGAATATGTTCGTCAACTAGAATGGATGATAAAAAGAGATAGAAATCATCCTTCTATTATACTTTGGTCTGTGTTTAATGAAGAGCCGATGCAAGGTACAGAGCAAGGCTATGAGATGGTAAGAAGAATGAGTGCTGTTGTAAAACAATTCGATACTACAAGACCTGTAACTGCTGCTATGAATGGTGGTTTGTTTTCTGCAAAAAATGTTTCAAAAGCGGTAGATGTAGTTGGATTTAATTACCAGATAAATAGCTATGATAAATTTCATAAAGAAAATCCAAATTTATTGCTTACAAGTTCTGAAGATGGTTCTGCTTATCAAGTTAGAGGTGAGTATCAAAACAATAAACAGAAAAATATTTTAAATGCTTACGATACTGAGGCTGCACCTTGGGGTGCTACTCATAGAAATGCTTGGAAAGCAATAGCAGAACGTCCGTTTCTTGCAGGTGGTTTTTATTGGACAGGTTTTGATTATAGAGGAGAACCAACACCATTTACTTGGCCTTCTGCTAGTTCTTTTTTTGGCATTATGGATGTATGTGGATTTCCTAAAGCTGCTTATTGGATTCACCAAGCACAATGGCGTAAAGATATTCCTGTATTACAAATTGTTCCTCATTGGAATTGGCCAAGCGATAGTATTGGTAAAATGATTAAAGTAATGGCTATGTCAAATACCGATAGCATTAAGCTTTTATTAAATGGTAAAATGGTAGGAGCTCAAAAGGTAGATAAATATGAAATGAATTCATTTCAAGTAGCATATAAACCAGGAAAATTAGAAGTTATTGGCTATAAAAATGGAAAAGAAGTAGCGAAGTCTAAAGTAGAAACTACCGATTTACCTGTTGCCATTCAATTAGTTGCATATAAAAATACTATTGACAATAATGGCACAGATGCAATGCCTGTTACTGTAAGAGTAGTAGATGCAAAAGGGAGAGAAGTGCCAACTGCACAAAATTTAATTGAGTTTTCTATCAATGAAAATGCAACTATAATTGGATTGGGAAATGGAGATCCAAATTCACATGAATTAGAAAAAGGTAATCAAAGAAGTTTGTTTAATGGATTGGCTCAAGTAATTATTCAATCAAAAGAAAATACAAGTGGCGTTGTTGTACTTACTGCTTCAGCTAAAGGTTTGCAATCTGCTACTTTGCAAATACCAATCAATAGAGTTGCCCTAGCTCCATTTGTGCCATTAACTGCATCTGCAATTTATATTGATAGTTGGAGAATGAGTCCGTTTACAGCAGTAAAACCAGATGCAACCATTACGCTTTCTGATAATGATATGAATTCTTGGTTTCCTGTTAAATCGAATGAACTTCAATCTTTTGCCAATGAGCAATATGCACTTTTTACCACCAATTTTACTTTGAATGATGTGAATACAAAAGCCACAGGAAAAATTATATTAAAGCGAATTACGGGTAAGGCAGAAGTTTGGTTAAACAATGTATTAGTAGGTAAGAAAGATCAATTTGCACAAGGAGACATACAAGTTCCGTTTGAATCGATGAATGGAAGCTATAAACTAACCGTATTAATTGAATCTGAAAAAAATAAACGGTCTGGTTTAGGTGGAACAATTACCGTTATGCCTGAAATTACATCTAACAAATAGGTAAAAATTCTAGTTAAATTGGCTTTTCAAACAATATTCTAAAGTTATCAAACTATTTTATTTGAAAAGCCAATTTTTTATTTAAGCATACTGTTCCCAAATCCATTTTACCTGTTGTTTTGCATTTGCTTCATTGCTAAACATATTGCTTAGTAATTCTTCTCTTAAGGTAATTTCTTCTTTAGTGAAAGGTTGATTTTGCAGTTGCATGATAATTGAACAAAAATCATCGGCGGATTCTGCCATAAAACAAGCAGCTTCTAATCCTGAGCCAATTACTGTAGCCTCATTTACTAAACAATGTCTTCCATTAAACAAAGCATTAATTAGTTTTAATTTAATGCCAGTTGTATGATAAGAAGGTAAAATATTAATATGCGATTTTGCAATCATATCCTGCATTTCTCTTTCACCTGGGTCTGCAACTAAACAAGTATGCAATAGTTGATGTGCTAATTTTTGTAATTTGGTAGAAGGAGATTTTCCTGCAATTACAAATGGAACTTCAATTTTACTAAACACTTTTTCTAACAACCAAATAGCCGCTTTTTCATTGGCATCTACACTTAAATCTGCTTGATACAAACAATAATTTCCCAAACCTTCCAATCCTTTTACAGTCCAATCAGTAGGTAAGTATAAGGGCAAGTAATCGATAGTTTTACAACCCAATTCATTTCTGTAATAATCCACATCTTTATGTGTAACACCCCAATATGCTGTTGCTTTTGTAGCAATCAATTGTTCGTATCTTTTTAATAAACTACGCTCTCTTAAGTAGTATATTTTTTTTATGGGAGAAGAAGTAGAGGCATATAAATCAGCATAATATTGATGTTCAACATTATGAATTCGAACAAACTTTTTCCTCTTTTCAAATCTTTCGTCATTCAATAAATAAGTACAATGAATGCCTTCCATGAAAATAGGATAGTCATCTTGTAGCAAATTGGTAAATAATTCTTCATTTTTTCTAGAAGCAACGATATAAGGCAACGCTGTAGAAATGCTTTTGTGTGCAATGTTTCTTGGATAATAATTTACAGAAGCACAATATTTGTTTAATTCAGGTTGTTCACCACGTCCATAATCAAAACAGTGCAAATGAATATGTACACCTTGTTGTTGTAAGGCAGGTAATTTGTAAAACAGGTCAAACACACCACCATAATCAACAGGATAAGGTACGTTTAAACAAATAATATGTAAATGCTTTTCCAATTAAATTAATTTATAAAAGTGTTGTGCCAAAACTGAACTAATTTTTTCTCTTCTTCTTGCCAATTCAGTTGTTCTCTTGCAATTAAGGCATTCTTTTGTAAAGTAGTATATAATACAGCATTACTAAGCAATTTGTTTAAAGCTTCGGCAATGCTTTGTTCAGAAGTATTATCAATTAGCAAAGCAAAGTTCCAATATTCGTTAATGGCTCTATATTCAGGATAGTCAACACAAACTTGTGGAATGCCTGCCATAAAATAATCGAAAAAACGATTTGCTAGTGAATAATATTGGTTTAAACCTGTTTGCTCAAATAATGTTACGCCAATATGTGCTTTCGTGGTAATTATTTGTAATTCGGCTGGCTGAACGCTTCCTTTAAAAATTACTTTATCGTTTAATTGATGATATTGGGTTAATTGTTTAGCCTGTTCTATAAAATTTCCTGTACCACAAATCAATAATTGGGCGTTTACTTGCTTCATCGCAGGAATAAGTGTTTCAAAACTTCTGCCTTCATTTACAGCACCTTGATAAATAATGGTAGGAACATCGAATTTATTTGACTGTATTAAATCTTTTCGTACAGGTAAATTTCGTACAATGTTATAATTTACTTGGTATCTTCTATAAAACTCGGCTTGAATGAACGTATTTACTGTATAACCTTTTTCAAATTTGGGAACAGTAAATTTTTCAATAGCTAGCCAAAACTTGTGAATTTTCTTTCTGGTTACAATCTCTTTTTGCTCTGTAAACAATTCATGTGCATCGTACACTTTAGTTTTATTTCGGATACTTGCAGCAAAATAAACAGGCAAAATGGTATCTAAATCGATAGCACAAAAAGCATCTGTACGAACAAATAATAAGTAAAAAAATAGCCTAACATTATATTCAACATAAAAAAGCATTCCTTTTTTAAAAAGGCAGGGCAATCTTTTAGTACTGAACGAAAATTGTGGAAGCGGTAGAGATGATGGTAACTTTCTGCCTACCAATGTAACGTTATAGCCAGCATTTGCTAAGCTGTGGCAAATACGTTGCATTCGTTGGTCGTAACTTAAATCGTTGGTTACAGAAAAATATATTGTAGACAAATTGAAAAGTTTATACAAAAGTGAAAGTGCGAAATAAATGAAATATTAACAGTTTTTAATTGAATGATTACATTTAGAAACTCATTTCTGTGAATAACTATTATAAAGTGAAATTCAAAATACAGGAATGTGTAATAAAAATTGAAAAAAAATGCTGAATCTTTTTTCAGTTTCAATAATTATCCTACTTTTGCAGCCACAAAAAAATTAAGACAGAAGCAATACCGTTTGCTTTTAAAAGAAATTACAATGGCAATTACTAAAGAAAAAAAAGTGAGCATCTTTACCGAATTTGGTGGTGCAGCTACAAACACAGGATCTACTGAGGCTCAAATAGCATTGTTAACTGAGCGTATTTTAGATATCAGCAAACATTTGCAAGCCAATAAGAAAGATTTTTCTACTCAACGTGGTTTAATTAAATTAGTAGGTGAGCGTAAAGCTTTATTGAGTTACCTTCAAAAAACCGATTTGATGGGTTACCGTGCTTTAATTGAAAAACTTGGATTAAGAAAGTAAGCCAATATTCCCTTATAGGGATTTGGAGGCAATTCATATATGCTGAATACCATTCGGTTATATGCAAATCCCAACTTCTCTCAGATGTTGGGATTTGTGTTTTTATATATCTTTCAAAATTAAAGCTTAGCTTACACGCAATAATTAAAGTATTGAAAAGCTTCCTATATTGTAGGCTGTAATTCAATTAATTATTGTAGCATTTCATTATTACCATATTTTTTATATCATGTTATCACAACCATTACAATCAAGTTTTATACTGCCAAGTGGTGCAGAAGTTATTATTGAAACAGGAAAATTGGCTCGTCAAGCTGATGGGGCTGTTACTGTTCGTCAAGGAAATTGCGTTTTATTAGCCACCGTTGTTGCCAATAAAGATCCAAAAGAAGGACAAGATTTTTTTCCATTAAGTGTAGATTATCAAGAAAAATTTTCATCTGCAGGTCGTATTCCTGGATCTTTCTTCAAAAGAGAAGCAAGATTAAACGATTACGAAATTTTAACCAGTCGTTTAGTAGACAGAGCACTAAGACCATTATTTCCAGAAGATTATTTCTGTGATGTACAAGTGTTAATTAGCTTAATTTCAAGTGATTTAGAAGTTATGCCAGATGCTTTGGCTTGTTTAGCTGCATCTGCGGCCATTGCTGTTTCTGATATTCCAATGAAAGAAATTATTTCAGAGGTAAGAATCAGTCGTTTAAATGGTGAATTTATTGTAAACCCAACCAGAACGCAATTAGAACAATCTGATATGGAGTTTATTATTGCTGCAACCGAAAAAAACCTGATGATGGTAGAGGGGGAAGCAAAAGAATGTAGTGAAGAAGATTTAATTAAAGCCTTAGAATTAGCACATGATGCTATTCGTGTACAAATAAAAGCACAAGAACAATTACGTGCTGCAAAAGGTATTACAGCAGTTAGAGATTACAAAAAACCAGTTGAAGATCTTGATATTAAAGCGAAAGTAGAAGCATTTGCTAAGGATAGAATTTATGAAATTTCTCGTAAAGGATCTGCAAAACACGAACGTAGCGATGCTTATGCTGCTTTACGTGAAGAATTAATTGCTAGTTTAGGAGAAGAAGTAACAGATGTTCAAAAGAAATTAGCCAAAAAATATTATGCAGATTTACAATGGGAAGTTGTTAGAAGCATGATCATAGATGACCGTTTCCGTTTAGATGGAAGAGGTTTAACAGAAGTTCGTCCATTATCAATGGAAGTAGATGTGTTACCGACTCCACATGGTTCATCTTTATTCACTAGAGGAGAAACACAATCTTTAACAACCGTAACTTTTGGTACAGGTTTAGATGAACTTTTAATTGAAAGTGCAGCAAAATCTGTTGATAGTAAATTTTTCTTACACTATAATTTTCCTCCATTTAGTACAGGTGAGGTAAAAATGATGAGAGGCCAAAGTAGAAGAGAAGTTGGTCATGGCAATTTGGCAATGCGTTCTTTGAAACAAATGATGCCGGGTGACGAATATCCATATACAGTAAGAGTAGTTAGTGATATTTTAGAAAGTAATGGATCATCTTCAATGGCTACAGTTTGTGCTGGTTCGTTAGCTTTAATGGATGCAGGCGTACCTATTCCAAAGCATGTAAGTGGTGTGGCAATGGGATTGATTACGAGAGAAGATAAAAAGTATGCTATTTTAACTGATATTTTGGGCGATGAAGATCATTTAGGTGATATGGATTTTAAAGTTACAGGAACTAGAGATGGTATTTGTGGCGTACAAATGGATATCAAAGTAGATGGTTTAAGCATGGATGTAATGCGTGAAGCATTGGCACAAGCTAGAGAAGGACGTTTACACATTTTAGATGCTATGTACGAAGCCATGCCAGCAGCTAGAGCAGATGTAAAACCACATGCACCAAGAATGGTGAAATTAGTAATTGATAAAGAATTTATTGGAGCAGTAATTGGACCAGGTGGAAAAATTATTCAAGAAATTCAAAGAGAAACAGGAGCAACCATCAATATTGAAGAAGTGGGTAATACAGGTGAAGTAAATATTTTCTCTCCACAAAAAGAAAGCTTAGAAAGAGCTGTTGCTTTGGTTTTAGGAATTACCGCTGTACCAGAAGTTGGTAAAACTTACGAAGGAACTGTAAAAAGCATTAAAGAGTTTGGTGCTTTTGTAGAATTTTTACCTAAAAAAGAAGGATTGCTACATATCAGCGAAATCAGTTGGTCTAGAATAGAAACGATGGATGGTATTTTTAAAGAAGGTGATAAAGTAAAAGTGAAATTGCTAGAAATAGACCAAAGAACAGGTAAATTTAAGCTAAGTAGAAAAGCATTAATTCCTCGTCCTGAAAAAACCGATAAGCCACAAGCTCCTAAAGAGCCAAACGCCTAAATAGTAATTGAATTGTATTTAAAAAGCTCATTAATTTTTTAATGAGCTTTTTTTATTATACATCCTTTTGTCTTCTATTCTTAGCTTTTTTTAACTAATTAAATTTTTTAAAAATCTTTTCATTTTGCAAAAAGCCGAATTTTATACTTACATTCAGTCATTATAACGCAAATAATTGCATATATGACTAGATTTATACCTTCTTTTTTCGGCTTAATGCTGTTTGTTCAGGCTTTAACTGCTCAAGTTAATACTGAAAATTTAACAGCTCGTTTGAATAAGTATTTGCAGCATCAACAAACCAATTTTAGAAAATCTGCAAAACAATTGCATATTGATAGTATTGCTGTTAAAAAATCAATTATTGAAGTATATTTTAATGTAAATAATTCATATTCAAAAGGTAGCTTTTCTGCAGAAGATATAGAAGCTTTGCCAGAGTTATTAACCAATGAATCAGGTGAGTTAGACAAATTTTCTTTGCTGTTATTGGCAAAAGATAAATCGAACAATCATTGGAAAACGTTAGAAACTTTTACCGATCTTCCTCCTGCTGCAAAATACATTCCACGAATTAATAAAGAACCTCATTTGCCAAAAGAGGGGTTAAAAAATAGTCCTTCAAAAAATGTAAGAATTTTTCCAAATGGTACAGGAACAGCCAAAGTTGGAGGTGCTTTACAAGGAAAAACGGTTTGGTTAAGTCCTGGTCATGGTTGGCACAATACAGGAACAGGTTTTATTACGCAAAGAGGCACAACAAATGGTTTGGTAGAAGATTTTATTACCGCAGAAAGTATTGATTACTATTTAACACACTATCTTTTTAATGCAGGGGCTAATGTATGGTCAGTAAGAGAAAGAGATGTAAACAGTAATGAAATTATTGTAGATAATGACAATCCTTCATCTGGCTATTCTGAAACAGGTAATTGGACAACTGGATCAATTGCTGGTTATGGAGGAACGTATCGTGTTGCTACATCTGCTTCTATTGAATCAGCAACAGCTGTTTTTACACCAAATGTTGCTCAAAGTGGTTTGTATTGGGTTTCTGTTCGTTGTGTTGCAGGAACCAATCGTTCAACGGATGTTTCATTTACCATTATTCATTCAGGAGATACTTCTATCGTAAATGTAAACCAAGAAATTCATGGTGATACTTGGGTGCATGTAGGGCAATTTTATTTTACAGCAGGATTGGTTAATAAAATTACAATAAGCAATAAATCGGCAGAATTAGATCAAGCTATTATTGCAGATGCAGTAAGATTAGGAGGCGGAATTGGAACTCAATTAGATTGTTTAAATACAGGTCAGCCAGCAAGTGGTAGATCTCGTTTTGAAGAATCTGCTCGTCAATTTGCTATTTATCAAGGTTATCCTACTTGCAACGAAGATGTAACCGTTCGACCACGATTTGCAGAATATGAATTATCGAAAGGATATTCGTCTGAAATAAACAATGCAGTATATGTTTCTTGGCATACCAATGCAGGTGGAGGAACAGGAACCGAAACGTATCATTATAGTGGTACAGGTACAGGAAGGCCCAATATTACTGTTGGTAGTCAACAATTAACAACTTATATCCATAATCAAATTGTAGATGATATCAAAGCTGGTTGGAAATCTACTTGGGCGAATAGAGGTGTAAAAAACGCCAATTTTGGTGAGTTAAGAGAATTAAACACTATTCCAGGTACTTTAATAGAATTAGCCTTTCATGATTTAGCAGCAGATGCTACTGATTTAAAACATCCAGAATTTAGGCGTTTGGCAGCAAGAGCAATTTACAAAGGCATTTTAAAGTTCTTCAATAATAGAGATGCTACTCCATTGGTGTATTTACCAGAGCAACCAACACATGTTATTGCTAAAAATATAGGAAACAATACGATTCAACTAAATTGGAATGCACCTGCGTTTGGTGGAATTTTAGGTGATGCAGCTACTGCATATAAAGTGTATGTAAGCACCAATGGCAAAAGTTTTAAGGATGGAATAACTGTTACTAACACTAATTTCACGTTTACTGGAAATCCTCAAACTATTTATTATTTCAAAATTTCAGCTACTAATGCAGGTGGAGAATCTTTTAGTAGTAGTGTAGTGGCTGCCAAAACGCCTGTTTCAGGTACAACTACTGTTCCTTATTTAATTGTAGATGCATTTGATAGATTAGATGGAAGTGCACTAATTCAAAGAACAGAAAGTGCAGTGTTAGGAACAGTAAGTAGAATGTTTTTAGAAAGAATGAATCGGTACGATTACATGATAGATCATGCTGTAGCATTAGGAACTTGTTTCAATTTTGCCTTTGATGGATGTCAGAATGAAGCAGTTAGCAGTGGTAGTATAAGTCTATCTAATTATCAAGCAGTAGATTGGTTTACAGGAGAAGAGTCTACTGTGGATAAATCAGTTGAAGACGCAGAAAAAACAATATTGAAAGCATATTTAAATAACGGAGGTCATTTATTGATTTCAGGTGCTGAAATTGGTTGGGATATTGGTAGAGCAGCATCGGCAAATGCTGATTTAGACTTCTATAACAATTTTTTAAAAGCTACTTATGTGGGTGATGATGCAAACACCTATAATTTTTCAGGAACAACTACTTTATTCAACAATCAAAGTGGCTCATTCGATGATGCGTCAAATGGAATTTATAATGTTGATTTTCCTGATAGAATAGCAATAGCAAATGGTTCAACAGTTGCACTGAATTATGCTGGAGGAACAGGTGATGGAGCTGCAGTTGGTTTTAAAGGAACATACAATTTATTGTACCTAGCTTTTCCATTTGAAAGTATTACTTCTCAAACCGTGAAGAATAATTTAATGTGTAATGCTGTTGCTTACTTAACACCTGGAATAACATTGCCAGCAAATGGATTACAATTGTTAGGAAAAAATAGTAGCCAACAAAACATAATCGAGTGGACTACAACTGCAGAAATAAACATTCAATATTATTTTGTTGAACGAAGTGATAATGGCGTTTTTTACCAACCCCTCAGTGCAGCAATTCTTCCAAAAGGCTCCGTTATTGGTGGTGCTTCATATCAGTTTATTGATGCAAACCCATTGGTGAATGGATACTATCGAATAAAAGTGGTTGATATTGATGGAAAAATTAGCTTTTCAAATACAATTCAGTTAAGAAAAGAAAATGGGTTCAAACTATTTCAAATTGGATGGAATGCAGCTAGTAAAATAGTACAAATTCAGATGAATCAAAACGGAGCTGCTGAGGTAATGATAACAAATTCAATTGGAAAAGTAGTATTTAGTAAACAACTAGGTAATGGTTTTACAATGCAGCCATCTTTTTCTATTCCATTACAACAGCTACCTGCTGGTACTTATAATATTTCTGTTATCACAAAAGACAGACAACAAGTTGAAAGAATCATAATTTTTTAATTTTTTACATCCTCTATAAACCAAAAACTATAATTTATGAGTAACATTACAAAACTGGGTCTAACAATTTTTGCTTTACTATATTTACAAAATTTATTTGGACAAGCCATTTTTACAAGTTCAGCTACAGGTAATTGGTCAGACAATACCAAATGGACAGTTGGCTTAGGCACAGACGAAGATGGTATTCCTGATGCCAATGATAGTGCTATTATTGCAGGTACACATACTATTACTGTTGATGTAAACATTGCTATAAATGGGCTTCGATTACAAGGTGCAAGTAGTGGAACAAGACTTATTCTTGGTGAAAATAATTTAGAGGTAAATGGTACTTTAAACGGTGATGTTACAACATTTAGTACAACTCTTATAACAGCGGGTACAACTGGTAGAATAAAATTTGTAGGCAATACAAGACCATTGTTTGGAACGAACTGGTCGGCTAATACACCTAATTTACGGTTTGAAGTAGCGTTAAATGCTGGTCAAACCGGTACAGCAAGTACAAGTGTTAAGGCTAAAGAAATAATTGTTACAACAGGCCTCTTTGATTTAGTAGCCAATGAATTAAGGCCAGATGATGGTAATGCTTTAGGAGGTAAGCTAACCTTAGAAACGGGTACAACATTAATTTGTAGTCGTGTTTCAAGAACAGGTACAACTGGTACTGCGTTTGGATTGTTTACAATGAATGGCACAGCAAAAGCAGTTTTTTCAGCAACTACAAGTTCGTTCCCAATTTCTTCCCAAACTTTTGCATTTAGCTCAACTTCAACTATTGAATATGCTGGAACAAGCGTAACCATTGTTGATAGAAATTATGAAGGAAATATTGTTTTATCAGGAAGTGGTACTAAAACTTGGTCCCCTACTGCAAATAGAACTGTTGGGGGAAATATTTCTTTAACTGGATCAAGCGTAGTTTTTTCTTTTGCAAATGGAGTGAGTTGTACGGTTTCAGGAAATATTGAAGTAGGGAACTCATGTGTCATTAGCCCAGGTAGCAGTAGTAACAGATTCATTGCTTCAGGTGCAAATCGAACTTTTACGTTGCTAGGTACAGCACAAGCTAGAGTAACATCTAGCTATACACAAACACCAGCAAATAGTAATGCTTTTGAATATCAATATAGTGGTTTTTCATCCTATTCTTTCAGTTCTACATCATGGGTGTCTTTAAGGAATCCTACAACTTCAGCAGTAACATTCAGGTTAGATAAATTATCTACAAATGAACCCTATGGCAATATGGAATTTGCTGTAGTTGCTACCGGTACAAAAGATATAATAGTTGATTTTGTTGGTGATGTAACTTTTGCAGGAAGTATTGCTTTCCCTCGAGTGA
>Ga0114938_1001649_pt1 | contig 14892 bp, 13 predicted proteins | sample AshMeaBigSpring_FD_88675 | JGI IMG/M metagenome (GOLD analysis project Ga0114938, IMG submission 88675) | Groundwater microbial communities from Big Spring, Nevada to study Microbial Dark Matter (Phase II) - Ash Meadows Big Spring | ecosystem: Environmental > Aquatic > Deep subsurface >...
CCGCAGCTTCAACTTCCGCGACCCCCGGCCCGGCATCAAGCAGACCAACAAGCTCTTCCCCACCCGCATGAAGGGCGTGGTGGAGAAATGCAGCTTCTGCGCCGAGCGCCTGGCGGAGGGGAAAAAGCCGGCCTGCGTCGAGGCCGCCGAGGGGAAGCTTGCCTTCGGGGACCTTTTCGACCCGGAGTCCGAGGTGCGCAAGCTCATCCGGGAGAACTACACCATCCGGCGCAAGATCAACCTGGGGACCGAACCGGCGGTTTACTATATTGTGTGAGGTGACGAATGCTTGAACTAGCCATAAAGGGATCGAAACGGTATTATGGATGGATGGTCCTGCTGCTCGGCCTGGTCGGGGTCGGTTTCCTGGTCTACCTGAAACAGCTGGACTTCGGCCTGGGCATCACCGGCCTGAGCCGGGATGTCTCCTGGGGATTCTACATTGCGAATTTCACTTTCCTGGTCGGGGTGGCCGCCGGGGGCGTCATGGTGGTGCTGCCTTACTACCTGCACGACTACAAGGCCTACGGCAAGGTGACGATCCTGGGCGAGTTCCTGGCCATCGCCTCGGTCGTGATGTGCATCACCTTCATCCTGGTCGATCTCGGCCAGCCCATGCGCGTCATGAACGTGCTGCTCTACCCCACGCCGAACTCGGTGCTGTTCTGGGACACGGTCGTTCTGAACGGCTACCTCTTCCTGAACCTCATCATCGGCTGGAACGTGCTCGAGGCGGAACGGCAGGGGGTGCACTACCAGAGCTGGCTGAAGCCCCTGATCTACCTCTCCATCCCCTGGGCCGTCAGCATCCACACGGTCACGGCCTACCTCTATTGCGGCCTGCCCGGCCGCGGCTTCTGGCTGACCGCCATCCTGGCCCCGCGCTTCCTGTCCTCGGCCTTCGCCTCGGGACCGGCGCTCCTGATCCTGCTCTGCCTCGTCATCCGCCGGGTCAGCAGCTTCGATCCGGGCTGGAAGCAGATCCAGTCGCTCGCGGTCACCGTGGCCTACGCCATCTGCATCAACGTGTTCTTCCTGCTCTGCGAGGTGTTCGTGGCCTTCTACAGCCAGATCCCCGAGCACATGGACCATCTCAAGTATCTCTTCGTCGGCCTGCACGGCCACGGGGCTTACGTGCCCTGGATGTGGGCCTCGATGGCGCTGATGGTCATCGGGATCATCCTGCTGGTGAACCCCGTCACCCGCAAAAATGAACTGACGCTGGCCGTGGGCTGCATCTGCGTCTTCTTCGGCTGCTGGATCGACAAGGGCATGGGCATGATCTCGGGCGGCTTCGTGCCCAACCCGCTGCACGAGATCAACGAGTACATTCCGACCCTGCTCGAAGGCCTGATCACCATCGGGGTCTACGCGCTGGGCTTCCTGGTGCTGACGCTGCTCTTTAAGATCGCCGTGTCGGTCAAGGAGGAAGTGCGCGCCTAAAAGGGCTGCGCTCTTTTCTACCCATTAAAAGCGAGAGGGGCCCTGCCAGAGCCCCTCCCGCTTTTTTTGTTCTCATTCCCCCCTTCGCCAAGGGGGGAAAGGTGGATTTTTCATTTGAATTCAAAGGAAGTATCGAGAATCGCCTGCTCGGCCTTTCCGGTCGAGCAAGTGGATTTAGTATTAATTGAAAAGTATGAATTCATATTTTATTTTTTATACAAAAAGCATGCGGAGGTTCACCCATGAAGGCGAAAGTCGCCGAGCGGACCCAGGTGGCTATTTCTAAGTACACCGCTTCATAAACACAGCATCGTATGAAACCTCTTATCAAATCCCTCCCGACCTCCCTTTACGAAAGGGAGGAGAAGGCTTCCCCCCTTTATCAAAAGGGGGTGAGGGGGATTTTGCGTAACCATATTTATGAAACGATGTACTAAGGCGCTGCGTGAGCGCTTGGGAATCGTTCCGGGAACCGTGGAAGCCTTGAAAAAATGCCTGCACGAGGGCGCCGTGGTTGCCTGCGACGTGGTTTGGGCCGAGATTCGCACTGCTTACGGGGAAAACCAAGACGAACTTACCGATGCCCTGCGGTCCATGCGGATCGGGTTTTCGGCGATGAGCTTCGAGGCGGCCTTGAGTGCGGCGCGGTCCTGGCATCGTTATCGAGAGAGCGGCGGGGGCCGCGACCGAATTGCCGCGGGCTTTTTGATCGGAGGACATGCTTCAGTGCAAGCGGAGCGACGGCTGACGCGTGATTTCGGCTTTTTCAGCAATTATTTCAAGAGTCTCTCCGTAGTTTCGCTTTGAGGACTGATTGGAATACTCAAGTGGAAAATCGGCTGAAAGCGCTGGAAAAACGTATTTTAGCGCAGAATCTCCGCCGCCACGTCGCCCGTCTGTCGGTCGACATCGGCGAGCGGCATCTCTGGAGCGGCGACTCGCTGGAGCGGGCGGCGCAGTACATCGAGTCCGAATTCAGCGCCGCCGGCTATGCGCCGACGCGCCAGACCTACACGGCCTACAGGAAGCCGGTTTCCAACATCATCGCCGAGAAAAAGGGGGCCCGTCCGCGATCCATCGTGATCGGCGCACACTACGACAGCGTTCCCGGATCGCCCGGTGCGGATGACAACGCCTCGGCAGTGGCCGGCCTGCTGGAGCTGGCGCGGATGCTCAGAAGCCTTAATTGCGCCTGTGGGTTCAAATTCGCGGCCTTCGTGAACGAAGAGTCGCCCTCGTTCGGTTCTGACTACATGGGCAGCATGCAGTATGCCCGGTTCCTGAAGGACCGTGGGGAAGACGTGGCCTTCATGATCGCGCTGGAGATGATCGGCTGCTTCGACCGGCGCAAGCCCCAGAACTATCCGCTGCGGCTGATGCGGCGCTTTTATCCCAAGACCGGCGACTTCATCGGAGTCATCGGCGACCTCCGCTCCCACCGGCCCGCGCTCGCCCTCGCGCGTGCGATGCGCCGGCAGGGCCTCGTTCCGACCTCGGCCCTGGTCGCCCCCCGCCACTTCGGCGGCATCGACCGCTCCGACCACAGCGCGTTCTGGAGGCACGGCTTCGAGGCGCTGATGATCACCGACACCGCCTTCTTCCGCAACGAAAACTACCACAAGGAGACCGACACGATCGACACCCTCAATTTCGAAGTCATGGCCGACGTGGTGGCGTCGCTCTTTGCCCCGTTGGTGGAGCTGTGAGGGCAAATTAAACAGTCTGCTTGAACTTGATCCCAAGTCCGCGTCTGCTGAGGATCCGAGCTATAAACGCGTGGTGGAGGTTCTCGGAAAATCCGAGAAGAAGGCTCGCCCCCGAAAGCGCAAGACGCTTTCTCAGCACATCTCGTCAATCTTCCCACCGATTCAGTCGCGGCAATCCGGAAATTAAGGGATGCCTATGTTTTTAGGCGTTTTTTTGATGAGCGGAGATGAGCAGAAGCACGGGCAGTTCTTCGTTTTTCAATTGGATTCAGCCAATTCTCGGCTGCCAGAGAACCCAACAGCGGCTCCTGGAGAACGCGCGCCGCCTCTTGAAGAAATTAGCGAATTCGCATTGGCGGCGGCGCTTTTTTCCCTAGGTAAGGCGTTGGGGACGTTCGTTAGCGTTGTGTCTCGGGCCTGCGGACCAGCGAAAGGAGGATCACGGTCCGGAAAAAATCAAGTTCTTTGCTCAGCTTTGCCCGAACCGAAAGATCGAGGCGCAACTGATATTCTGAGGTACGTCCCCTATAGCTTGCCGAGCTCACGACAGGCGCTTTTCGGCCGCCGCCCTGAGAATCTCGCAGATCAGGCGGGTGTTGGGGACCACGCTGTCGAGCTCTAAATACTCCTCCTCGCTGTGGGCGCGTCCGCCGCGCGGGCCCATGGCGTCGATCGTGGGGATCCCCATGGCGGCCGTGAAGTTGCCGTCCGACCCGCCGCCGGTGCTGATGAGCTTCATGTCGAGCCCCAGCCCCTCGCCGATGCGGGCAATCTGCTCCCACAGCCGCCAGGTCCCCTCGGAAGGCACCATGGGCATGCGGTTGATCTCGCCCCGCACCTCCACGCGCACGCCGTCAGCCTGACTGCTGGCCGAGAGGCTCCGGAAACTCGCCTCGATGCGTCGGGCTTCCTCCGCGCTGGCGATCCGGATATCAAAGCCTGCCCGGGCGAAGTCCGGAATCACATTGCCCGCCGTTCCGCCCGCAATCGTGGTGACGCTGACCGTGGTGCCGACTTCGGGCCGCGCAAAGCGGGACACCGCCAGCACCTGGCGGGCGATTTCCAGCACGGCGTTGGCGCCCTTCTCGGGTTCCACGCCGGCATGGGCGGCCCGGCCGTGGCAGAGGAGCTCGAAGTCGGCCACCCCCTTGCGCTGCAACACCCGCTGGCCGGTGGAACGGCAGGGCTCGAACACCAGCACCCGTCGGCTTTTGGCGGCCAGCGCCTCGAACCACGGCCGCGACGCCCGCGAGCCGATCTCTTCATCGCTGTTGAACCCCATGCAGATGGAAAGCTCGCCGGCGAACCCGGCCTGCTCAACCGCTTCCGCCGCGTGCAGCATGGTCACGAGCCCGCCCTTCATGTCGCACACACCGGGGCCCCACGCCCGGCCGTCGCGGATGGAAAAAGGCCTTTTCGCCGCCGTACCCGCGGGGAAGACGGTGTCCATGTGGCCGAGGAAAAGAAAATCGAAGCGTTCCTGCGGGCGGAGTTCTCTACGGTTGGCGACTTCCAGGCAGGGCACCGACCCGTTGTCGAATGCCAGCATCCGGGTGGGCCACCCCAGCCGGTCGAAGCGCTCCTGGAAAAACCGGGCGACCTCCGCAATCCCCGGGGAGTGGCCGCTGCCGCTGTCCACGTTGACAAGCGATTCGAGGTCCTGCAGAAACTGGTCGTAACGCGACTCGATGTGGGCTTGCATCATCGGATTCCCTTTGTTGCCGAGATGGATGACTTCCTACGAGTTCATCAAGATCACTGACAGTCCCGACATTCAGCTCAATAATGCTCCTTCGGCGACTCGATGAACCGGCCGCCGGTTCGCACCGGGCAGGCGACATGGTGCCCCCCGCCGATGTCGGCGAATTCCGGCTCGAAGCGCTGGCAGTCCGATTGCCGGTAAATGCAGCGAGTGTGAAACCGGCAGCCGGCGGGTGGGTCGATCGGGCTGGGCACGTCGCCTTGCAGAATCCGGCGCTTCTTCGCCTGGCGGGGATCGGGGATGGGGATCGCCGACAGCAGCGCCTCGGTGTACGGATGCCGGGGCCGGACGTAGAGTTCGGACCCCGCCGCCATTTCGACGATTTTTCCGAGGTACATGACGGCCACCCGGTCGCTCATGTGTTCGACCACGCTCAGGTCGTGGGCAATGATGATGTAGGACAGCTGGAATTCGCTCTTGAGATCCTGAAGCAGGTTGATGACCTGGGCCTGTATGGAGACATCCAGGGCCGAAACCGGTTCATCGGCGATGATCAGCTTGGGGTTCAGGGCCAGGGCGCGCGCGATGCCGATCCGCTGCCGCTGGCCGCCGCTGAATTCGTGCGGATAGCGCCGCAGGTGCTCGGCATGCAGGCCGACCCGTTTCAACAGGGCGGCGGTGCGGTCTTCGAGCTCGGAGCCGGAGGCGACCCTATGGATCCTGAACGCTTCACCCACGATGCCACCGACGGTCAGGCGCGGGTTCAGGGAGGCGAAAGGGTCCTGGAAGATCAGCTGCATGTCGCGCCGGACGGCCTTCATCGGTCGGCGGCCGAGCCGGCAGAGGTCATGGCCGTCGAAGCGGATCTCGCCGCTCGTCGGTTTGAGCAGACGCAGGATCAGCCGCCCCGTGGTCGATTTGCCGCATCCGCTCTCGCCCACCAGCCCGATGGTTTCACCTTTTTCCAGTTTGAAGCTCACCCCGTCAACGGCGTGGACATGCCCTACCGTTCTCTGCAGGAAACCGCCCTTGATCGGGAAGAATTTCCTCAAACGCCTGACTTCGAGCAGCGGTTGGCTCATCGGCAGTCCTTAACATAGCAAGGGTGTTCAGAAACAAGCATCAGGCCGTCAGCCAAGGCGTGCGGTGTTTTGGAAAGCGCCGCATATCGGCAGATATGTGAGCATTTACAAAAGCCGCACAACGCCGGATCACGGCGTGAGGCGCGGTTTATCAACACCCTTGTCAGGCGTGCAGCCAGCACCGTACCTGGTGGCCGTCTGCGACCGTTTTCAGGTGGGGCGCTTCGCGCGGGCAGATCTCCATCGCCTCCGGGCAGCGCGGATGGAAAGCACAGCCGGTGGGCAGGCGTGAAGGAATGGGGACTATGCCCTTGATTTCCTTCAAACGCACCTTCCTCGCTTGGCGCCGGTCGATCCGCGGAATCGACTGCAGCAGCCCGACGGTGTAGGGGTGCCGGGGCGTCTCGAAAATGCGGATCACGTCCGCTTCCTCGACGACTTTGCCGGCATACATCACCGCCACCCGGGCGGCGCTTTCCGCAATGACCCCCAGGTCGTGCGTGATCAGGATGATGGCCGTCGACAGGTGCGCTTTTAAGTCGCCCATCAGATCCAGGATCTGGGCTTGAATGGTGACGTCCAGCGCGGTCGTGGGCTCGTCGGCGATGAGCAGGGCCGGGTTGCAGGCCAGCGCCATGGCGATCATTGCCCGCTGGCGCATGCCGCCGCTCAACTGGTGGGGGAATTCGTGCAACCGGCGTTCCGGCGCGGGGATTCCTACCAGCTTGAGCATGTCCAGTGAGCGGTTGAGCGCGTCTTGGGGAGATAGTTTTTGATGGAGCCGGACCGCCTCCGCAATCTGGTTGCCGATGGTGTAGACCGGGTTGAGGGAGGTCATCGGTTCCTGAAAAATCATGGAGATCCGGTTGCCCCGGATCCGACGCATCCGATCGGCAGGCAGCTCCAGCAGGTTTTGCCCGTCAAGCAAGATTTCGCCGGCAGTGATCCGTCCCGGCGGCTCCGGGATGAGCCGCATAATGGAAAGGGCGGTCACACTTTTTCCGCACCCCGACTCGCCGACGATGCCGAGCGTTTCGCCCCTGTGCAACCGCAGGTCGACGCCATCCACCGCCCGCGAAACGCCTTCGTCGGAAAAAAAATATGTTTTCAGCCCCTTTATTTCCAGCAGAACGCCGCCGTTTGGTTCCACTCCGGCACCCCGAAAATAGAGGTTTACTTTCCCTGTCAGCGGTCTGCTGGCCGACTAACGCGATTTGTGCGGGCTGTCAAGCAGAGGCTGGCCTTTCTTTCCGCCGCCGGACGCCGAAGGCCCGCATTCGCTGCTTGACTCCGTGCGTCATTTCTGATTTTTATGCTGCGAATAAGCCAATAGCATAAAGGAAGCCCCGCCGTCATCGGCGGACCAAGCGCCTTTCGGCCCCAGCGAAAACCCCAACGATCAAGGAGGAGGCTATGGCAAGCAAAGGGTTAGTGGCTCTCATGCTCTCGGCAGCCGTCCTGGGCCTGTCCGGCATCGCGAACGCCCAGAAGACCCTCACTTTGGGGGTCTATCAGGAACCTGAAAACCTCAACACCTATATCGGGGTTCAAACCGTCATCACCTATGTCCACAAGCCTTTCGCCGAGTACCTGATCGATGTGAACGAGAAGGGCGAGTATTTCCCGGTGCTGGCCGCGGAGGTGCCCACCGTGGAGAACGGCGGGGTGTCCCAGGACGGGCTGACGATCACTTACAAGCTCCGCAAGGGCGTCAAGTGGAGCGACGGCGCCCCGTTCACGTCCGCCGACGTCAAATTCACCTGGCAGGCCGTCGTCAATCCCAAGAACCTGGTCAAGAGCAAGGCGGGCTACGAGCTGATCGAGTCGGTGGAGACCCCCGACGAACACACGGCCGTCGTCAAGTACAAGGAATTCTACGCGCCGTACCTGACCCGTTTCGCGCCGGTCCTGCCTCAGCACATCCTGGGCAAGCTCGAGAACATCAACGACGCGCCCTACAACCGCATGCCGGTCGGCACCGGTCCCTTCATGGTGACCGAGTGGGCCGCCGGCAACTACATCGCCATGGCCAAGAACCCGCACTACCGCGATGCGAACAAGGTGAAGATCGACAAACTCTTCTTCAAGATCATTCCCAGCCGCGAGGTCGGCATCGCCCAGCTGCAGGCCGGGGACATCGACGGGGTGTGGGACCTGATTGAAACGCAGATCCCGATGATGGAGAATAACCCGGCGCTGGCCCTGTGCCTGTCCAACTCGCTCACCTCCGAACGCCTGATCCTGAACCACAGCACGCCGGTGGCGCCGAACAACGGCAACCCGGATTTCCCCCACCCGATCCTGGGCGACCTGAAAGTGCGCCAGGCCATCGACTGCGCCATCGACCGCCAGGCCATCGTCGAAAAGCTGCTCTTCGGCAAGGCGAAGCCCGGCACCTCGGAGATCGCGCACGGCTGGGCGTCCAACCCCGACCTCAAGCCGGTCGCCTACGATCCGGAAAAAGCCCAGAAGCTCCTGGAGGAGGCCGGCTGGAAAGCGGGCCCCGACGGCATCCGCCAGAAGGACGGCAAGCGGCTGCGGCTGAAGATCACCACCACCACGGGTAACAAGCTGCGGGAGATGGTCCAGCAGGTCCTGGCGGACCAGATGAAAAAGGTCGGGGTCGAGTTCTACATCGAAAACGTCCCCTCGGCGGTCCTGTTCGGCTCCTGGGCCAACGACGCCGACCGCAAGAAGGGCCGCTATGATATCATGATGTACACCACAGGACCGGGGATCGATCCGCACCAGCAGTTCGAGGGCTATTTCCACTCCCGGAACATCCCGACGGAGGCCAACGGCGGCAGCGGCTACAACTACACCCGCCATCGCGACGCCGAGCTGGACAAATGGCTGGACATCGCCGGCAAGTCCATCCGTATGGCCGACCGGGTCAATGCCTACCGGATGGCGCAGAAGCGGGTCTACGAGATCGTGCCGCACATCTACCTCTACCAGCGGCTGACCATCCACGGTTTCCGCAGCCATGTGAAAGGCTGGATCCCCAACGGCAACGGCATCATCGACGCCGTGGAAACCTGGAACGTGGCCGATTGGTATATCGACAAGAAGTGAGCGTTATCGAACACCTGAACCCGGCGGCGCTCCCGGCGCAGAGCGCCGCCCCCCGGAATACGGACGCCTCATGCGATACACCTTCATCCTGAGACGCCTCCTTTCGGCCGTCCCGGTCCTGCTCGTCATCACGTTCGCCACCTTCGCCCTGATGCAGCTGCTGCCTGGCGGCCCGCTGGCGGCCTACGAGAACAACCCGGAAATCTCGCAGAAAGACATCGAGCGCCTGCGCCACGAAATGGGCCTGGACCGGCCGATTCACGTGCAGTACTGGGCCTGGCTCCAAAATTTCGCCCGGGGGGACTGGGGCTACTCCTTCACCACCAAGCGCCCGGTTCTGGCCGAGATCTGGGACCGGCTGCCCAACACCCTTTATCTGACGGGCCTATCCCTGATCGTGGCCCTGGTCATCGCCATTCCGGCGGGAATCATCTCGGCCACGCGGCAGTACTCCGTTTTCGACCACATCACCACGACCCTCGCCTACATCGGCCGGTCCATGCCGGTGTTCTATTCCGGGCTGCTCTTGATCATCATCTTCAGCATCTGGCTGCGCTGGCTCCCCAGCGGCGGCATGCAGACCCTCGGCCAATCGTTCTCGCTGATCGACAGCCTGCGCCACCTGTTTCTGCCGGTGTTGAGCCTGTCGACCCTGATCGCGGCCAAGTACGTCCGGTTTCTGCGCACGAGCATGCTCGAGGTGATCCACCTGGACTACATCCGGACCGCGGCGGCCAAGGGGCTGAGCGAGCGCGTGATCATCTACAAGCACGCCTTCCGCAATGCCGCCATTCCGTTGGTGACCGTCGTGGCCATCGATCTGCCGGTCCTTTTCGCCGGCGCGCTGTTTACGGAAACCATCTACTCCTGGCCCGGCATGGGCCGGTTGTTCGTGGACGCCGCCACCCGCTTCGACTACTCTATCGTCATGGGGATCGTGGCCGCGATCGCGTTTCTGGTGGTGGTGTCCAACCTGCTGGCGGACGTCGTTTACGCCATCCTGGACCCCCGCATCACTTACTCGTAGATGAGCCGCCATGGCCAAGGGATCATTTCACGAAAAACACAAGAACCAGCTCTGGTATATGACGCTGCGGCAGTTCCTGCGCCACAAGATGGCGGTCTTCGGCATGTTTCTGATGGCCGCAATCGTTTTTTCCGTGGTGTTCGTGGATCGGATCATGCCCTACGACCCGGAAACGCCGGATCTGTCCAACATGCTCTCGCCGCCGAGCCTTGCGCATCCCTTGGGCACCGACGAACTCGGCCGGGACATGCTGACGCGCACGCTTTACGGCGGACGGGTCTCGCTCATCGTCGGGGTCTTCGCCATGCTGGTGGCCATCACGCTCGGGACGCTCATCGGAGCCGTGGCCGGCTACTTCGGAGGCGTTGCGGACAACCTGCTCATGCGCCTGACCGACTTTTCGCTGGCGTTTCCCCGGATCTTTGTCCTGATTCTGTTCGCCATCATCTTCATGCGCCCGCCGTTCAGCGACAATCCGCTGATCGTATTCCTGTTCGATACCCTTTACCGGATGCCCGTCGCGCGGGTCGTGGTCGTGATCGGCATTCTGGGCTGGATGGATGTCGCCCGCCTGGTGCGCAGCTCGTTTCTGGAAATCAAGAATCTGGAATATGTCGAATCGGCGCGGGCCCTGGGCGCGGGCACTCCGCGGATCATGGTTCGGCACATCCTGCCGAACGCCCTCGGACCGATCATCGTCGCGGCCAGCCTGGGGGTGGCCGATGCCATCATCTCCGAATCGGGCCTCAGCTTTCTTGGGCTCGGCATCCAGCCCCCGACGGCCACCTGGGGCAATATGCTCAAAAACGCCCTGGACCAGATTTTTGCAGCCCCCTGGACGGCCATCGTTCCGGGGTTCATGATCTTTCTGACGGTGCTGAGCATCAACTATATCGGCGACGGGCTGCGGGATGCCTTCGACCCCCGAAAGATCCTGTAAGCGATGCCGGCTGAACCTCTCATCGAAGACATCGTCCTGTCGCATGGCGCGCGCGGCATGGATCGGCTGCGGGGGTCGCTTCCGGCGGACTATTGCACCCGGGCCGCGCGCATGATCATGGCCAATAAGGGCCGGGTCTTGATCGGGACCGGCTTCCCGGTCGGCGGCAGCTTCGAGACCGACGGCCCCATCGGCGCGATCGCGCTGTATCGCGTCCTGGAAGGGCTGGGGTATGAGCCGCTCTTCGGCTGCGCGCCGCCGATCTCGAAGGTGCTGGTCAACGGATTCCGCACACTGGAAATCCCGATTCTGAGCTGGCGGGCGACCGTGCCGTTCGTGGAACAGGCGCTGGCCGATCTCCAGCCGGCGCTGATCGTCTCCATCGAGCGGCCCGGCGTGGCGGCAGATGGCCGCTACTACAACATGCGCGGCCAGGACATCAGCGATGCGCTGGCCAAGTTCGATCTGTTCTTCGAGCGCTGCGCGTGCCCGACCATCGCGGTCGGCGACGGCGGCAACGAGATCGGCATGGGCAACGTGCATGCCGAAGCGGTCAAGCTGGACATCATCCCCTCGATCACCACCTGCAGCGAACTGGTCATCGCCACGGTCAGCAACTGGGGCATATACGGCGTGATCGCGGCGATGAGCCGCGTTCTTCACGAGGATCTTTTCCGCTGTTTCGACCCTGCGGAAATCGTTCGGTATCTCGTGGGGCAGGGGGCCGTGGACGGAAAAACCGGTTACGCGGAATGCTCGGAGGACGGGTTTCCGCTGGCCGTCGGCCTGACCATCATCGCCCGGCTGCGCGAGTTGGTCCTGTCCTGAATCCGTTCCAAAGGAAACGGGCGGTGGTGGCCACCGCTACCGGGCCGGCGGCGTTGACATCTTTATGGAGAATAGGCCAGAAGAAGCTGTGGTTGGCATGTCCGCCGCCGTGGTTGCGCACGGCCGTGCGGATGGCCTCCGGAACCTCGTTGAGGTTACGGATGAGTTGTTCGACCTTCATCGCCTCCAGGGCGTCATGACCCTTCAGCGCGGCGTTGAGCTTGTCGATGTAGGTCTGGTGGTGCTTGGCATGGTGAATTTCCATGGTGCGCGCGTCGATGAAAGGCTCGAGCGCGTCGTAGGCATAGTCGAGTTTCGGCAATGTATGCGACATCGGATACCTCCGAAGATCTTAACGGTGTTTGGTAGGTTGTCGATATGGGGCATGCCTCTTCCTGGCATGCCGCCGTCGGGCACTCGTCGGGGATCGTCCTGTCCCTGTATTGGTCCGCCCAACGTTAAAGTTTAGGTTAACCACGCCATCGGAAGATGCAATAACACGATGGCGAAGATTGCGAACGTCGGCATGAGTCCAGAAGCGCCGTTTCCGGCCGGGCATTTCCAACTAATTTACTTGACCACACGGAATACAGTCATTATTATGAACCATAGAGATTCGACATGCGTGTAAGCGAATCGAATCCATCAAGGGTTGGATGAAAACATGTTGCAGCGTAGATCCAACCACCGCACTGCCCAAAGTGTGGTGGTTTTTTTTACCGTCGTCGTAATCCGCCTTGAGAAATCTTAGGAAAGGAGGATGCGAGCGATGATGCAGGGCAAAGTCAAGTGGTTCAACGAACGCAAAGGCTTCGGTTTCATCGAGGCCGAAAACGGTTCCGATGTGTTCGTTCACTTCAGCGCGATCAAGGGCAACGGTTTCAAAACGCTGCAGGATGGTCAGTCGGTCAGCTTTGATGTGCAGAACGGGCCGAAAGGCCTTTCCGCCGTCAATGTCCAGGCAGTCTAAAGCGCTGTCGGATTAACAACGCCCTCGTCCGTTGCGGACGAGGGCCTGCGCACTCTCCCCGGGCACATGGAAAATCGTGTGCCCTTACCTCCACCCGGTGCACTCGCCGATCCCATACGGACGCAGCTCGCCGCCCAGCACAAGATGAAAGGATCGATCCATGAACAAGCGGCTATATGTCGGAAACCTCGCCGGCGAAGTTACCGAGCAGGATCTGACGCATAATTTTTCAACCGTCGGCAAGGTGGTTTCAGCGGTGATCATCAAGGATCGGTATTCCAACCAAAGCAAGGGCTTCGGGTTCGTGGAGATGGAAACCGAGGAATTGGCGCGCCAAGCCATTGAGCGGTTCAACGGCGGCGAGCTTCAGGGCAAGGTGATTACGGTCAGCGAGGCGCGGGAACCCCGCAAAGACCGCGATGCGGGCTCCGGCAGGGGCGGTTTTTCACGCGGGCCGGGCCGAAGCGGCGGTCGCGGCGGTCGGTCCGGGTCCGGTTTTTCACGCGGCTACGGCCGGGGAGACAGCCGGTATTAGGCGGGATGCCTTCTCATCCGCGCATGGACTCGGGCGCCGCAGCTGACGCCCTCATGGCCAAGCAACCTGCATCCCCCTTCGCGTAGGGAGTATGGCCTCCCGGCTGCGAAAGTGACTACTTTCTAAGAAGGCGGCTGATGTCGGCAACCTGCAGGTTGCGTTCCAGGACCCGCCACTCTCCGTTCTCTTTCAGGACCCCCTTGATGCGGCCGGCCTTGAGCCACTCGGCTACCCCCTTTTCGGTCAGGTAGGTCATCGCGGCGAACTCTGCAACGGTGTAGGTTTTTTCCATCGGCCGGACCTCAGGCTCGCGCGCCGCTGAAGGCGCTGTTGCCGCCGAATGACCCGCCCCCGGCGCGGCCGCAACCGGGGCCTTGGGGACCGAAACCGGGCGAGAAGGTTCAGCGGCCGCCTTCGATGCCTGCCGGCCGCGGGCCGGTGCGGCTTTTCCCGCCTTGGCCTTTCCCTTAATCGCGCGTACCGCCTCGGAGCCAAGCTGGCTCTGCGGGATCATCCATTTTCCGCCTTCTTTCCTGGCTTTCAGCTTTCCGTCCCGGATCAGTTTGGAAATGCCGGCAGCCGAAAGCCCGGCCGCCTTGGCGAACTCGCTGGAGGTCATCTCTGTGGTCTGAGAGGCCATGATTCATCCTTTCATGACTCGGTTGAAGTGATCGCATGCTTCGTTCGGTCGAACGGGCATCTCGTCATCTGTATAGTGGAAACGGGTCGGATAGTAAACCGCTTCCAAGATCGTCGGTTGGTGCCGCGGTTCTTTTCTTTCTGTGGGAACGGCATCTCGCCGCGATCTTCACCGTGGCTGGAAACTGCTCCCCCACTTGCCGAAAGCACGGACGCTGCACGGCATGGCCGGCTTCTAATCCGGAAGCGCCTGCGAGATGTCTGCGATGATATCGCCGGCGTCCTCGATCCCGACCGAAAGCCTCAGCAGACCGTCGCTGATGCCGAGCTCCGCGCGTTCCGCGGGCGTAAGCTTGGCATGCGAGGTCGCGACCGGCGCGCAGACAATGGTTTCCACCCCGCCCAGGCTCAGGGCCGGGGTGACCAGCCTCAGGCGCCGCAGAAAGCGCTCGCAGGCCTCCCGGCCCCCGCCCAGCTCGAAGGAGAGCATGCCTCCGAAACCCCGCATCTGCCGGCGTGCGACCGCGTGACCCGGATGGGCCTCGAGACCGGGGTAGTTGACCCGGCGAACGGCCGGGTGGCCCGCCAGGAACTCCGCGACGGCCAGGGCGTTCGCATTCTGCCGCTCCACGCGCACCGCCAGCGTCTTGAGGCTGCGCTCGATCAGATAGCAGGTGAGGGCGTTCAGGCTGCCGCCGAGATTGACCGCGGTGTTCCTGACCCTGGCGATGGATGCCGAGCTCCCGAGCACCGCGCCGCAGCACAAATCGCTGTGGCCGCCGATGTACTTGGTGCCGCTGTGGACCACGAGGTCGATCCCGAGCGTGATCGGATTCTGATTGACGGGGCTGGCGAAGGTGTTGTCGATGGCCGTCACGATTCCCCGCCGGCGCCCGGCTTCGGCGGCCGCCTCGATATCGGTGATCATCAGCAGGGGATTCGAGG
>Ga0114938_1001650_pt1 | contig 14891 bp, 5 predicted proteins | sample AshMeaBigSpring_FD_88675 | JGI IMG/M metagenome (GOLD analysis project Ga0114938, IMG submission 88675) | Groundwater microbial communities from Big Spring, Nevada to study Microbial Dark Matter (Phase II) - Ash Meadows Big Spring | ecosystem: Environmental > Aquatic > Deep subsurface >...
ATCCCACTATCCCACTATCCCACTATCCCACTATCCCACTATCCCACTATCCCACTATCCCACTATCCCACTATCCCACTATCCCACTATCCCACTATCCCACTATCCCACTATCCCACCATCCCAGCTAGCTACCTACCTACATAACAGGCAAGGACGGTTCTAAAGATGAACATAGGGAGAATTTTATCTGTGTCAACTTATAAACGAGACTTTGGGGATAGATGATTACTTTATACCAGTGGGTTTTATCTTAGGGGTATAGGTTTTCTGAAAGGCGGCAAAATCCTTGGTTTTGTAATGATTTCCTTCTATATAGGCCAGCAGGGATTCGAACTGGGATGCATCTAGGTATCCGGGAAAGGCATTGATGAGATCGAGATTTTCGTCCAGAAATGCGATGGTAGGATAGCTCATTTTTCCCTTGGCCATTTCATAGGCGAGGGTATTAAACCCTCTTCGTCCCTGACCCTGATAGGTATATTTTTTCCCTTTAAAATCTATGGGTTCCTGCATTTCGGCATTAAATTTTACGGGAAGAAATTTTTTATTTAATTTGGTGGCTATCTCGGGATGTTCAAAGGTGTTTTTATCCATTTTTTTGCACCATCCGCACCAGTCGGTATAGAGATCCACCATTACTTTTTTCTTTTGTTTAGGGCCTTGGGTATTTAGATCAGAAACAGCTATCCATTTTACCTTAGAATCAGGATCCAATATCGTCTTAGCGGCCGGTACCGGAGGCTGGCTAGTAGTGGTGATAGTGGGCTGAACTGTTTTAGCAGAAATACTGGGTGTCACATGGTTTTGTACCACCGACTTTCCTACTGGCTGGGCATCAGGTTTTTTTTGTAGGGTCTCTTGCTTGCAGCAGGCTATGGACAAAACAGCTATAAAATATAGGATTACAATAATGAGATTTTTCATAATTAGCACAAATTTACGCTAAATAATGAAGAACACGGCTATCGGCTCCTTAATATTATCGCCTATCTTTGTCTCCACTAAACTCACACTTATAATCTTGAGAGTCTATTCTATGACCGGCTATGGGCGATGCAGCCGCACTTTTGCAGATAAGGTGATAACGGCAGATATACGCGCATTGAACAGCAAATACCTAGACATAAACCTGCGTCTGCCGGCTATGCTTAAAACCCAGGAGGTAGCATTACGCAAGATTATTACTGATAGAATAATACGCGGGAAAGTAGAAATAACTATAAATATGGAATATCTGCAGGGTGAGGCCTTGGTAAAATTAAACCGGCCACTCATCCTCTCCTATATCGCCGAGCTTACCGCTCTAGCCCAGCAAACAGGGCTTCCTAGTGATCAGATAATGAATGCGGTGATGCGATTGCCCGGGGTGACACAGACCACCGAAGAGGTAGATGAGGAGGACTGGCAGCAAGTAAAAGAAGTGATAGATGAAGCCTTGGAACATTTCGATCTATTTAGGCAAAAAGAAGGCAAAGCCATAGATGAGGTATTACGGCTCTATGCGCAAAACATAGCTACCTCTCTCACCGAAACAGAAAAGCTTCTGCCCCTGCGACAAGAAATTATGCGTCAAAAAATCCTCCAGGGAATGGCAGATTTTCAGGTCAAAGCAGAGCTAGATACTAATCGTTTTGAACAGGAACTCATCTACTATCTGGAAAGGCTGGACATAAGTGAAGAAGTAATAAGACTTCGCAGCCACCTAAAACAATATGACCAGGAAATGAATAATGATTCTTTTCAGAAAGGCAAAAAATTGGGCTTTTTATGCCAGGAAATAGGTAGAGAAATAAACACCATAGGCTCGAAAGCAAGTTTTGCTCCTATGCAATCCTTGGTTATAATCATGAAAGATGAACTGGAAAAAATAAAAGAACAGTTAAACAATATTCTTTAACTAAGATGACCAGAAAGCTCATCATATTTACCGCTCCTTCCGGATCGGGCAAGACCACCCTCGTTCATCATTTATTAGAGCATCGAGACGATTTAGCCTTTTCTGTCTCGGCTACTACTCGTACGAAAAGATATTATGAAAAGGATGGCGAAGACTATTATTTCCTCAGTGCAGATGATTTTGCTACAAAAGTTGAAAACAATGAATTTATAGAATGGGAAGAGGTTTATAGCCATAATTATTATGGCACCTTGCGCAGTGAAGTGGAGCGTATATGGGCTTTAGGTAAAAATGTTGTTTTCGATGTAGATGTAAAAGGGGCACTGAATATAAAGCGGCAATATCCGCAGCAGTCGCTGGCGGTATTTGTAAAAGTACCCTCTTTAGAAGAACTGGAAAGAAGGCTGAGGCTGCGAATGACCGAATCCGAAGAGTCTCTACAAAAGCGATTACAGAGAATAAGACTGGAGCTCACTTATGAAAAACAGTTTGATGTAACCCTCATCAATGACGATCTGGAAGATGCAAAAATGCAGTCACTTCTCATAGCCAGCAGTTTTCTCGACTACAATAAATGAAATAGATTATTTTTGCCTTAAATCATAGGCATATCACCATGTTTTATGTTAGACAAAACCTATACTTCTATTACGAAAGGCATACGGGTATCCGTAGATGTCACCTATCAGGAAAATTATTCCAAACCGCGCCAAAACGAGTTTGTATTCTCCTATCACGTGCGCATAGCTAACGAAGGTGAATATGCCGTGAAATTATTGCGCAGACAGTGGAATATTTTTGACTCAGATGGCCGAAATATCATAGTAAATGGCGAAGGGGTGGTAGGTAAGCAGCCCATTATCGCCCCCGGCCAATCCTATGAATATGTAAGTGGATGTCAATTAAATTCCGAGCTCGGCCGAATGAAAGGTATCTATGTGATGGAAAAAATTCATAACGGCATATTACTCGAAATCAGAATTCCCGCTTTTGAATTGATGGTACCTTATCGGATGAACTAATTATTACAATTAGAAATAATTAGTCCCGTATATTTCTACTAATTTTCATTCATTTATTCGGGGGTAAGAAACGCTGTTCCATTTTCTTTTTTCTACCAAGGGTTCTTTTCCTAAACAGTGGTTTGCCATGTTACTAATGCCATGCTCTACCAGCCCTCCCATCCTCGGCAAGTTATATGCCCGGGACATTCTCCATCTCTTCCCGCTTCTTACTATCGAGGCTGTCTTTCTCAAGATTATCATTTAGCTGCTCATAATGGATAAATAAATTTGGCATAGAAAGGTCTTATAGATTTTTTATTTACGATATGTCATAAAAAATCCCCTGCTACCTTACTGCAACAGGGGATGAATACAAAGATGAACAGAGATGATTACTCTTTTACCAATTTCTCATTATAAGTGCGACCCTCTATCTGCATTTGCAAAATATAAGTACCTGCGGCTAGGTTGCTTATTTCTAATAGACACTGATTTATGCCGGCTACAGCAGTAATAGATTTATGCATTAATTCTTTACCGGCTATATCATAAATGATGATACTGGCAGTGTTATCCATAGAGGAGACAAAGGATACAGTAATATTTTCTGAGGCTGGTACAGGAGATATATGCACAGCGGCATCGCTCCATTCATTGCGCACAAGGGTCACGATATCACTGTATGTACTAGCACCATTTAGATCATACTGGGCGAGCTGATAATAATATACTCCGCCCTTTACATCGTTATCTTCAAAGCTATAGGATTTTAATGTATTGCTATTACCGGCGGCATCTATAGAAGCTATAGGTATAAAATGATGGCCATCCAGAGAGCGAAGCAGTATAAAATAATCGCTGTTTACTTCAGTAGCCGTGGCCCATTGAAGGAAGTTAGAATTTTCTAATACCTTCCCTGTAAAGCTTATGAGTTCTATTGGTGTAATCAGGCATTCTACCTCTTCGCTGCTTACTGTGGTAGTGCATTCCGGATGATTTGCTACTGTGACGGTGTATGAATAACCGGTGCCACTATCAAAAGGACCATCTGTGATATTGCCAGCAGAAAAACCATTGAATCCTCCCGTATGCGTACTGGTAATGAGATAGCCACCTGTACCTGCATCTCCTCCTATGCTCGTTATCACTAACGTAAAAGTAAGTTTATCCTCTGCACAGTCTATGCTTACATTCACATCAAAATCTCCGCAAATATTGCTATTGCTTAGGTAAATTCCTGCATCAAAGGAGAGGTCATCATCATCTGTGGGATATATCACAAAAAGCGAGGTATAGCCGTTTTGTAAAATATCACTGTCTTGTAAATCTTCTCCTGAATTCGGAATGGTGAGTGTATATCCGTTAGGAATACTTATTCCTATGTAGTAGGTGCCCGGTGGTACATTTTGAAAGAAATAATATCCATCACTATTGGTTACATCGGTACTTATTATCGTGCCATCTACTGCATATAAGGTTACTATCATACAACACACCCCTGCTTCATCAGCATCTTGTACACCATCTAGATCATCATCATACCAAACATAGTTTCCTATGTTTACATTCGGCGTGTCGTAATATACTCCCGCATCGAAACTCATATCATCGGTACTATTCTCATCTATGGTAAAAGGTGCCGTATTTCCATCAGAAAAAACATCGCTATCCGTGAGATCACTACCATTATTAGGATCGGTAATCATATACCCGTCCGGAATCTCGAATCCTATATAATAAGTGCCTATAGGTACATTCTCAAAGAGGTAATATCCGTTTGTATCCGTTACAGTAGTAGCCACTACATTTCCATCACTATCATATAATGTGACCACAATACAGCATAATCCATCTTCATTAGGGTCCTGAATGCCATTATGATTCGTGTCTAACCATACATAATTTCCTACATTCACGGTCTGAGATTCTAAATATATGCCCGCATCAAAACTTAAATCATCCGAGGCACCTTCTACTACCGTAAAGGGTGCGGTGGTATTGCCACTTAATATATCGCTATCATTGAGATCATTATCCATGTTCGGATCGGTTATGGCATAGCCTTCGGGTATATTAGATATTCCGATAGTATAAGTTCCAGGATCCACATCTGTAAATAAATAATACCCATTGTTATCGGTTACTGTTGTAGCTACCACATTTCCATCCTCATCATAAAGAGTGAGGGTCACACCACTTACTCCCTCTTCGTTTTCATCTTGTATGCCATCTTGGTCCGTATCATACCAAACATAATTTCCTATATTCGTGCCAATTTCCGGATCGCAATCTATAGGACTATTCACTATGATTATATCCGACCAAACACAATAATTTTGATCATAAGTTATCAATTGATATACGCCTGCTTCTGTGATAGTCAAATTTTGTTGTATGCCTAATGTAGATGCCCCGACACTCCAGATATATGCATTATAACCTCCAGGACCGGCAATCGTGTAAGGAAAATCCGCTGCACATATATTCAATGGACCACCCAGTTCAAAAGGAGTACCACTATATACCGTCACGGTTATCTGATCTGTATCTGTTCCGCATCCATTGGTTATAGTGAGGGTATAGGTAGTGGTGATGGCTGGATTTGCCTGCGGGTTTTCACAGTTTGTACAATTTAATCCGGCAGATGGTGTCCAGCTATATGTAAAAGGTCCTGTACCTTCTGAAGCGGTGGGATTTCCACCTAGGGTAACCGGCGATCCTGTGCAAGTGGTTTTATCTGGTCCGGCATCGGCTATCGGTGGTGTACAACAATTTAATATCGTTATTACAAAACTATCTTCATCTGTACAATTAGGTGTAGTGCCCGTCTCTGCATATACATACACTGTTTGCGTAGTAGTAATATCGGTTCCAGCGGAAAGCATCGTACCTGTACCTCCTGCTCCCGTATAATAATTGCCTATGCTCAGTGCGGGCAGTTCATAAGTATTGCAGATGGATACATCATCTGGTGCAGTAGCCACAGGGGTATCATTAATCGTTACTACAAAACTATTTTCTGCAGTACAGTTTGGCGTACCACCCGTCTCTGCATATACATAAATTGTTTGGGTACTGGTAATAATCGTACCTACCGCTAAGGGGCCTATGCCTCCACTTGCAGAAAAATAATTGCCTGCACTTAAGGCCGGGAGGGTATAGCTATCACACGCACTCACATTCTGAGGATCCGCTACTGTAGGCAAAGGAATAATATTTATCTCAAAACTATTTTCATCCGTACAATTAGGGGTAGTACTTGTCTCGGCATATACATAAATCGTCTGGGTAGTAGTTATATTAGTTCCTGCCGAAAGCATGGTACCTGTACCTCCTGCTCCTGTATAATAATTTCCCTCTACTAATGCGGGTAGTGTATAACTCACACAAGCATCTACATCTATCGGATCATCAGCCACAGGGGTATCATTAATCGTCACTACAAAACTATTTTCATCTGTACAGTTTGGCGTGCCACCCGTCTCTGCATATACATAAATTGTTTGTGTACTGGTTATATTCGTACCTACCGCTAAGGGGCCTATGCCTCCACTTGCAGAAAAATAATTGCCTGCACTTAAGGCCGGGAGGGTATAGCTATCACATTCCGTTACCGGATCCGGTGCATCTACGATGGGAGAGGTAAGAACATTAACTGTTACGATAGAAAAATCAGTAGGACAAGGAGGTGCTCCTACCGTATAGGTAAAAACTATTGGCGAAGCAATTCCCGGTTCAGGAGTAAACTGGCCCAAGACCGCATCAAAATTTCCTCCCACACCTGATCTTGTCCATACTCCACCTAGGTCCTCCCCGGTTATATAGTCGGCGAGAATTATGGGGGTTTCAAGATTATCACAAATAGTAGTCATACCATCTAAACCTGCGTCTGGGTCATTATTAATAATTACATCCACTGATTCTGTATCATCGGTACAAGGCGCTGTACCTATTACGGTATAAAGGAAAGAAGAATTAGTAACACCTAGGGCTGGTGTAAATGTACCGAGTACTGCATCAAATGTACCGCCAGAGCCTGCTGTCTGTGTCCAGGTTCCACCCAAATCTTCGCCCGATAATAAAGAAAATAAATCTATGGTACCTCCCATTTCGCAGGTGGAAACAGGAGCTCCTATACCCGCATTAGCAGCAGGTACTATATTTATTGTAGCCACAGATATATCATCCACACAAGGAGAGGTCCCAGTTACTGTATAAGTAAATGTAGAGGGTGTGGTGGTAGTAGCATCTGGGGTGAAACTACTTCCTACTAAACTACCTCCCGTACCTGTACTTCTCACCCAGGTTCCTCCCGTTTGCTCTCCTGTAATTAAGCTAAATAAATCTATGGCGGAAGTAGAATTGCTGCAGATAGTGGTTTCCCCATCTACTCCTGCATTTGGGGGTGTTATGACTGTGATGGTGGCAATAGAGGCATCGCTTGGACAAGAAGCAGCGCCCGCCACAGTATAAGTAAATGTAGAGGTAACCATGCTTGAATTAGGCGTTATTGATCCTAAAGCTGCATCAAAAACTCCACCAGAACCAGTAGTTTGTGTCCAGGTTCCTCCCGTTTGCTCTCCTGTAATTAATTCAAATAAATCAATGGGTACAATTGATGTAGAACATATCGAAGTGGAACCATCGGCTCCAGCTTCTGGTGCCGCAATAATATATAATGTAGCCACAGATATATCATCCACACAAGGAAAGGTCCCAGTTACTGTATAAGTAAATGTAGAGGGTGTGGTGGTAGTAGCATCTGGGGTGAAACTACTTCCTACTAAACTACCTCCCGTACCCGTACTTCTCACCCAGGTTCCTCCCGTTTGCTCTCCTGTAATTAAGCTAAATAAATCTATGGCGGAAGTAGAATTGCTGCAGATAGTGGTTTCCCCATCTACACCGGCATCAGGTGTGGGATTAACGGTGATGGTGACTATAGCCACATCACCGATACAAATGCCCTGCTCGGTGGTAACATCTGCGATGGTATAAGTAAATAGATAGGGACTCTGCGCTGCAGTAAGTACAGATTTATCAATAGTGGCGAGATTACCGCTTCCGGTTATAGCTACCCCTTCGCCGGAAGAATTGGTCCAGGTTCCATTCGTTTGGGGATCGCCCAAAATCGCATCTGATCCCAATAGATCGAATAAGGCTATAATACCCGTATTGTCCGAATCACAAATAGTGGAACTGCCATCTGTTCCGGCAAAAATAATCGGTGTTTCAGTTACTGTCACAGTAGCGGTTTGTGGTCCACAGGCTGTACCAGCACCTACCGTATAAGTAAAGATACCTGAGGCCATCGTAGCAGGATCATATTCCGCAAAATCAGCACCTGGCAATATCGTACCGCCTTCATCCGTCCAGACACCCCCAATAGCAGGACTTCCTCCTAATTCAAAAAATAAAGTGGCAGCTATTCCATTTGAGCAAAGCGTGAGGGTGCCATTCGTTCCAGCACTAAGAGGAGCGGTCTCAGAAACGACTACATCAGCAGAACAAGAGGTGCCATCAGCAGTAACTGTATAGGTGTATGTACCGGGTGTATTCGTATCCGGATCATAAGTACCTAAATGGCCTCCGGCCAATGCAGGACTCCAGCTGCCTCCGGTTTGTGCATCTGCTCCCAGATAATCAAATAGATTCACAGCTACACCCGTATTACAAAGGTCAGCAATACCATCCGTACCTGGATTTAATACTGTTATTACTACCGGCACTAATTCACTTTCACATATTAAACTAGTTTCATCCATTACAGCAATACTCACATAAATCGTTTCCGGCGAGTCTGCATAAGTAGTACCGGCATCATAGCTACTGCCACTACTCAATAGTGTAGTGCCAGCCATATCACTGTAATAATTATAGACTTGGGTAGCGGGCATGGCCGGACCATCGGATAGTAAGGTGCCTAAAGCGATCGAATTTACTACCTCAGCTACTGTGGAGGGATATTGCGCAGAAGTGATCTGTACATTCAGATCATCATAGAGTATGGCGATATCTGCATAGATGTCTCCAGCTCCAGCCGTATTATTCCATACTCCCGTACCACAGCTGGGGGAGGTGCTGAGGGTGGTATAGGTCATTAATGCTGTATTTGGAGGAAGGGTAGATGGATCATTGGTCCCATTAAATAGGGTGATGCTTGTATTTGGATCTATAACAGTACCCGCAGGAAAAAGATGCTTCACCAGACCACTGCCGTCGAAAATTTGATATCCACTAATATCTAAGGCTATACAACTCGAATTTGTCAATACTACATATTCATCACAGTTATCGCTTGCTGTGATGCCATCTCCATTTGCATCTAATAAGCCATCGTTTGCCAGTATTTCTATAAATTCTAATCCCCCTGTAATACCGCCACCAGCCGGTGTGATAACCGCCGGATCTCCCTCACAAATAGTAATATCTGTTAGATCTGGAGGTGTGATACATAAGCATGCTGCACAAGCTTTTATGCCTGCTACTGCTGCCGGATCCGGACAGGCAGAAGCATCACTAATCACAAAATTATAAACTGTTCCACTTAGGATGGGATTACTCACAAAATGCGTCCCTGTAAGTACTCCATCCATAGGCGTAATGACTATAGGTGCTACCCCTCCGGTGATGTCAAATTCTACGGTATAAGTGCCACTCGCATCTGGAGTAGTACATTCATTCTCTATTACATTAGTAATTACTAAAGCAGCGTCATTGCAAATAGTAAAGCTCACTGCAGTACTGGTACAATCCGTATCCGCTGCTACCACAAAATAATCCTCACAAGTGCCGATGGCAGGTGCCGGCACTTGATAGGGTGATAAATCGTCAACCAGGATGGTCAATCCTGCATCATCATAGATGATATAATTCACAGGTACGCTACCCACTTCAGCCGGACCCGTGGAGGTGAGTCCGCTACCGATAGTAGCTACGACTCCTGCCGTTGTACTCGTATAGGAAGAGGTACTCACTACCACCGCAGTAGGATCGGAGATGATAGCTGAATCGGATGTATTATTCCAAATCCCAGAGGTGCAGGTTTGTGCAGGATCAGCTATTTGATAGGACAAAGTAGCAGAGGGAGCGGGAGTATTATTTGCAAAACCATCCGGATCGCAATTTATGACTGCAATAGATTGCCCCGGCAAGAGTATGGTACCAGCAGGGAAGATATGCTGTACTGCCACTAAATCAGATACGGTATATCCACTGATATCTGCGTTATAAAGACTATTATTTGTCACTATAAAATACTCATCACCGGTATTGTTTATTAAATCTCCATTTGTATCTGAAGTCCCTTGATTAGCTAATATAGCCGTTACTTCTATGGTGCCGAGATTTTGAGGAAGACCTCCCCCGGTAGGCACGATGTCTAGGAGGGTTCCTGCAGCCTCGCCACATAATAGGATATCTGATATAGGATCCGGTGCAGCAAAAGCAGCACAACAGATGCAAGAAATATCTTGTGTCTGAGCGGTACTGATCTCATAACAACAACCCAAAGCTGCATTAAAAGGGGCTAATGTACTCACCGGCTCACCTACAGCCAAGGCAGCGGTAAAGGCCGGTGTAACCGTAGCATCTTCATAATTAATGGCATATACATCATAACTACCATTAGCTAATCCTGTAAAATAGCCCGTATTATTTATAGCCAATATATTTCCTGTAAGGGGATCTACTAAGATATAAGATTGGGTAAAACCACTCGTGCCGCCTGCTGAGAAGCTGCCCGGCTGGGCCTGCATCAAAATGCTGCCGGGTGTAGGACTCAAAGCGCAATCACAGCAAACATATTCGGAGGTACAAATGGTCTCTACTACCTCAATAGTAGTAATACATCCATTAAGTGCTGCGGTAACAGTCTTAACAGCATTACCTAGGCCACTATGCGCATAAGGCCCAAAACTAAGCGAAGTACCTATATAGGTCTGGGACACCCCATCAATAGTAATTACTGCATTCATAGTAGCCGCACTTATTTCTATATTATATTGATTAGTGCCAGGGTCTATAGGACAGGCAGGAGCTGGACTTGCACAGGTGGCGATGGCTGTTACTGTGGGTGAGGGATTGATGGTTACTACCACCGGCTGAATCACAAAACATCCTGCCGCCGTTTCTGTTTTTATATAGTAGGTAGCTCCCACACTTATGGCTGTAGGCGTGCCACTAGTGGCCGGTATGGCAGTAGTAGCCGCGGCATCACTCCAGTAAGTGGTAGTGGTGCCCGTATTCACCGTTTGTACTGCAGTCGTAGTAATATCCACTGTCGCTGGTGTGCATACTGGAGCAGGGTTCGTAATCGTAAGGGTGGGCAGTGGATTCACCACCACTGTTTGACAAACCTGGGGTCTGCAGGATGGATCAAACCCCGTAACATCACTTAATATAGCACATATCTGATAAGTCCCTGCAGCCAATGAATTTGCTACATCGGTAGCAGTAGCCGTCTGGGAAGGATCTACACCAGTAAGAGCGGCAAATGAAACTGTAGCTAAATTAGTGCCACCGGTATAAGCATCTGCAGGAGGTGTAGCACTAAGGAAGGATGTAAAAGTGATGCCTACATCTGCTACGCCATTATCTGCCCCTGCCATATCATCTAAACCTGTAGCGGCTAAACTGCTAAAAGGACTGCCTGCGCAAACATCTGATGGATCAGTCAATGCAGTGAGTATGGGACAGCTCACACAATTGCAAGTATAATTTGCACTCGCACAAGGGCCTACACAAGATGTTATAGGTGCTGTATAGGCAGAACCCACCTGCACGCCAGGATCCGCCAAAAAAGCTGTCAAATCTACATTTTCTACATTAAAAGCATAAACTGTATATGGATTTCCGGAAATGATTCCTATAAACAATCCGGTATGATTTACCGCTATTACATTACCTGTCAGATTATCTACTAATACATAGACATAAGTAGTGGTATTTGTAGCACCGGAAGGCTCGGTTACGGGCGAAAACTGAGATAATATGCCCGGTGCTCCGGGATTTGTTCCTGTGGTGCTAGGGTCAGCACAAAAACAGCCTGAAGCGTGCAAATCATCCTGTATGCCATCGCCTCCTCCGTCCACGATATAACCACATAATACAGGCTTTATTTCTACCGTGACCGGACAAGTGGGATTCGCTTGATCCGTGACCGATACGGTTACTATCTGGGTGCCGGTGAGGTCATTTACAAAAGGACCAAAAGTATAAGTACTAGCACCGGTATTGCCGATATCTGCTATTCCAGATCCATCGGTTCCTGCCGCTCCTGCCCCGGCTGCTGCTCCGGTGATATTTACGTCATAAACAAGGGTCATATCTAAACCGGTAAGGGTTACATAAAACTCATCCTGGTCTGCATCTGTAGTACCTGTAAGACAAGCAGTGACTGCACTAAAACTAGGTTCTGTACAGGGTGGCATTGAACAGGGAGCTACTGCAGGAATAGCGGCATTGGTAAAAGTACAAGCAGATTCAGCACTAAATGTTGCTGTCAAAGAAGTTACTGTACCATTTGCATTAATACGAACTCCCATAAAAGTAACATTCGTAATACCAAAGGGAGTGGATATCGTATTCACCGTATTAGTAGCGTGTAAGCCGGTACCGGTAAGATCTAATGTACCGGAAGTGGGCGGATTAGCATAAGTAACGGTGACATCAGCGATATAATAATCATCAGTAGTATCCATGGGCGTGCCATTATCGTTACAAGCCCCGGCGGTGACATTTAATGCTGTCATGTTACAAGGTGCCTTAGTAGCTACACAGATAGAAGAAAAACTACCGGATGGAGCTGAATTGGCTGCCGTGATGCCATTTCCATCGCAATCCGAACTAGTGGTAGAGCTATAAAAATATACGTAGGTTATTTGCGTGATGACATCTGTAGCTGCCAGTCCGAGGTTCGGATTTGCTGTAGCTGCAGAAGTACCATTAGTCGTTCCGGTACCGGAATCCGGATCTTCGCCGCCTTGTCCTGAGGTAGCACAATTATTGACTATAGCATTTAATGCATCGGTCTGAAAAGTGCCGGCACCTGTAGCTCCTAAATAAGTACTCATAGAAGTACCTGCATTATAATCAGTAAAAGTATAATTGCCAAAATTTGCCAAATTCACAATGGGCAAGGCAATAGATCCTCCCGTAATCGTAGTGGCAGCCGTGACGTACCCAAACGAACCTTCATACCCTTCAGAACTGCCATTATTGCTCGTTTGATTGAAATTAAACCCTGAGGCAGAGGAGGAATACCCATTTAGAAAATCTATTACATACACGACATAACCCCCTGAATTCATGCAGGTAGTTTCGATAGTAGCAGAACCTCCATTATTGAAATCCGAAGCAAAATCTGAAATAGTAGCTAATGCCCCACCACCAGGCCCTACACAGCCGGCTATCGTATAAGGAGACCCGGTAGGGCACCCGGCATTTACCACGGTAGCGGTAATCGTGACTTGTATATCGGCTATCCCATCAGCACTGGCCGCTCCGGTACTGGCATTCCATACATCCAAAGTGTTAGATACGGATGGGGCTGATGTACCATTGCCATTCTGTGTAGCACAGGTAGTGGCAAAATCATTTTCGTCTGTACAGATTTGCCCATAAGTAAACTGGGTACTCACCAGGAGAAGCAAATGAATAAAGAACTTATTTATATTTTTCATTATCTTAAGTTGTTTTTAAAAATTATTATTTAGGAAATACCGGACAAGTAGGACATACTGAACAAGCTGTTGGCGGTGCTACCATTATTCCGGTGATCTGGCATGTACCTGTAGCTGAATCCGTGATGGTGATAGTCTGTACTCCATCCATTATAAGAAATGGACCGAAAATGGTCGCAGCACCATAAGCATAGCTCCCATTCGCATTACCCGCACCTTGCACAGTGGCCGTTATCCCGCTCACGGTATAGTTCAGCCCTAAGTCAGTACCTATTGGGTTTAAGGTAAAAGTATAGGTGTCATCTGCAGGATCTCCATTGGTAGAAGAATTATTGCAAACCCCTACCACTAATACCTCATCTGTAATCATACAACAAACCGCTGGAGCAGTTATCGTTTGGGTTAATGGGGCTGAGGTACAGCCATTGGCTGAGGCCGTCACAGTATAATCGCCCGGTGCTAAGCCTGGAAATACTCCCGTAGCATTGGTTACCGGTGCTACTACCGGATTAATACCCGTTAGAGTATAGGTAAGTCCTGCGGCGGGCACTGGTGAGGTTACCGTTATGGTGCCTGTGGCTACTGTACAAGTAGGCTGTGTAATAGTGGCTGTGGGGGTAGCGGGAATGGGATTTACCGTCACTACTGCCGGGTCGCTGGCTGTACAGCCTTTACTATCGGTAACAAAAAATAAATAGGTTCCTGCATCGGTTGTAGCTGCTGTTGCCGTTACCGTGGGATTTTGATCTATAGAAGTAAAGGTGCTTCCTACCGGGAGTGTCTGCGTCCAGCTATAGGAATAAGGTGCAGTACCGGCGGCGGCTGTACCTCCTAGTACTAAAGTGCTGCCTACGCATACAGGTACATCAGGTGCTGTAGATGTGGGTAGTGGATTTACGGTTAATACGATAGGTACAATAGCACTTTTACATCCATTATCTGGATTTATGCTTTGTGCATAAACTGTGGTGGCGGCGGTATAGGTTACACTTAAATTATTGCCCGATCCTATTTGCGTGGTACCGGCCATATCGCTATACCATATAATGTCCGGATCCCCTGTTACTGATACTCCCGACAATTGTCCATTACAGATGTCTAGGTCTGACCCTACAGGATCTGTGGGATTAGGTGAATTATTGATGGTAAAGGAACCTGAAAGTGTAGCCGTACACGCAGTACAACCTACTCCGCTAAAGGCGACATTGGTAATGGCATACACACCTGCTGTGTTTAAGCCTGTAATGGTAGCTATGCTCCCGGTGATAGGTGTAGGTCCAAAAACTATGGGAGCTCCTCCATCTA
>Ga0114938_1001652_pt1 | contig 14885 bp, 15 predicted proteins | sample AshMeaBigSpring_FD_88675 | JGI IMG/M metagenome (GOLD analysis project Ga0114938, IMG submission 88675) | Groundwater microbial communities from Big Spring, Nevada to study Microbial Dark Matter (Phase II) - Ash Meadows Big Spring | ecosystem: Environmental > Aquatic > Deep subsurface >...
CCGCGAGCCGCTGGAACGACTCAAGGACTGGGACGAGTTTCACTTGCACTTGAGTGACGACAAGCTGCGCACGCAGGGGGCGCGCTGCATGGATTGCGGCATCCCCTTCTGCCACACCGGGCAACTGATCAACGGCATGGCCGCCGGCTGCCCGATCAACAACCTGATCCCGGAGTGGAACGACCTGGTATACCGCGGGCTGTGGCGCGAGGCGCTCGACCGCCTGCACGAGACTAACAACTTCCCGGAGTTCACCGGTCGCGTCTGCCCAGCTCCGTGCGAAGGCTCCTGCACCGTCGGGCTGCTGGAACCGCCAGTGACGATCAAGAGCATTGAGTGCGCGATTGTCGACCGCGGCTTCGCGGAAGGCTGGATCGTGCCGCAGGCGCCGCCGGTGCGCACGGGTAAGAAGGTAGCCGTCGTCGGCTCCGGGCCGTCCGGGCTGGCGGCTGCGGCGCAGCTCAACCGCGCCGGGCACTGGGTCACGGTCTTCGAGCGCGCCGACCGCATCGGCGGGCTGCTGATGTACGGCATCCCCAACATGAAGCTCGACAAAGAGCAAGTCGTCCAGCGTCGCGTCGATCTGCTGGCGGCGGAGGGCGTACGCTTTCTCCCCAACACCGAAGTCGGCAAGGAGTACCCGGTCGACAAGCTGCGTCAGCGTTTCGACGCCATCGTGCTCTGCGGCGGCGCCACCAAGCCCAACGACCTGCCCATCCCTGGTCGCGAGCTGAAGGGTATTCACTTTGCAATGGACTTCCTGCGTGGCAACACGAAGCAATTGCTCGACGCGCGCGGCGGCCTCTCGCCCAACGGGCGCTTCATCTCGGCGGAAGGCAAGGATGTCATCGTCATCGGTGGCGGCGACACCGGCACTGACTGCGTCGGTACGTCGCTGCGTCACGGCTGCCGCAGCCTGGCGCAGTTCGAGATTGTGCCGCGCCCGCCGGATGCACGCACGCCCGACAATCCCTGGCCGCAGTGGCCGCGCATCTTCCGCACCGACTACGGCCAGGAAGAAGCGACGGCACGCTTTGGCGCCGACCCGCGCACCTTCCAGATTTCGACGACCAAGTTTGTGGGCGACGAGCACGGCCACGTCAAGGAACTGCACACGGTCAAGGTCAACATGCAGTTCAAGGACGGGCGCATGAGCTTCGAACCGATCCCCGGCAGCGAAGAAGTGTGGCCGGCGCAGCTTGTGCTGTTAGCGATGGGCTTCCGCGGCCCAGAGGATTTCCTGATCGAGTCGCTCGGCGTGGCGCGCGATGCGCGTTCCAACGTCGCCGCCGAGCACGGCAAATTCCGCACCAGCGTGGAGGGCATCTTTGCCGCCGGCGACATGCGGCGCGGGCAGAGCCTGGTCGTCTGGGCGATCAACGAAGGGCGCGGCGCCGCGCGCGAGGTGGATCGCTGGCTGATGGGGGAGACAAGTCTGCCGTAAGTAAGTATCCAGGCAGAAGCGTCTCCACGCTGACTCCACTCGCTTAATTACAGGGTTGCGGTGGCTACGTCCGGGCGAATCCCACAACGGCTGTTGGGGTTGCCCGGACGTAGCTTGTCCACGCAGTGATGTATTGATCGGCGCCCCGATGGCTGTCTTGTAACAAAAAGCACCCCCATTCGTATTGCTTTGATAACCCCGGCAACAATCGCGCAAACACTGTCAACCAAGTTCTGCTGGCGCAAGGAGCGCAACCAACCATGACCACCCAAGAACAGGCAAAACCAACCGTCGTGCATTCCGGTGGCGGCGCCGACGCCGTCTACGGCATCGGCGTGATCGGTGCGTGGGTTTACTATTTCAAGCGCGCCGAGACCACCGAAGCGCGCGTCAAGGCGTTCTTCAAAGGGCTGGTCTGGCCCGCCTTTGTGGTGCATGACCTGCTGGTGCTACTGGAAAAGAAGTAGCGCACACGGAGGATCTGATGCAAGCCGTCGTCTATGCACGCTATGGCGCGCCGGAGGTGTTGCAGCTTGTCGACATCCCGAAACCGCAGCCAAAAGCAAACGAAGTCCTGATCCGCGTCCACGCCACCTCAGTGACGATCGGTGATGTGCGGATGCGCAGCTTCACGGTGCCGCGCGGCCAGTGGCTCTTTGCGCGCCTTTACCTGGGCGTCCTGAAGCCCAGGCGCCCGATCCTGGGGATGGAGCTGGCCGGCGAGATCGAGGCCATCGGCAGCGCCGTCACCCGTTTCCAGGTGGGCGACGCGGTCTTTGCCTCGACCTTCGAAGCCAACTTTGGCGGCTATGTCGAGTACAAGTGCATGAAGGAGGACGGGCTGCTGGCGATCAAACCGGCCAACCTCACCTTTGCGGAAGCCGCCGTTGCCGTGGGCGGCGGGATCAGCGCCTTGCGCTGTCTACAGCGCGGCGCCTTGCAGCCGGGCCAGAAGATTCTGATCTACGGCGCGTCCGGGGCGATTGGCACCAATGCCGTGCAGCTTGCGCGGAATCACTTCGGGGCGGCGGTCACGGGCGTGTGCAGCACGGCGAATCTGGAATTGGTGAAATCCCTGGGCGCAGTGGAAGTGATCGACTACACGCGTGAGGATTTCACCCAGCGCGGCGCGGTCTATGATGTCGTCTTCGACGCGGTGGCGAAGTTCCCGCCGGCACGCGCAAAGCACGCGCTCAAGCCAGGGGGCGTCTATCTCAACGCGCACCGCGACACGGACGCCAGGTCGGGACTCACCATGCAGCAAGCGTTGCGCCTGCTCAAGGAACTGCTCGAGGCGGGCAAGCTGAAGCCGGTCATCGACCGCAGCTACCCGCTGGCGCAGATCGTGGAGGCGCACCGTTACGTGGAGACAGGTCACAAACGAGGCAACGTCGCCATCACGTTGACGCCGGCGCCATGAAGTACAAATCGCTGCGCGTCAACCGGCACGGCGGCCCCGAGGTGCTGGAAGTCGTCGAGCATGAGCTGCGCCCGCCCGCCAAAGGCGAAGTGCGCATCAAAGTTCTGGCCGCGGCCGTCTCGCGCCCGGATGTGACCGTCCGGCGCGGCGAGGCGCTCTACAGCGGCACGTGGTTGGGGCAGAAGCTGCCCTTCACGCCCGGCTACGCCGTCATCGGCGACGTGGACGCCGTGGGCAAGACCGTGCGCAATGTGGCCGTGGGCGCGCGCGTTGGCGTGTTGACCGTGATCGGCGGCTACACGGAGTATCTCTACTGGCGCGCCGACCGCCTCATCCCTGTCCCCGCCGCGCTCGACCCGGCGGAGGCTGTGCCCCTCATTCTGAATTACATCGTCGCCTACCAGACCATGCATCGCGTGGCGAAAGTGCGCGCCGGCGAAAAGGCGCTCATCATCGGCGCCAGCGGCGGGATCGGCACGGCGCTACTTCAACTGGGCCGGCTGGCGGGGCTGAAGTTGTACGCCGTCGCCTCCCAGCGCAAGCACGCCATCCTGACCGCGTACGGCGCCACGCCCATCGACTACCGCACACAGGGCTTCGTCGCCGTGATCCGCCAGGCTGAGCCGGGCGGGCTGGATGTTGTCCTCGACGGCATGATGCGGCTGGAGGCGATGCGTGGCGCGCTGGCGCTGCTGCGGCGCGGCGGGCGCATGGTCAGCTTTGGCGAGCCGGCCAGTCGCGGCGAACTGCTCCGCATCCTGGGGCTGGCGTTGCGCACCAGGCTGACGCCGAACGGGAAATCGTTGTCGCTGTACGGCACTTCGACCTATTTTCTCTTCAGCCAGAAACCCTATCTGGAGGATTGGGCGACCTTGTTCCAGTGGCTGGCGGAAGGCAAACTCAAACCGGTGATCGCCGCCCGCTTCCCCATCCTGGCGGCGGCGCAAGCCAACGCCTTGCTCGAAAGCGGGGAGGTGATCGGAAATGTGGTGCTGGTGTCGCCGGACGGGCAGTAGGTGCGGTCTGAGACCGCACGTGGCTGATTGTCAGAGGTGACAGTCACTTCCTAAAAGTGACTGTCACCTGAGTAAAATGGAATCCGAGACCGCACAAGGTTGATTGGCAAGCGTCGTGCGGTCTCAGACCGCACCTACGGTAACGCAGTCCTTGTTCACTTGCAGAGAGGAGAAGCGATGACTACCGCAACTATGCCGGCTACAGAAACGGTGGCGCCTGTTCAGCAAGCCGAACGCATTCAAATTGTCGATATCCTGCGCGGCTTTGCACTCTTTGGCATCCTGCTCGTCAACATGGCGATCTTCAGCCAGCCCTTTCAGGCGATCCTCTTCCCGGCCGACCCGGACATGCCCTGGTACGACTGGGCCGCCACGTGGTTGATCCATTTTCTGGCGGAAGGCAAGTTCTACGCCATGTTCTCGATGCTCTTTGGGCTAGGGATGATCCTGCTGATGGAGCGCATCGAGGCGCGCGGGCGGCGCTTCGTCCCCTTCTACATGCGGCGGCTGCTGGCGCTGCTGCTGATCGGCCTCGTCCACGCCTTCTTGATCTGGCCGGGCGACATCCTGATCGTCTACGCGCTGTTGGGCTTTCCGCTGCTGATCTTCCGCAAAGCCAGGCCGCGCACGCTGCTGATCTGGGCGGTGATCCTGATCGCCATCCCGCTGCTCTTCATGACGGCGGCCACCGGGCTGGTGGCGCTGGGCGGCATGACGCCCGAAGGCGCGCAGATGATCGAGCAGAGCTTTGCCGCGACGAAAGCCGGCTATCTGGCCGACGTCGCCCGCGGCGAAGCAGTCTACGCCGGCGGCAACTTCCTGGAGATCACCGCACAGCGCGCCTACGACTACATGAGTATGGGGCTGATCTCGTTCTTCGTGCTTGGCTTCAACATCCTGGCGATGTTCCTGGTCGGCGCTTGGTTTGGCAAGCGCCGCATCTTCGCCGACCTTGACGCGCATCGACCGTTTTTGCGCAAACTGCTCGTTTGGGGTTTCACCGTCGGGCTGCTCGGCAACGCCATCTACGCCACGTTGATCATGGGCATCCCGCGCTACGACGCCTCGATCGAATTGCTGGTCGCCACCATCGCGCAGGGGATCGGTGCGCCGCTACTGATGCTGGGCTATGTTTCAGCTATCTCGTTGCTGGCGCTGCGCCCGGCATGGGGACGGTGGCTGGCCGTGCTGGCGCCGGTAGGGCAGATGGCGCTGACCAACTATCTGCTGGAGTCAATCCTTGCCACGACGATCTTCTATGGCTATGGCCTCGCCCTGTTCGGGAAGGTCGGCGCGGCGTGGGGCATCGTCCTGACGGTGGCGATCTACCTGCTGCTGATCCCCTTCAGCCACTGGTGGGTGAAGCGCTTCCGCTACGGCCCGGCGGAGTGGCTGTGGCGGTCGCTGACCTACTGGAAGTTGCAGCCGATGAAGCGATCCTGACGCTATCGCGGGCAATGTCCCCGGCGAGCAATGTCCCCAGCACAGCGCAGGAGATATCGCCAATACCGTAGAAGCCGTGCGCTGTGCCGGGAACGTTGCCCGCGCCCCAGGCGTGAAGTACACCCCGCAATCGCGAGAGGCGCAGCTTGTTCGGTTCAGCATGTTGGCGGAGGGCGGAAACAGGGCTGCGCACCGGCGAGGAAACGCCGGACTTCTGGGCGCAGATGCTCGCGGAGACGGACGCCGTGGGTGAACGTCTCCATGCCCGCCGGGCCGCGCAGCAGAACGAACCGGCTGATGTCCAGGCGAGCAAGCTGGCCGCTTACCTTGCCGCCGCCAACGCCGCCGCCAAGGTGCAGTTGGATGAAGCAGACGTTATCGCTGCAGGAATTGGGCGATTGGTTCGTCCGCAACCCGACGCTGGGCGAGATTCTGGATCGCAGCGGTGAAAGTCAGCGCCCGCCGCTGCTCATCTTCGAGCACGCCGACCACCTCTACAGCGTCAGCCGCGGCTACGGCGTCGGCGTCAAGCCAGAGGACTATCTCGACGCCTTTGCCGCATACATCGAGCGCAACCGCGACATGCTGCCAGTGCTGACCATAGACCCATCGGCGCACCACCGTGCCGAAGCGTAACTTATACCCGAGGCGACGCAAGAGAACAATCATCGCTGGAACAGGCAATCATCTGTAACTCGCCCGCCGGGGCGTCCAGGCTCAACACGTTGCTGTAGACCCGCGTGAACCATTGGGCGCGCGTTTGGCCATCTTGCGCCACACCAGCCGGGATGCTCACCCGGAGGCGGGCCGAACGCACGGCGCCGTCAGCAATGCGGATGATCGACGGGATGGTCGATGCCGCACGCAGCCGATTCACCCCAGCCATGATCCGGGCATCCTGTGCTTCTGACAAGCTGGCGGCGGACAATACCGGCGGCAGACAGCGGATCACCAGGCGCGACCGCGGCTCGGCGAGTACAGGCGCGGCGCACTTGCCACGGAGATTCCCCTGGCGGCAAAGAATATTACCTGCCGGTTCCCGTGCTATGTCCATCTAGCGATGTTCGCCATTGCATTGCATGCCTTCGCCGTGACGCCACTACTTCGACGCGCGCCGTGACGGCCCGTTATCAACCAATAACAGAACACGCCGCGTGCCTTAACCGCCGTGATATATTGTGAAAGACAAGGATGCGCGCTCCAGGCGATCAGGGGAATGGGGGGCGGTCTCGATCACGGGCAACTGGCCTGATCGGATCATGCTGCTTTATGAGAAGGTGGACGCACGATGGAACGTCAGCCCGCAATTCAACCTGGCGACATAACCGTAATTCTTCCCACCAAGAACGAAGAACACAATATCGTGTCTTTCCTTGCCTCTCTCCCGCCTGCTGTGTCATTGATCGTCACCGACGCAAGTGACGATCTGACATCACACCTGATCCGAATTACCCGCCCCAATCACACCACAATCCTGCACAGCAATGCGCATATCGCCGAGGCGCGTAACATCGGTGCGCACACCGCCAGAACTCCATGGTTGCTTTTCACAGACGCCGATGTCATCTTCGCCGCGGATTACTTCGAGCGGGTGCAGCGCTATGGCGCAGCCGCGGCTGTATATGGGCCAAAACTATCCCTTCAGGCCCATCAGAGGTACTACCGCTGGTTTTCACGCGGTCAGCACTTGTTGGCCGGCCTTCGCATTCCGGCGGTGTCAGGCTCGAACTTACTCATTCAGCGCAGAGCATTTCTGGCAACGGGCGGTTTTGATCAAACGCTGAGTTGCAACGAAGACTCAGAATACGGCTGGCGATTGGCACGCCAGAAATATGCAGTGAGGTTTGCACCTGATCTGATTGTCTATGAACACGATCATCGGCGTCTGGAGCGAGGGGTGCTCCAGAAGACGATTCACTCGATTGTACGCTGTTCGCTTCTCTATACAGGTCTTATGCCCGGGCGCCTGCGCACAGGAGATTGGGGGTATTGGTCGTGACGTCGATGCGGATCGCGCTGTTTACAGAGACATTTCTACCCAAAGTAGATGGCATCGTTAACACCCTCTGTCATCTGCTGGATCATCTGGCGCACCGAGGCCATGAAAGTATCGTATTTGCCCCGAGTGGCGGACCGAGCCACTACCGCAACGCCAGAATTGTTGGACTCTCCGGCATACCCTTCCCACTCTATCCTGAGTTGAAACTGGTGCCCCCTGTGGTCAGCGTACTGGAAGAACTGCGCGCCTTCCAGCCTGACCTGATTCACGTTGTCAATCCGGTCTCACTCGGTTATGTGGGTCTTCGCCACGCTCGGCGTCTCAGGTTACCGCTTGTTGCATCCTATCACACCGACGTGCCAGGTTTTGCTGCGCGCTGGGGAATGCGTATCTTCTATCATCCGCTTGTACGTTTCTTCCGCTGGATGCACAACCGCGCCGACCTCAATCTCTGCCCATCCACAGTCACACAGCGCGAATTGGTGGCAAGCGGCTATCGGCATGTACAGGTGTGGAGTCGCGGCGTGGACAGCAACCACTTTCATCCCGACCGGCGCAGCAATTCGTGGCGCCATCGGCTGAGCGATGGCGAACCCGATAAGCCGCTGCTGCTCTATGTTGGCCGCCTTTCGCCAGAAAAGCGCGTCGACTGGCTGGCGCCTATATTGGACGCCGTACCGGAAGCGCGGTTAGCGATTGTTGGCGACGGTCCGGCGCGACCGCATCTCGAACGCCTCTTTACCAATCGGCACGCCCATTTCACCGGCTACCTGAGCGGCGCCAACCTGGCGGCGGCGTACGCCACCGCCGATCTCTTTGTCTTTCCATCTGCAAATGAGACGCTTGGCAATGTGGTGCTAGAGGCGATGGCGTCAGGTCTACCCGTTGTCGCCGCCAGGTCAGGTGGTCCGCTCGACTATGTGGTCGATGGCGAAACTGGTCTGTTATTTGACCCAGAGTCACGCTCGGCGCTTGTGGAGTCGGTGCAGCGGTTGGTATATGCACCGCACACGGCATCGGCCTACGGCGCTTGCGGGCGCAAGCGCATTCTTGACAATAGCTGGGAGCAGGTGCTGGATGGCCTTCTCACTCAGTATAGCGCGCTGGTGGATGGCAAACCCCGCCGCTGACCGCATCATCCCGGACAAAGTACGGGATAAACAGAACGGCCCGATCACGGTCGAGGCCGCCACTCTGGCCGCACGGTTCCCCTACCGAGACGCCTCTGCCTTCAATTTGAGTGACCTGGCGAACTCATCGAATGCAGGCTGCAAGTCCGGTATTGAGCGGGTGATCATGCCTGCTAATGGCCCAGAATATGCTTCATGCATCGTGAAGTCAGTCGCATGCTCACCTTTGCTGGACAGCGTGTAGGTGCGGACGCCTCTGAAGAGCCCCAGTGGCATCCCACCAATCCAGACCATGCGGTGGGGAGGTGTCAATTTGCTGACCTTGACAGGAAAAGCCCGTCCTGGATTTACCTTGGCGTAGACAGTCACCGTTTTGCCCAGCGCAACGTCTCCGTCAACCTTGTCTATAGTCGTGTTCCATGTCGGCCAGCTTAAAGCGTCAACAAGGATATCCCAGATTACCTGCGCTGGGGCATTGATCATGATCGTGGTTTCAAAGACCGGCATTTGCGATCCTCCTCTGCTTTCTGACGCGTTCAGAAGTGATGCCCGACTCCATGCGCGCAGCATGCACCGAAATCCGATGCGTCGGGCGGACCAGATCCTTAGTCCTTCACAGAAACTAACGCCGCAGGTATGCCCGCACCTGATAACTCTCTGCATCAATGAGCAGCGGCGTTGCAAATGCATTGGCCACGGTTTCCCACGGCACGAACTTAAAATTGGTGCTGCGATTCTCAATCTCTTCGTCGTTGATGGCAGCAAACTGGGGGTCATTGGCGCCATCCTGGACGACCAACAGCCCGGAAGGGAAGGCGTCACCCAGCGCAACGTTGATAATGTCGGCGCCATCGGATTCATTGGCGGGATCGATACCGTCTTTGCCGCCAATCGCAAAGCTGCCCAGATAGGCGTTGTCGCCTGCCCGCGCATAAACGGCATAGGTGCTGTCACCCTGGCTGGAGGCCAGCAAATAACCACTGCCATCAGCCCCGTAATAGATCGTGAGACCCTCGACATCGGGCAGCAGCGCGTCGGCAGGCAGCAGTAGCAGCGGTTCGGGGTTGTCGCCGCCCTCCGGCGTCGCCGCATATTTGACGATGGCGATCCCTTCCTCCACGCCATCTTCCACAGCGACATAAACGAAGCCCAGTTCACGATCCACAACGATGCCTTCGGACTGGGCGTCGGCGGGATCATCGCTCACAGCTGGCACAGTGATCCGGCGCACAACTTCGGCAGTCACCTTGCCAGCGCCGTCGTCGCGCAATTGCAGCTGCGCCACCTGATTGCCGTCGGCCTGTGTAACAAAGACATAGGTGACGCCCGTATCGAGCGCGGTGTAGGTTGCCAGCCCATAGGCAGTCTGTTCGCCATCATCGACGCCAAAGATGCTGGCGGGCATGTCCGGTGATGTGACATCGTGCAGCGTTTGCGACGCAGGGTCGATGGCGAAAATCGCAAGCGCGTCGTTAGCACGATCCGATGTAACAGCCAAATCGACCTGCGCACCGCCGAGAGCAAATCCGTAGACAATGTCCACGTTATTGTAGCGAATCTCGCCAAACTCGACGCCGTAATCGGCGGGCGACACGCTGCTCAACACCTGACCAGCCAGGTCAAAGACGACCAGGCCGCCATCCTTGAGTGTTGCCAGCACCATGCTCTGGCTTGGATCGTCCGGATGTACATAGATGGCCGGGTCGTCTGAGTCGCCAGCCAACACGCCGTCAGCAACATCGCCTTCGTCCACTGTCAACGGGGTCTCTAGCGCAGCGTAGGCGCTGGGGATTGCTTCCAACGTCAGCGCCAGGGCAACAAAAATGGTCTGCTGTGTCTCATTGAAGTTGTTGTCGCTGACCAGAATCAGGCTCTGGCGACCGTCGGGCAGCAGCGGGCCAAAGGTCATACCCTCGAAGTTATCGAGCGTGACCCCAAGTTCGCCCAGGTCAGCCAGCAGGCTCTTGGCGACCGGCGGGTCCATCTCAAAGGGAGTCTCCGCATCGGCATTGAAGAGACTTTCCTGGCCGAGGACATCGAGTGCGCCGCTCGTCTGCGCCTGGAAGAGCCGGATACTGTTGCCAATGCCCTGCGCATAGGCGCGTTCCAGGGTAAGCAGGGTTCCCGACGCGTCCAGTGGCAGCAGATCGACCAGGCCATTGTCGGCAGCGCCGTCCGCCGGATCAGGCGCCTGTGGAATTGGGTCGGTGAGGTAGACGTATTCGTGTTGCGGCTGCTTGCTCCCCAGGTCGATCTGCAGTATGCGCACCAGCGACCCGCTCTCCAGGTCTGCAATCGGCCCATCTTGCACCAGGGCGCCTTCCACAGCAGCCCAGAGCGCGCTCCCGTCCACCGAAACAGCCAGGCTCTCCCACGCAAGATTATTACGGACGCCGCCGGTGTGATCCGCATTGGGCAGATACGTTGTGGGCAGGGGAAGGTCAGCTATATAGTCGCCCGCTTGGGAATACTGTCGGATGAACGGGAACACCATCGGTTCCGCCTCGACATTGCCTTCCGAGGCGACAAACAACATCCCTTCACGGGTGAGCGCCAATCCTTCGGGGTCTACAACGTTCTCGGCGTATGCCGCACCCATTTCGTCGCGCAACGTCGTCACCTTCTGGAAAGTGACATCGCCCTCGTCAAGCGTCCCATCACGCAGATCGATGGCCAGAGTGTAGAAGCGGGCCGGGTTGCGCTGGCTGCGGTCATCGGACAGTGCGTAGTAGATTTCATTATTCGCGTCATAGACCAGACCCGAAAGCCCACCAACTTCTGTCTCGGCAAAGTGTGCGCCAGTCGCAAACATCACTTCGCCGATCAACGCAACATCTATCACATTCTGCCGGGCAGGCGTCACGCTCTGCCGGGCAGCCACAGCCGTGACGCTGGTCGCGGCAGCAGCCATCGGTGCGCCCTCGCCTGTGGGTGGTTGCAGGGGCTGACATGCCGTCAACAAGAACATTGCAATCAACAACGGAACACAGGCGAAGCGTTTCATGGCATTACTCCCAAATTCGTAGCTGCATGACTTCTATACAATGCACGGGTTACGCCGAGCTGAAGCGTTCTGGGACTGCTGCGCCAGTTGCAAGGCGCCAACAACGCAACGTAGCTTGCATCTAAATAATCTGAGTATCAGACAAAGCATACAATGGCTGATTGGTCGTCAGGTAAACAACATGTCAATGTCTGATTAAGACTGTTGTCCGCAACCACGCACCTGCGATCATCTACCCAAGATCAGCACTTAACTGTAGCCCCAGCGAGAAAGCTGCCACGGCGGTGCAGCAGTGGTCGCAGGCGGGGCTGCAGAAGATCGGGCGCGACCTGGTGAATCATACGATCACCTACCTGGTGAGCCATTTCACCGAGTTTGGCTTGTTCGTCAGTGCAGCGCCGACGGCGTTCGACCCGGAAGAGGAGCCAACACTGAGCACCATGCACTATCTACCGGCGGTGAGTCGGTAAGCAACGTCACCGCTGCGACTGCCTGGGGTCTCCAGGTTGTCAGGCAGTCGCAGCTTTCACAGGCGCCACGGACAGTCTCTGGACAATCTTCCCGCAGGCTAGGAGATCCCGGGAAGATTGCGCGTATAGGGATCAGAGTTCTTCCAGCGGCGGCACGCTGTACCCGCGCTGCTGCAGCACGGCGGCAGCGTGTACCCGGCGCTGCAGTAGAAGTTCGGCCTCAACGCTACGCGCGTGCAACTCGGCGCGTTCGCTGGCGTTGAGGGCGTTAGCGGTGTGCTCCTCCAGCAGCCAGACCAGCCGCGTCACGTCGCTGGCGCTGAGCTGGCTATGTACGATCGCCCACAGTGCGTCGCTGCTCAGGGCATCCAGCGTCGCCAGGTCGGGTGCGTGTTCAACGTCGTCGTGGTTGTCTGTCATGCAGCCACCTCCAATTACACGTTGATCTACTCGGTCGTCAGCGTCGTCGTCAGCCAGGTCGTCGTCGCTGCGACAACCTGATCGAAGACGGAGGGACCGGGGTCGGTAAGTACATTGAAGACGTGGTCGCTCTCCACCATCACAAGTTGCTCCACACCGTCGTGATAGCGCAAAAATAACTCACCGTAGGCTGGCTGCGGCGTCACCGTTGTGTCCTGTGCGCCTACGACCCGATCGCGGCGCATCGACGCAGGCGAGCGCCGCGATCGGGTCGTAGGCAAAGAGGTCGGTGAAAAAACCGCGCTTTAGCTCGAGCGCAGCGCCCCACTGCGTCACGACTGGCACAGGCGCACCGCCGCTGGCGTAGCCCGCCGTCACCGATTCGGCGCTGAGGATGTGCTTGTAGGCGTCGGGCGCATTCGCCACCGACGACCAGAGCACAATGGTGCAGATACGCGCGTCGCGTGCCGCCGCTTCCGCCGCCACCAGCCCGCCTTGACTAAAACCAAGCACGCCCATCCGCTGCACGTCGATGGCTGGCTGCGTCGCCAGGTAGTCGAGAGCCGCCAGCGTATCGGAAATTTGGCCGGTGAAGGTGGTGTCTTGCCAGGCGCCCTCACTGTCGCCGGAGCCACGGAAGTCGATGCGCAGCGATGCCACGCCTGCCGCACCAAAGCGCCGTGCGGCGCGCTGGTACATCGCTTCATCTGTACCCGCCACCGGCAGTTCGTCGCGCACGTTGGCAAAACCGTGCAGTAGCAACACGACCGGGAAAGGCGGCGCGCCGTGCGTCGGCAGCGCCAGCGTTCCCACGACCGTCTGCCCTTCGCTGGTGATCGCCACGGTCGTCTCGATGACAGCAGCGGGCGCGTCGTATCGGTCACGCGGGATTGGTTGGCAAGCCGTGAGCAAAAAGACAAACACGCCTGTGATCATCAAAATCGACAGCAGTTTTGGACGGACTCTCAGACTTATTCTCTTATTCTCATCTTCTCATCGTCACACGTCAGGCGTCGCTCAGGAGCAGTTCCGCCGCTACCTTGCCGGAGAGCGTCACCATCGGCACGCCGCCGCCGGGGTGGGTGGTGCCGCCCGCAAAGTAGAGACCGCGCACATCTGGGCAGCGATTGTGCGGGCGGCGGAAGGCGTTGAGCGCCTGATTCGACGAGATGCCGTAGAGCGCACCGCGCCACGCCCCCGTCAGCCGCTGGATGTCGTTGGGCGTCAACGCAACCTCGCTGCGGATGCGGTGGCGAATGTCCAGCCCGTAGCGCGCCAGTGTTTCCAGCACCAGCGTGCGGTAGGCGACGCCCTGCGTCGCCCAATCGAAGGCGGCGCCCAGCGGCGGCGCGTTGACCAGCACGAACCAATTTTCACAGCCCGGCGGCGCGTGCGCCGGGTCGCGCTTGCTGGTGATGGCGACATAGACGGTCGGGTCGTGGGGCGGAACGCCGCGCTGGAAGATGTCTGTGAACTCGCTGCGATAGTCGCGGTTGAAAAAGATGTTGTGATGCGCCAGTTGCGGATGCTCGCCCGCGACGCCGAGCAGCAGCGCGTAGCCAGAGCACGAGGTCTGGCGCCGGCGCAACGTCTCCCGTCGCGCCGGCGCCAGATCGGGCGGCAGCAGATGTTCGTAGACGGTCGTCACATCGACGTTGGCGATCACGCCGTCGGCGGCAAGCGTGCGCCCGTCCGCGGTGACGACGCCGGTGGCGCGCCCGCCCGCCACGACGATGCGGGCGACGGGCGTCTGCGTGTGGATAGTCACGCCCAGCTCCGTCGCCAGCCGTGCCAGCGCCGCTGCAATCTGGTAGATGCCCCCGCGCGGATACCAGACGCCGCCCGTCAGCTCGACGTGGGCGATCACGCTCAAGGTGGCGGGCGCCTGGAAGGGGCTGGCGCCAACGTAGGTGGCGAAGCGCCCCAGCAACTGGCGCATCTGCGGCGAATGCACACGGCGGCGGATCGCCTGATCCATCGTCAGCCACGGATCGACGCGCACCATGTCCGCCGGGGAGACGCCGAGAAAGGTGCGCAGCGTGGGCGGCTGATTGTAGACGAAGACCGGCCCGGTGATGCGATGCAGCCGCGCCGCGTATTCAAGAAAGTCGAGATAGCCCTCGACATCGCGCTCGTCGATGGCGGCGATCTGTGCGGCCATGTGCGCCAGGTCACGCGTGGCGTCGATACGCACACCGTCGCGGAAAAAGTAGCGCGTCAACGGCTCGACGGGTTCCAGCGTGAGATAGTCTTCCAGCCGGCGCCCGGCGGCGGCAAAGAGTGCCGCGAAGACTGGGCGCATCGTGATCACCGACGGGCCGGTGTCCCAGCGAAAGCCGTCCTGCGTGACCTGGCTCATCTTGCCGCCGACCTGTGCGCCCTGCTCTAGTACCGTCACGCGGCGCCCGGCCGAGGCCAGCCGAATCGCTGCGCTCAGCCCGCCGATCCCTGCGCCAATGATGACGACCTCGCCCGCCTCACGTCCCATGAATCACGCGTCCTTTCCAGATCACGCCGCCGTAATGCTCACGCCACCACA
>Ga0114938_1001653_pt1 | contig 14878 bp, 12 predicted proteins | sample AshMeaBigSpring_FD_88675 | JGI IMG/M metagenome (GOLD analysis project Ga0114938, IMG submission 88675) | Groundwater microbial communities from Big Spring, Nevada to study Microbial Dark Matter (Phase II) - Ash Meadows Big Spring | ecosystem: Environmental > Aquatic > Deep subsurface >...
ACTACTTGCAGCAGCCCTGCCGTATCCCTCACGCAATATTGTGCATAGTATTCCTTTTATTTTTTTATACGGATACGTATGCCCAGCAGGATGATTTTGGAGTATGGGCAAGAATTAATATAGAGAAGAAATTCAATAAAAATAATACCTTATCGATCAACCCAGAGATACGAATGTATGAGAATGCCACTGAAGTAAGTAATATATATACCGATATAGGGTTCAGTAAAAAGTTTAATATTTTTAGTGCAGGTATTAGTTATCGTATAGGAGTCAAAAAAAAATTTGATGATACATATAATTTGAGACATCGCTTGATGATAGATGCCTCATACAAATATAAATTATCAAAACAAATAATCGCTTCGTTTCGTACACGCTTGCAAATGCAATATGCCGATCTTCATCAGCAAAATGCTTGGAGAAATCCTAGTTTGACATTCAGACACCGATATATGTTGCAATATAAACCACAAAAGAAAATAACATTGGCAGCTAGTACTGAGTTTTTTCACTCTATTACTGATCAATTTCAACTAAGTACTATCCGATGGCCAATTACTATTACTTATTCTATCAATAAAAAATCCGAAATTGGAGCGGGATTTATGGTACAAAAGGAATTGAATAAGGCTAATCCAAATAGAGATTTTATATCTTTGCTCAATTATACTATAAGTTTATAAAGTATGATCTATAACATACGACATGACAAAAACCTTGAAATAAATTCCGTAGTTAAATTGTATGAAAGCGTTGGGTGGACTAATTATATTTCATCAATTGGTCTTTTTCCACGCATGCTAGCTGGTTCTCTGGATGTAATAAGTGTTTGGGATGATGACTTACTCATCGCATTATTACGCACTATAGGTGATGGAGTTAGTATTATATATATACAAGATATATTAGTGTCACCCACTTATCAGCGGCAAGGTATCGGTCAGTATCTGGTCTCTTTGATCTTAGAGAAATATAAAGAAGTAAGGCAAATTGTTTTACTAACAGATAATACAGATACCCAAAGATATTTTTATGAAAGTGTAGGTTTTATAGAAGTAGGTAAAAAAAACTGCGTTGCATTTATGAAATAAAAATACGTTTTTTTTATACTTGAATTTATAATACTATGATAATTTTCATTTAATTTATTTATACCAAATTGACTTTATTTCTTGTGATTTAGTGCTTACTTTTGTTTACGTTATTTTATATGTCACATCGTAACACACCCATAGATGCACAAAACGAAAGCCTCACGCCGCAGGAGAAAGAGCTAGAAAGAGTATTGCGACCACAACATTTTGATGACTTTCTAGGTCAGGAAAAAATTATAGAAAATATACTTATTTTTATCAAAGCAAGTAAATTACGTGGAGAAGCACTCGATCATGTATTATTACATGGTCCACCAGGTCTCGGTAAGACCACTATATCCCATATCATAGCCAATGAGATGGGCGTCAATCTCAGAGTAACAAGTGGTCCTGTGATAGAGAAAGCAGGTGATCTAGCAGGGTTACTCACTAATCTGGAAACTAATGATGTTTTATTTATAGACGAAATCCATAGACTAAGTACTGTAGTAGAGGAGTATCTATATTCGGCTATGGAGGATTATAAGATTGATATAATGATAGATAGTGGCCCTAGCGCAAGGACTGTACAGATTACGCTCAATCCATTTACACTTGTAGGTGCTACGACACGCAGCGGATTATTGTCTTCTCCATTACGAAGCCGTTTTGGCATCACATCCCGGTTAGAATATTATGATGTTAGTGTTTTACAACGGATTTTAAAAAGAAGTGCGGCTATCCTTAATACACCTATAACAGACGATGGGGCTATGGAAATAGCAAGACGAAGTCGTGGTACTCCACGTATTGCCAATGCTCTTCTGCGACGCATCCGTGATTTTGCTCAGATCAAGGGCAATGGAACCATAGATGTAGCAATAGCACAATATGGCTTGGCTGCCCTTAATGTGGATGAGCATGGACTAGACGAAATGGACAATCGTATATTGAGTGTAATAATTGAGAAATTTAAAGGGGGTCCAGTAGGAATTACTACAATAGCAACTGCGGTGGGAGAAGAGGCAGGTACAATCGAGGAGGTATATGAGCCCTACTTGATACAAGAAGGGTATCTCAAGCGCACGCCACGTGGGCGTGAGGCTACAGAGATCGCTTATAAACATTTAGGATTTAATTTACCCAATAGTACTGGAACTTTATTTGAGTAAAGTTTTAATAGTATTATTTAATATACGTTTGTATTCAATTTATGAATATTGGATTCGGTCACACATATAGTATTAGGAGCCGCATTAGGCGAATTAAGTCTTGGTAAAAAATTAGGAAAAAAAGCATTATGGGTGGGTGCATTAGCTAATACAATCCCTGATTTTGATGTATTTGTAAGCTATTTTATAAAAGATGAAATGGCTTATATTAAATATCATAGAGCCTATACACAAGCTATACCAGTACAATTATTTATGGCTTTACCCCTAGCTTGGATTGGCAATCATATTTTTGAAAAAGACATACCTTTTGGAGTAGGGTATATGTTTTGGTTATTGGGATTTTTTACGCATAGTATGATTGATTGCTGTACTACTTATGGTACGAGATTATGGTTACCTTTCAGTACGGTGCAAGTGGCATTTAATAATCTGGCTATTGTAGATATAATTTATATGTTACCCTTTTTAATTTTATTTTTTTATTTGGTTATTGGTCAAAAAGAATCATCCAAACGAGCGTTTTGGAGTTGGAGTGTGATTGGATTTAGTCTATTTTATTTAGGGATTACTTTTTTTAATAAATTTTATATACATCAAAAATTTGTATCATCACTCAAAGAGCAAAATATACAATATGATAGATTGAGTACATCACCTTCTATATTAAATAATATACTTTGGGCGGGCATAGCTACAAATGATACGGTTATTTATACAAGCGAATATTCACTTTTACAGAATCATAATAAAATAAAATTTTTCAGTTATAAAAGGAATATAAATTTATTGAAAACTGTAAATGATCAAGATAAAGTTAATTGGCTCACATGGTTTAGTAACGGATATTATTTTGTAAAACAACCCCATACAGATACCCTACATGTATTTACCATCAAATGGGGGCAAGCAATATATACTCGATCCACTCCTGAAGAAAACTTTATTTTATTTTTTAAACTCATAAATGAAAATGGATTATGGATGGTAAGAGAAGGTAGTGGCAACTCTGAAGCGATGGATTGGAATGAAGCATTTGTAAATTTATATGAACGAATAAGTGGGAATACCCCCAAATTGTAGATCATTTAGATTAATATCTATTTAATCTTCTATTTGTTATTTTCAAAAGAATACATTTACCTTTGCAGTGAAATTGTTTTAAACTTTTGCTCTCGCAATGTGCCAGTTATTATATATTTCATTTACTTAGTATAAATAAAAGTAAATACTCTATAAGCATTGCCCCTCTTCGTTAAAGAACTAAATAAAAGTTTAAAGCATACTATTAATTTATATGTTTAAACTTGTTGTTGCTAAGTAATAAGCAACGTATTTATTTTATGACGACTTTCGATCAACTTGGACTTGAGCCAGGACTATTACAATCTATATCAGATTTAGGATTTGTCAATCCTACACCTATTCAAGAAAAAACAATACCTCATTTATTAGCCAACGAATGTGATTTATTAGGCCTGGCACAGACAGGTACCGGTAAGACTGCAGCTTTCGGTCTGCCTTTGTTGAGTAAAACAGCATTTAACAAACCATATATCCAGGGGCTTGTGATATGTCCCACTCGTGAACTTTGTTTACAAATAACTGAAGACCTAAAAAAGTTTGCTAAATATAAAGGCAAATTACGAATACTATCTGTCTATGGCGGTGCGAGTATCTCACAACAAATACGTGAATTACGTAAAGGAGTCCATATCGTAGTTGCTACTGCCGGTCGTATGATAGATATAATAGAGCGCAATGAGATACGCCTTGATCAAGTACATACTGTCGTGCTAGATGAGGCAGATGAAATGTTGAACATGGGTTTCAAAGAAGATATCGAGCATATACTATCTTTTACACCGGAAGAAAAAAATACTTGGCTATTTAGTGCTACTATGCCTAATGAAATACGCACTATTGCAAATAATTTTATGGACGAGCCATTTGAGGTTACCGTAGGTCAAGCTAATGCGGGCAATCAAAATATTGATCACCAATTTTATGTGAGTAAAAGCCGTGATCGATATGCCACATTAAAAAGACTAGTGGATGTGCATCCTGATATATATGGTATTATATTTACACGTACCAAAGCTGAGGCACAAGAAATAGCAGAGCATCTTATAAAGGATGGCTATAATGCCGACTCTTTGCATGGTGATTTGTCTCAGCAACAACGAGATAAAGTAATGGGACGCTTTCGTGAGCGTAATGTGCAGATACTAGTAGCAACTGATGTAGCTGCTCGAGGTATAGATGTAAATGATATAACTCACGTTATCAATTTTTCATTACCAGATGACAATGAAGCCTATACTCATCGTAGTGGTCGTACTGCACGTGCTGGTAAGCAAGGTACATGTATGAGTATCATCCACGTGAAAGAATTATATCGTATTACAGAACTAGAACGTAAATTGAAAATTACTTTTATTAAACACAATATACCTACCGGGATCGAAGTATGTGAAGCTCAATTATTAAAAATAGTACACCAAGTACATGCAGTGAAAGTAGATGAAGATATTATTAAACGATATATGACTAAGGCAATGGAGGAATTAGGATCATTTACAAAAGAAGAATTAATTGCCAAATTAATTTCAGCTGAATTTAATCGCTTTTTGGAATACTATAAAAATGCTCCGGACCTAAATATACCTGACAATCGTCGTGAACGTGCCGGTGTGCGTAATATGGTACAGAGCGATACAGAACATACCAAAATGCATATCAATATAGGTGCTGAACATGGTATGACACCTGCTATGTTATTGGATGTAATTGATAGTATGGCCAATGTATTCAAACGCCGTGTGGGGAAAATATATGTAAAACCTACTTATACATATTTTCATCTGGAGACCAAAGAGATAGAACGAGTAATAGGTGCATTGAATGGTAAGAGGATCAATAATCGTATAATTTCTGTAAGCATAGCTGATGGTGGGGATTCCTATGCTGGTAATGGAGATAATACCCAGCATGAAAGGCGAGGATATAGGAAGGATAATAATAGTAATCGTGAGCGCAGCAGAGGAGATGGATATAAGTCAGATAATGGAAGTAGTTATGGTAGTAACAGTTATGTTAAAAACACTGCTGTATCAGCAGAACGCAAGAGCGGAGGGTACTTTGACCAAAACAAATCACGTAGTAGCTTCAAAGATAAATTGGTTAAGCCTAATGATAAAAAAGATTATAGTAAACCAATTGGATCTGGTTTTGAAAAAAATATAGACACAAAATCCAAAAAAACTTTAAGTGAAACAACTCACAATACAAAAGGAAAAAAGAAAAAAGAAGATTTCGACATCAATGCTATGTTTGATGACTTGAAGTGGTAGTAACCATTAGGTAGTAGGTTTCTTATGTTTCCAGCGATTATGACTCCATAGCCAAGGTACAGGATTGTCCTTAATAATTTGTTCCAAATAGTTTTTACAAATTTCAGTAATTTCATTTGGATTATGTTCATTTGGAGAAGGTATTAAATCTATAATTTCGATATGGTAATGTCCACGTTTTATACAATTTACCTTACAAAACACAACAGGGTAATTATATCGTCTAGCATATTTTTCTATACCATAATGATAAGCCGTATCTTGATTGAGAAACCTAGTCCAATAGGCTTTATTAGGATCTGAAGGTGATTGATCACCCACCATGATATGTATCGTTGTGCGTTTGTTGTGACTTTTTTCAAATGAATCAGCCACTTCCCACATCGGAACTAATTCCAATCCCCACTTTTGCCTCACTTTTCCCATCAATTTTTCAAATCTTACATTGGTCAGTGGTTTATATACACCTATCAATGGCTGAGGGATTACCAGACTTGCACCCAATCCGCACATTTCCCAGTTACCATAATGTCCGGCAGTGGCTATAATGCTTTGATTTATGTTTTTGTAATGATACAGTATTTCGATATTTGATACACGTACACGATTTGAAATTTCTTCTTTGGAAATAGTGATGCCTTTTATACTTTCTAAAATATAGTCAGCCATGAAATGCAAGTATTCTTTTCGAATTTTTTGGATTTCTTTCTCTGACTTTTCGGGAAAAGAATTACGTAAATTATTTAATATAATCTTACTTCGATAACCCGTAATACGTAATAAAATATATAATAAATCAGCAAATAGATATATACAGCTAAAAGGCAAAATACTAATAAATTGGGCAAAACCATAAAATACATAATAACCAATTGCACTTATCATGGTGCGAATTTAGTTTAATAAAACTATAATGATAAAAATCTATTATGGATTATAATCTTGATAAAATAGATCAAATACGTTAGTATTATCGCTACTTTTGTTATTGGACTCTACCGCATTACTTTTGGTCTTAATTAACATGGGGTTGATAGAGAGTGCATTCATCCAGTCTGTACCCGTAGTATAATATTTGGATGTACTATGCACCAATTCATAATCACAACTCGCTTGCAAATCACCACCGACAAATACAAATTTGACATTAAATTCACCATTCAAAACATTATATTTCCATATTTCATAAGGCATTAGCTGACCTGAAAATGTTCTATCTACCATAAAATTGGGTTCTCCATTTTTGATCAAAACCCTACCTCTGTCTGTAGTATATCCTTTATATTTTCCACACGAGTAAAGTTTATCCGCAACATTGACTCTACGTATGTGTTCGCTATAAGACGCCATGGTTTTTACGGGATCTTTGCGGTACCAAAAATTGAAAATGAATATACGGTATTTACTTGTATCATTACTTTTGAGAAGATTATCAATTTGTGTGGTTTCCACATCATCAGCTATTGGCAAATGTGATTTTAATACATTTGTTATATCTTTATCCGATATATATTTAGTAAAATTTTCAGTAGTAATATCTCTAGTCATTAGGTTTGAAATGGCTTCATCATTAATTCGATAAAGTAATATTTTTTTACTAGTAATGAATTGTAAATTTCTATCAAGTACTTCAATATATAGATCATAAGGACCATTGGGCACCTCGGTAAGTGACATTTCTGCTAATAAAGGTACAATAGTAGATGCCTTGCATCTCTGTTTGCCATGTAGGTTATTGACCATGCTAAAATTATCATGATCACGGAGTGTAAACTGTACTAGAAATTCATTCATATTAGGGTAAGTCAATGTATTATATATCTCTAAATAAAAACGCAGTGATTTTATTTCTGTAGGATAAAAATTGACACAATAAGGAATTAAATCGAGTGCACCTTTTGTAAATCTATTCGCTTTTATAGTCTGTTCTGTTCTGTCGAGTAATTGAATATCACTTATTATAGGTTTGTCATGTATCGCTAATACACTTATTCTTTCGCCTATATATACAGCAAGGTCATCGGCATTATTTTCATCATCTAGTTTTACATCAATTATATATACTCCGGCTGCTAAGGACTTTCTGAAAACATCTATCAAACTTTTTTTGTTATTAAAGGTATCTGTTACTTCTTCTGTTTTAAGTGAAACTTTTTCATAATACAATATGTTATTGAGCGTATCTTTATATAATATAGTAACTTCTATACTACCATAATACAAATTATGATTACTCTTGATAAAAGTAATACTCTCATAGGGTATACTTATATAGGTCTCAATATAAGGATTATTATCAGAATCATTAAATTGACAATTGGCGATATAACCCTTCACTGCAAATAAATGGGAATATAACAATATAAAAAACGACATTAATACTATGTGCTTCATTTCCAAAATTTTTGTTATATAAAAATACAAAGTTTATTTTTGATAATATAAAATAATTGGTCATATTTATGTCATATAATATATTGATAGATAGTCATTATGCCGGTAATATATATTATTATGTACATATATTGAAGGCGGACAAAATTATTTTAGATATACATGAACATTATATAAAGGCCAGTGGGCGCAACAGATGTACGATAGCATCACCAGAAGGGAGACTGCTTTTGAGTATTCCCTTGGCTAAAGGCAAGCACCAGAGAAGGGCTATGAAAGATATAATGATATGTAATGAGACAGATTGGCAGAAAAAACACTGGCACAGTATATGTGCTACGTATCGTAAGTCAGCCTATTTTGAATATTACGAAGAGCATATATTTACGTTTTATCATAAAAAGTATTCTCATTTAGTTGCCTTTAATCATGATATACATTCGGTAGTAATGCGCTTGCTAAAATCAGAAAAGCAATGGACAAGCTCAGATCATTATATTAAAGGTATAGATAACTATAAAGATTGTAGAGCTGTGCGAGGCGCTAGTTATTTACCCATTATGCCAGCATATCGACAAGTATTTGATGATCGCATGCCGTTTCTCAGTGACTTGAGTATATTTGATTTATTATTTAATTTAGGACCTTTAGCTCAAGACTATTTATTGAAAATAGAATTATAAAGGATTAGACAATTTATTTTTAATCGTTGAATTATATTCCAAGATTAAATCATGCATAATTTCCTTTACAGTCTTAATTTTATTGATGCTAGCAGCTATTTGTCCTATTTCTAATTCTCCATTTTCCATATCACCTTCAAACATTCCTTTTTTAGCTCTACCACGACCTAAATGATTATTTATTTTATCACTTCCTGCACAAATATTTTCAAGGTGAGTGATTTCTTCATAGAATTTATTTTTAAGCAAACGTACAGGTATTATTTTTTTCATGCACAGCATTGTCTCACCCTCTTGTGAGGCTATTATGCGCTCTTTGAAAGAAATATGAGCACTACTTTCCACTGATGTAGCAAATAAGCTACCTATCTGTACCCCGTCGGCCCCTAGAGCCATACAAGCAGCTATGGCTGCCCCGCTACCTATACCACCGGCAGCAATAAGAGGGATATCAATATGTCTGCGTACTTCTGGTATAAGACAGAGTGTGGTAGTTTCATCTCGACCATTATGGCCACCCGCTTCAAATCCCTCTGCGACAATAGCATCGACACCGGCTTCTTGTGACTTTATAGCAAATTTACTACTACTTACAACTTGCACTACTTTGATACCATGATCTTTAAATTTTGATGTCCATGTATTGGGATTGCCTGCAGAGGTAAATACAATAGGTACTTTATAATCTATAATTGACTTTACATGTTGCTCTATATCGGTGTATAATAAGGGTAGATTGACCGCAAATGGATAGTCCGTAGCTGCCCTGTATTTAGCTAGATGCTCACGCAATACATCCGGATACATACTACCGCTACCTATTATACCAAGACCGCCTTCTTTGCTTACTGCTGCAGCTAGTTTCCAACCGCTACACCATATCATACCTGCTTGTATAATTGGGTATTTTATTTTAAATAATTGGGTGATACGATTCAAAAAAAAAGTATGTTTATGTGAGTTCAAATGTAAAATTAAATGGTGAGATTCTAAAATTTATTAAATTAAGAAAAATATAGATATTTGATTTGTGGGGTTTTGTGTGTTGAATTGTATTCATAGATTATGTGAGATTATTTTATAAAGTCAACATATTTTTTTTAAAACAGATTTGATTCAGCAGCCATTTGATTTATAATATATGAATTACTTATTGATTATATTTAACTATTTCTATAATTTAGAAATTATTATCAAAAGGAATTACAATGAGGCAAGTGTTTATAGTATAAATTAAAAATAATTCTTAAAGCTGCATAGACCATTGGATAACTTATTAATAACTCCATACTATGAGCGTTTATTAATTTTATAAATAATGATTATAGAATGGGAGGATATAATAAGCCATAAAAGACATTTGTCTTATGATTTATTCTGGTGCGAAGATTTATTTCTCCTGTTTCTATAATAGATATTGTTATTTTTGCTATTTATAGCATTTTATTTAATTAATAATAATCTTTGTTAGCAATCATATTCAATAAGGATTTTCATTTTTTTTTGTGATGTATGGATTTGTTTTTTTTCATCTGGAGGCACTCATAAGGCAAAATTGGAATAATAAATAGCTATCAACAATATGTATTAATAATGATGAAATAGAATTACAATTTGCGAGAATGATGGTATAATCATATTGAAATACATTGTAAACCAAAAAATAAATGTCAATATTTTATTTGATAGGATTGATGGGTGCTGGCAAATCTACAGTAGCACATTGCATAGGGCAGGACTTTAAGCTAGATGTAATCGACACAGATGCCTGGATAGAACAAGATTCACAAAAGACTATCGCTCAAATATTTAATGAGCAAGGAGAGCCGTATTTTAGGCAATATGAATTGGAATGTTTTGAAAAAACAAAAAATAAAAAAAATACTTTAATAGCAACCGGTGGAGGTATGCCTTGCCATTTGGATCTCATCAATAAAATGAAAGCGTATGGTATTGTGATCTGGTTGGATATACCATTAGGGATATTAGTAGAGCGATTGTGGCATGAGAAAAATAAAAGACCAATTATAAGTTATTGTAAGGATAAAGTAGATTTAGAAGCAAAATTAAATTATAGTAGAATCAATAGGTATCCCTTTTATGCGCAGGCACATTATAAAGCCACTACAATAAACGAAGTGAAAAGGATAATTTTTGAAAAATTGATTATGAAACAAACTGTATTAGCATGAAATCTCTTCTGTGACACCTTGAATACGGTTGAATTTGGGGCAATCACCACATCGACTATTTTTAAATAACCCACAACTTGATATATACATTGTACTCATACAAAAAAATATTAAAAGAAAACTGATATTTTTATTTTTCATGTTCATTGCTGTATTATTGCATACAAATATAAAAATAATAAACGAAAATTGGGATAAATTATTGTGACAAATCGGAGGATGCTAAGTGATATTATAAATAAAAATGTATTGATAGCACCACTAGACTGGGGGCTAGGGCATGCGACTCGGTGTATTCCTATCATCGAAAAGTTGAAAAAGCAGGGTTGCAATATAATCCTTGCAAGTGCCGGTAGAGCATTATTATTATTGCGACAAGAATTTCCTAATCTTGTCTCGGAGGAATTACCAGCATATAATATTATATATAGTAATGATGAGAATCTCACTGTGACACTTTTTTCTCAAATCCCAAAAGTACTAAATGTAATCTGGCAAGAAAATAAAATACTGAAAACCCTTATTCAAAAATATGATTTAGATATAGTAATATCAGATAATCGTTTTGGATTATATAGTCAACATATACCATCGTATATTATTACTCATCAATTACAGATTCAAGATATAGATAAAAGATGGTGGATGCAAGCTACTATGAATTGGGTTAATAATTATTTTCTCAATAAGTTTAATGCGATATGGGTACCCGATTATAATGACGATAGATCATTGAGTGGAGCGCTATCTCATAATGATGGTATGTCTAAACCTATTCATTATTTAGGACCTTTAAGTCGATTTCAAGATCAATGGATGAGTATGTCGCTAGAGAGAACCTTTAAGTTGGTAATACTGATCTCTGGACCAGAGCCTCAACGAACTATATTTGAAAAAATTATTTTGCGGGAAATAGATCGACTGCATATAAGTACCATGATTGTACTAGGCAAACCAGAATATGGCACCATACGTAAGTACAATAATTATGTTACTATAGCTGATCATTTACTTACAGCACAATTATTTCATATTTTGAGTAATTGTGAAACTATAGTATGTCGAAGTGGTTATAGTACGATTATGGATATAGCAGCGTTAGGTAAAAAAGCGATATTGATTCCAACACCAGGGCAAGCAGAGCAGATTTATTTAGCAAATTATTTTAAATCAAAAAATATATTTTTTGCAGAGGAGCAGCGTACTTTTGATTTACAGCGTGCTTTGCATGAAAACCAAAAATATAAAGGTTTCATTATTTAATAGATTGGTAAAAAAAGGAGACCAAATTTAATTGTCCATGTTTACGTGATATGTATTTCTTGTTATTTATTGTAATATCCATCATATCCATGGGTAGATTGATATAGAGTAAGTTATTTTGGAGTACTTGATTAGATATAATGATATTTATTTCATTTAATGATTTGTTATAATTAAAATTATTTACTTCACTACATGGTATAAAATGTCCATTACCACCTGCCAGGGTTACTTCTTCCTTATCAAAACATAAAAATACCTTACTGCAATGTTTCTTTAGGGATATTTTTTTTGTATTTACAATAAAAGTTTTGTCAAATGCATCATAGTAATCACCACGAGGTATTTCTTGTGTTATGGATTTTTCAGATAGATTTAATAAAGCAAAATAACTTATATTTTCTACTTTAAAATGAATATGAACAACATTGTTCTCTAGATATTCAATACGAATATTTTTTTTCTCTTTAAATGGGAATAAGGATTTAAAAAGTTGGAGTTTAGCTTTAGGCAATTGAGATAAATCTTCTGATGAGAAATTAAGATTTGTAAATATTTGATTACATAATAAGAGCGTTTGTTGCTGAGCATCACTCATATTTATTTTGGATGATAATAAATACACATCGGTATCACAAGGTGAATTTGCAGCATCATATTTAAAGCGTAATATATTACTAAGCAATGCGTGCCTTGTGCTTATTCTCTCTTTGTTTAGAAGTTTGCGATGCCATATATTGTCCCATTGTAAGTCTGTATCACAACTTGTGCGTGCATAATTAAATCCAAGGGTGGCTGAGGGTAGTGTACCTCCGCAATGTAGTAATTTAAGTGTGGGGAATTTCAATCGTATAAAAGTAAGAATAGATGCAGCTAGTTGCGACCTAGTCATATTGTTGTGGGGAATAATGCTAGCAGCATAAAGAAAATCTAATTTAAAAAAACTTACTCCCTGATCAACATAAAATTGGATACAATCTATAATATATTGTCGCACTTCATTCAGTTCAGTATTTAGCGCATAGAAGAATCCACCCCATAAAGAATTATACCCGGCACATACTAATTTATTTTGTTGATCTCGTAATATATATTTGCGATTATTTTTATACAATATAGAATTTTTCATTACAATAAAAGGGGTCATCCCAATTCCTATTTCTATATTATGTTGCTGACATAAATTGATTATTGGATTGATTCCATTTGGGAATTTCTTGTGATGAAACATTTGCCAATCACCTATAGCCTGTTGATAGTCATCATCTATTTGAAAAATATGTATAGGGATCTTTTCTTCTAGATACTGATTAAGGATCGTTGTAAGATAGTTTTCAGATATTTTATTTTGTTGATAATACGATGATGTATATCCATTTAATAATTTATTTTTCGCTAAATTGATTGGAAAATCTAGTGCTTTTGTTTTTTTTATCAATATGAAATAGGCGTGTTGTATTATGGATGTTTAATCCCTCTGTATCGAGTAGTATCTCTATTGTATTATTTATTGGATTAGGTATAAAACAAGAATATGTTATTTTATCACTCAATGATTTATATTGTATACTCTGTGTGCAATGCTGTAGGGCGATATAATGCCAGGAGTATTGAGGCGGATAATCTTTCAAGACACTAAAATTATAATCGCCATATTGTCTAGTAAATGTACTCAATAATTTAGGTAGTGGATTAATTTTATCCGCTGGTTTCAGCATCGTACTGTGTGTCCAGCTTTGGTATCTGTTAGCAAAGGTATATTGATGTGTAGTATAGTCATGATGTATAGTCAACTTGGCACTATTAATTATAATAGGCAATTGAAGTGTAAATGGTAAAATCAAATCAATTACGATTGCATTATCTTCTATTAAAAATTCTAATCGAAAATGTTCGTTTTGATATGGAATAGAATTAAATAATGTAATTTCATATTGTACATTTTCTTTGCTATATTCTATAAATAACGACTTAAATAGCATCTATAGAATAGTTAGAAGACTTTATATTTAGCCTGTGCCCTTGATTTATTGATGGCTTGGAAGTGCCACCATTCATTCGGAATGCTTTCAAAACCTCCAGCTATCATTATTTCTCTTAGTATTTTTCTGTTGTTAATTTGATTTTGAGTAAGTTCACCTTGCTGTAGATGTTTCAGTTCCATTTGTGGTTGTGCTTTCGGAGAGAAATCATCAAATGCTGTGCCCATATCTAATTCTTGTTGAGTTGATTTTTCAATTAAAGTTAGGTCTAGAGCCATACCAAAATTATGAAGGCTTCCATTAGCTGGATCGCTTATATAGCGCTGCTCTGGGCTTAGTTTTACTATTTCCCACATTTTCTGTTGTATGAATAAAGGGCGAAAGGCATCATAGATTTTTAATTGTAAGCCCGGGTAATTTTTTTTAATATATTTTTTAGAAATTTGAAGTTTATCATAAGCGAGTTTGTGCAGTAAACAATAATTGAAATCATGATATACATTTTGATTTAGAAAATTATTTTCTGTTGCGTATATTAATTCATATTTACATAAAGTATCGTTTTCGATAAGTATAAAATTATTATTTAAGAGTAATTTCAAATAAGTAAATTCGTGATACTTGACGCTTAGTTGTGTTGCAAATAATTTCTCTTGTTTGCTGATGCTATTTATTATAGTTTTAATTGGACTAAAATTACCATTGGGAATATGAAATGTAGATTTATTTATTTTATTAGGCATATTGATAACCATAACTAATA
>Ga0114938_1001654_pt1 | contig 14877 bp, 11 predicted proteins | sample AshMeaBigSpring_FD_88675 | JGI IMG/M metagenome (GOLD analysis project Ga0114938, IMG submission 88675) | Groundwater microbial communities from Big Spring, Nevada to study Microbial Dark Matter (Phase II) - Ash Meadows Big Spring | ecosystem: Environmental > Aquatic > Deep subsurface >...
ATGATGCCCTTGGTTGAAAATCATATCGACCATTTTTTGAGGGTAAAATTGGCTGAACAAATGCCCATGATTAGCATGTTTATTGGCGATAAAACCATTCAACAACTCAAAACCGTTTTCATCTCCGAATTGCGTGTACTTTTCCCCGATATTATGAAAAATTACATGCACCACTTGGAAAACGAATTAGACTTGGAAAAAATAGTTACTCAAAAAGTAGCGGGTTTTTCATCTGATAAACTGGAGGAAATTTTGAACAGCATTATGAAAAAAGAATTTTTCTTTGTAGAAATCATTGGTGGCGTACTTGGTTTTATTATTGGCCTTTTGCAAGTGGGCATCACCCTTTTGCAAAACTAATTTTGCAATTGTAGCTACAGTATTTCCTTATCCTTTTTCCATCTCCCATTTAGCCTATTCTTATTGCCGTTTGTATAGTTGGTGTATTTTTTAACCAAGCCTTTCGTACATATTTGTACCTTATTGAATCGAATCTACTGATGTAGATGACAAATAACTTTCTATTCGTTATTATATAAATTAAACTTAAAATCATTTTAAATACAATATTGGTATGAATAAATTACTAACACTCGTATGTTGCTTATGTATTGGCTTGCACATCCATGCACAATATATGGGTGGAGGCGGAAGAATGGGTGGAGGTGCCAATAGGCAAAACTTGAATGTTGGCCATTTTTATGGCAAATTGATAGATGGAAAAAATGCCAAACCCATTGCAGGCGCAACAGTGCAATTAACGGGCAACAAATTTGATACGGTTACCAAACAACTCAAACAGGCTATTTTAAGAACCGTTATCACCGAACACAATGGCGATTTTTCTTTGGAATCGTTATCCGTTATGGGCAATTATAAGCTCAAAGTTTCTGCCATAGGTTATACTTCGTTGGAAAAAAACATCAATTTTGGCATTAAGATGCCGCAACTGGGCGAACAACCCGATTTACAAAAAATGCTTGCACAAGCGGATAAAGACTTAGGCAATCTAAAATTAGAAGCTAATGCAGCCGATTTAGGGAATGTAACCGTTACCGCAAGTAGTAAACCTTTGTTTGAAGCAGGTATTGATAGAAAAATATTCAATGTAGATAAAAATTTGGTCAGCACCGGCCAAACAGCGACGGAAATCATGAAAACCATTCCGTCTTTGAGTGTAGATATTGATGGTAATGTAACCCTACGAAATGCGTCGCCAACTATATTTGTTGATAACAGACCTACCACGCTCACATTAGATCAAATACCAGCCGATATTATAGAAAAAGTTGAAATAATCACCAATCCATCAGCCAAATTTGATGCAAGTGGCGGCAATGCCGGCATATTAAATATTGTACTCAAAAAAAATAAAAAAACCGGCTACAATGGCGGACTCAGGTCGGGCGTAGATAGCCGAGGACGGGTTAACGTTGGAGGCGACATCAATTTACGTCAAAACAAAATCAATTTGTTTGCTAGTGGCATGTACAACCAACGCAAATCAATTTCTGACGCAATTACCGACCGCACCAACATTGGTTCTAAACAAAGTCATATTTATCAAACCAACCATATTGTTAACACAGGAGCCTTCGCATTTTTGAGAGGAGGTTTTGATTGGTTCATCAATAATCGAAGTACCCTTTCCTTTACCGGCAATATTGCCAAAGGGGAATTTGACAATACACAACAGCAACGAGTAGATTCTACCTTGGCCAATACCTTCTATTCTTTCAGTAACATACCCACTAACAGCCACTCTCAGTTCAACAATGGTGGTTTACAAGTAAGTTACAAATACAATTTCCCCAAACCAGGGCACAACCTTTCTGCCGATGTAAACTACAACAACAGCAACAACAGTAGTAATAGCAACATTACCACTAACACCTACTTGGTGGCTAACCCAAGTACGTATAGTCAATTGCTTCAAAAAACAGCTGGCAGCGGCTATAGCAATTTTTTAACCCTACAAGCAGATTACGAAAATCCAATTACCGAAGATACTAAGCTAGAAGCAGGCCTACGTTCGGCCATTCGAAATTTTAGAAACGACAACCTACAATACAAATACAATCCACAAACGGACCTATTTGAAACAATTACCTCTGTAAGCTCGCGTTACAAATTTACCGATCAAGTACATGCCGCTTATGCCACTTATAGTTTTAAAGTAAAGCATTGGAGCTACCAATTGGGTTTACGTGTAGAAAGTTCTAACTACGACGGAACACTTTTAGACAAAGATTCGTCGTTCAAGGTTGCCTTTCCTTTAAGTTTGTTTCCAAGTGCATTTGTTACCTACAAACTCAATCCCAAACAAGACGTACAAATCAACTATTCACGTAGGGTAAACAGACCCAACTTTTTCCAATTACTACCCTTTCCCGACGTAACAGATCCGCAAAATATCAATATTGGCAATGCAAATTTGAAACCTGAGTTTACACATTCCTTCGAAATGTCGTACAACAATAATTATAAAAAAGGCGCCAATTTGCTCCTATCGGCTTACCTAAAGTACACCGACAACTTAATTACGCGCTATCAATACAAAGACAAAAATCCTATCAGCAGTATTGCTACAGACAGTTCTATTTTTAACGCCTACACCAATGCCAATAGTAGTATTACTTACGGATTAGAAGTTACCAACAAAATTTCGATTGCTAAATGGTGGGATGCCACTCTGAATATCAATTTTTTCAATGCGCAAATCAACGCAACGAATGTACAAACGGGCTTAAACAACCAATTGATTAGTTGGTTTGGTAAAATGAATAATGCCTTTAAATTTGGCAAAGGCTTTTCTATACAATTGAGTGGCGAATATTTTGCCAAAACCGTACAACCCCAAGGCAGTGGTGGTGGTGGCGGCAGAGGCGGCATGATGTTTGGCGGTGGCGGACAAACCGCTACAGCACAGGGCTATATATTACCAAGATACAGTATTGACCTTGCTATCCGCAAAGATTGGACTTGGAAAAATGGAAAGAGCGGTTCGCTAACATTGAGTATGGACGACATATTTAGAACCAAATTGTTTCAAACAACCACTGAGAGCGTTTATTTTTATCAAACGGCCCAAAGACGTAGAGACCCTCAAGTTTTGCGTCTAAATTTTAACTACCGCTTTGGTAAGTTTGATATTAGTTTATTCAAACGAAAGAACACAAAAGCAGAACAAAATGGCGGCACCGAAATGCTTGGCAACTAAACGCCCTTTATATACACAAATTCACATATCCCAACTATAATATCACGAACAGATTACTACTTTAATAATTCGTTTTTGGCTATTATACCTACAAAAAAGCGCCTAAAATATTTAGGCGCTTTTTTTATATAAATCATGTTGCTACAATACAGAATTAACTCCACAAACTAGCAGGATAAGTACCATTACTTACTAATTCGTGGATACTTTTACGAACACCGTCCGCATCTTCTTTATACGTTACACCAAACCATTTGGTATTGGTTGCAACTACTTCTATTTTACCCAATCCAGTTTTCATAAACAAATCTGCTAACTTAGGGATATAAAACTCAGATTTTAATTCTTGACTATATTTTTCCAAGAAAATAGCAAACTGTTCTTCGGCCAATTGAATAAATCCTTGTCCAAAACAGAAAAAATTCATACTTACTTTGTGTGCATTGGTTAATTCACCTTTTTCACCATCGGCATCGTAAATAATTTTCCCTTCCTGAACAAATACGTTGGTACGTTCTGTAATGCCCACCAAATTACCATCGGCATCAATTTCGCAAACACCGCGACTAACACTTCCGTTTTCGCTTAATGTATTGCCAATACTGTACCCAATTAGCGCATACAGACTATCACTACATTTATTTTGCAGAAAGTTGGCCGCCAATTGGAACGATTCAAAACCATAATAGTCGTCTGCATTGATCACAGCAAACGGACCGCTTAATACTTCCTTGCAACATAACAATGCATGAGCGGTTCCCCAAGGCTTAACCCTATCGGCCGGCAATTGGGTATTACCAATAAAAGACGTTAGTTTTTGATATACATAGGCAGTCGCAATTTTACCCGCTAATTTAGGTTCAAAATTGGCTTTAAAACCTTCTGCAAATTCTTCCCTGATAATAAATACCACTTTTGTAAATCCTGCTTTAATTGCATCATAAATAGAGTAATCCATGATGGTTTCGCCATTTGGGCCAAAGCCTTCTACTTGTTTCATACCTCCATATCGGCTTGCCATTCCTGCTGCTAAAATTACCAAGGTTGTTTCCATAGTTATTAAATGTTAATTAAAAGAATAATAGCAAATCTAACCAAAGTATGGAACATTTCAGATAATTTTATACCATTAAATTTATGCAACCAATTAACTATCATCATATTTACGTTCAAGACTTACAAATTGAACACATTTCTAAAAACATACAACTATCTATTTTACGAACCGACGCCATTCACTCTATTATAAGTGGCAATAAATGGTTTAAATTACAATTACAGCTAAAAGATGCTGTACAAAAAGGTTTTACACACATTGGTACGTTTGGCGGTGCGTATAGTAATCATTTAGTTGCTACCGCTTATGCTTGCCAAATGCAGCAACTAAAAAGCATTGGAATAGTAAGAGGCGAACCCACCAATCCCCCGTCGCACACATTGCAGGATGCCCAAAAATTTTCGATGCAACTCAATCATGTTGAAAGAAGCACATATAAGAATAAAGAAGCCATAAAAGAGCAATATTTGGAACAAGACTCGGCTATTTATTGGATTAATGAAGGCGGGTACAGCCATCTTGGTGCAGCAGGCGCTCAATTGATGACACAATGGATACCCGATACTGCCACGCACATAGTTTGTGCTGTAGGTACGGGTACTATGATGGCAGGACTAATTAAAGGCGCTTTACCACACCAACAAGTGATAGGAATTAGTGCCTTAAAAGGACATTGGGAGCTACACAATGATGTATTGGCATTACTAACTGCTGCGGAAAAACAAAAAAAAATCCATGTTATACACGACTATCATTTTGGTGGATACGCAAAATGCAACCCTAAATTAATCGATTGGATGAACCATTTGTATCGTTTGTACCAGCTACCAACCGACAGAGTATACACTTCTAAAATGATGTATGGCTTGTTTCAACTGTTGGAACAAGGGTATTTTGCACCGGGCAGTCGCATTGTTGCCATCCATAGTGGAGGCTTACAAGGAAATTTATCTTTACCGGTTGGGGAATTGTTGTTTTAAATTAGTGTGTCCTTTTATCTTTGTTGCAATGAAACACATAGCATTTTTTTTACTTTTATTCGCATGTTACAGTACGCAGTTACTTGCTCAGGACACCTTACCCAACTTTAGTGCCATTACCATTGGCAAAAACAAACACCAAATTAGTTGGGTAAACCCGTACATCACTTGTATTCAGTTAGCCGTGCAACGCTCGTTGGATAGTAGTAATTATTTTACCACCATCTACTCATCGCAATATCCCAACTTGCCTCAAAATGGCATCATCGACAACAAAGCTCCACAAAACACAAAAGTGTATTATCGTATCTTTTACGTACTCAAAGGTGGCGACTATCGATTTACAGCAGCAAAAACACCGACTACCCTCGCAGTAAACCCCGCTCCCATTTATCGCCAAGACCCTACCGAGGTAAACAATAACCCGCCTACCAATTCCAATAACCCAAAAACAGAAGTCAAAAAATTCATTTGTGTATATAAGAAGAAAATAGGCGACACTTTGGCCCTGCTCGAATATGGAAGCTATCGCTTTTTTGCCGATTCAATCATGTCGCAAACAAAAGACACCTTACAAGTAATTAATGCTCACGAAGCAATTGTAAAGCCATTTGTATTAAAAATAGTTTGGAAACCATCAATTTATTGTTTCACCAACAAAACGGGCGTAGTAGCTTTACACTTTCCGCTAGCCATGCAGCGGAAATACAAAGTAGTATTTTTGGAACCCGACGGTTCGCACTTGTTTACCATCAACCATGTTCCCGATACCGATTTGCTTTTAGAAAAAAGCAATTTCTTACACGCAGGATGGTTTCATTTCGAAATTTATGAAAACGACAAACTGCTAGAAAAAAGCAAGTTATACATTGATAAAAAATTCTAGTACATAATCAATGATATATGATTCCCATTTTGTTTGTTGCAATGCGTTGGTTAACTGACAACATTTTACAAACACATCATGTCACAGTTTTGAAAAAGCAACGGAAAATCAGACGATTACTTGTCTTTTTTCAAATAATCTAAAAAAAGATGCAATCCAGCTAATTTTTGTTTGTCCAAAGTATAACTGATGTTATGGGTATAATAATAATTCAAATCGTAGTTTACTATTCCCGAATATTGGTTGGTTACTTCTGCAATGTGTTGTAACCCCAATCCATTTGCAGCATCAAACGATTGTACAAATGTTTCGGGTAACTGCTTATTGGCTACCCAAGCCGCAAAAACAAAAGGCAAGTGCGTAAACTTTACCCAGGCCTCGGCTAAATCGTAGCAATAACTACTAGTCTTGTGCAACGCAAATGCTCGGTCGCCAATAACCACCGCAGCGGTTGTTCCATTGATTTGAGTAGTTACATTGCTGTTAGCAGGCACTATATGTACCTCTTTTTTCCAATAATACTTTAATAGAATTTGCACCAATTGTACCGATGTGCGGCTTTGATAATCGAGTACTACAGTGGTAATATTGGATATAGGCACCTGACTAAATAAGCAAACACTAGCTACCGGACCTTCGGCACCAATACAAAAATGACCTACAATATGTGCTTGGGGTAATAGTGGAATAATGGCAACGGGCACCAATCCTACATCGATGACACCGTCTATCAGCAAACGGGCAATATTAGAAGGATAATCTTCTGTAAGCACTATTTGATGCCGCACATCTGAATGCGCTATACCATATAATAGTGGCTTTGTATTCAAATAACTTACCGCACCAACTTTAATCTTATCCAAATCGTTTACTTTTACGCCGCAAAGAAAACAGATTTTGTGTACTTGGACATCATTTGTGTAGCTACTAGTTGTTTATTTTGCAGCTACACTTGCACCAACTATCGCAATAGCTGATTATTAAACCCCAAACAACCGTAGTTTAGTACCGCACATGGACTTACAATCGCTTACAGCAATTTCTCCGGCCGATGGCCGCTACCGCACACAATTGCAACACCTAGACACTTACTTTTCCGAATTTGCACTCATCAAATACCGTGTAGAAGTGGAAGTGGCTTACTTTTGTTTTTTAGCCGACCAACAATTTTTTACGCTCACGGCTAAAGCCAAAAAGCAATTGCAAGAAATAGTTACCCATTTTTCTATTGCCGATGCACAACGCATCAAAGACATTGAACGCATCACCAACCACGATGTAAAAGCCGTAGAATACTTTTTAAAGGAACAATTGGATGCTGCCGGCATTGCCGATTTGAAAGAATGGATTCACTTTGGTTTAACCTCACAAGACGTAAACAATACAGCAATTCCATTGAGTTGGAAGCATTGTATGGAACACGAATACCTGCCCGCCATAGCCAATATTCAAAAAAGTTTGCACCAATTGGCTACCGATTGGAAAACAGTACCCATGCTTGCTAAAACACATGGTCAACCTGCGTCCCCTACCGTACTTGGTAAAGAAATCATGGTATTTGTAGAGCGCATTGCCAATCAGGTACAATTGTTTTCTTACATACCGTATGCCGCCAAATTTGGTGGAGCTACCGGCAACTTCAATGCCCACCATATTGCTTTCCCATCGCACAATTGGATACAACTAGGCAACCAATTTGTTGATGATGTATTGGGCTTACAGCGTATGCAGTTTACTACCCAAATAGAACATTACGACAACCTAGCTGCCCATTTTGACGCCATTAAACGCATCAACAATATCCTTATCGATTTGTGCCGCGATATATGGACCTACATTAGCATGGATTATTTTAAGCAAAAAACCAAAGCCGGTGAAGTGGGCAGCAGCGCCATGCCTCACAAAGTAAACCCCATCGACTTTGAAAATGCCGAAGGCAATTTAGGGATTGCCAATGCTTTGTTGGAACACCTTTCCGCCAAATTACCCATCAGTCGTTTGCAACGCGACCTTACCGATAGTACCGTACTGCGCAATATTGGCGTGCCCGTTAGTCACACCATTTTGGCATTGCTTTCAATTCAAAAGGGACTTGGCAAACTCATTTTAAACCCATCCAAAATACAAGACGACCTCAATAATAATTGGGCAGTTGTAGCTGAAGCCATTCAAACGGTATTGCGGCGCGAAAACTACCCTAATCCTTATGAAGCACTGAAAGAACTTACTCGTGGCAACCACACTATTACACAAGAAAGCATACATCAATTTATTCACAGCTTGCAAATTAGTACAGAACTTCAGCAACAATTATTGCAAATAACGCCCTCCAATTACGTAGGCGTTAGTGCTCCCTACTAATATTCCCTTTGCCAATAACCGCCCCTAACCACTAGATGTAGGGGCGGTTATTTTTGGATAGCTGTAAACTTATATCTACTCCGATCAACGGCAGTTCTTACTTTGTTGGATTCCGCTATTGCTTCAGTATGCTTCTTCAGGATGCACACCAATTAAGTTGTATCAACTACACCAAAGTCATTTGGTTAGGCACATTTACACCACTTCACTTAATGAATTTTTCGTTAAGACAGATTCCGTAAACGTTGGCATTTGCAATAGCTTTTTTTTGCATACAGACTGCTTTTTGATTATATCGTCTATCATAACGTAAATTTCTTCCAATGCTTCAAGTGCTTTGTGGCGTATTGACTCTATTGATGTGTTATCACTTTACCATGTAAAATTGTGCTGCTAGATTAGAAGATTTCGGCACTTGGTCTTGCTGCGGCTAACCAAGTACCGAAACGAAGTAGAATCTGAGAAAGCCCGCTACCATGCCGACAGAGCTAAAACATGTAAGTCTCCAAAGCACTTCATTTCCTCGTACCAAAATGCTATTGCACGATAGCCAAATAATAATTCTTTTTTCCTTTTTGTATCAACAAGTACTTGTTTTGCAGCAGTTGTTGGGTGGTAACTGTGGTTTGTTGGGGCTGCCATTTTATTTTATTAATAGCAACACCTCCGGCTTGTATCATTTTTCGGGCTTCGCCTTTGCTAGCAAAAATTTGTGTATCGGCCAACATGGTTACGATGTCGTATCCCTCTTGCAAAAGTTGCATAGGCACTTGTACTTGCGGTACGCCGTCTAGTACTTGTAATAATTGATTTTCGTTGAGCGATTGTAGGATATCGGCGGTATCATTGCTAAACAAAATTTCGCTTGCTTTTACAGCAAATTCATAATCTGCACGGCTATGCACAAACACGGTAATTTCTTCCGCCAATCTTTTTTGCAGCAAGCGCAAATGTGGGGCGGCTTCGTGTTCGGTTAACAAATCGCTGATGGTTTCAATGGGTAAAAGGGTGAATATTTTTATCCATATTTTGGCATCTTCATCGCTAGCATTCAACCAAAATTGGTAAAATTGATAGGGTGAGGTTTTATTGGCATCAAGCCAAATATTGCCTTTTTCGGTTTTACCGAATTTACCACCGTCGGCCTTTTTAATGAGGGGGCAAGTAAATGCAAATGCCTCGCCACCGGCTTTACGGCGAATGAGTTCCGTACCGGTAACAATGTTGCCCCATTGATCGCTACCACCCATTTGTAGCTTGCAGTTTTTATTTTGGTATAGCCAATAAAAATCGTAACCCTGAATCAATTGGTAGGTAAATTCCGTAAAACTCATGCCATTATCGCCCTCTAAGCGTTTTTTAACGCTGTCTTTGGCCATCATGTAATTGACGGTGATGTGCTTGCCGGCATCGCGAATGAATTCTAAAAAAGAAATGTGCTGAAACCAATCGTAATTATTGACCATTTCGGCACTATTGGGCATAGTGTCATCGAATTGCAAAAACTTTGCTAGCTGTTTTTTTACACAAGCCTGGTTGTGCTGTAACACCTCTACACTCAGCAAATTGCGTTCTTCGCTTTTACCACTCGGATCGCCCACCATGCCGGTGGCTCCTCCTACCAAAGCATACGGCTTGTGACCTGCCTTTTGCAAATGCACCAACAGCAATATAGGTACCAAACTACCAATGTGCAAGCTATCGGCAGTAGGGTCGAAACCTATGTAAGCACTTGTCATTTCTTTATTTAATTGCTCCTCCGTGCCAGGCATTATATCCTGAATCATACCCCGCCAACGCAGTTCTTCTATCAAAGTCATTACAGCTAAATTTGGCGCAAATGTAACGATTGAATGGTATTCATTTAACTTAGCAGCCAGCACAGCGCTACAATAAATTGCATGAAGCACTACCTACAACTATTACCGCGTTTTAAAATTGTGTTTACCCTTTGTAGCTTAGCACTTAGCGGAAGCATTTTATGGTTATTTGTAACAGAAAATGGAGTGGGCATTTCTCCCGATTCGGTGGATTATTATACAACTGCCCAACACTGGGTTGCGCATCAAGGATTTATACAATTTAATGGACAACCATTGGTAATTTTTCCTTTAGGCTACCCCCTATTTTTAGGCATTTGCTTAAAAAGTTTTCCTATTTCCATCATTGCGCTTGCTAATGTATTACAGCCCTTGCTACTTCTATTGCTCTTGTGCTTGTGTTGTTTACTTGCGTATCGTGTATTTGCCCACAGTTCCATTGCTTACGTACTTGTTATTGGTATTGTTACTAGTAGCTATTGCTTGTTTGACATCTATACAATGTTGTGGAGCGAAACCCTTTTTTTAATTATCAGTTTATTGGTTATTGGGGTTTTGTATCAATATTTACAAAAGCCCTCTTGGCAATTGCTAACCCTCGCTGCGTTTTTGTTGGCTTTTTTGTGCATAACTCGCTTAGCGGGAGTTGCATTTGCAGGTTCGGCAGTGTTGTGTATGTTGCTATTTGACCAACAAACACTGTGGCAAAAAACAATTCGTTTCTTTTATGTGGGTGTGCTAAGCAGCAGTTTATTGATAGCCAATTTGGTACGAAATTATTGTGTAACAGGATGGTTGACTGGTATCCGTCAAGCAAGCGACCGCACGTTGTATGAGAATATTGGCTATTGGGGTGGAGTTTTGCTCAATTGGTTGCAATTGCCCAATAGCAATGCAATGATCCATTTTTGTATTGGCACTTTGGTTTGGCTAGGGCTAGTGTGGTTGTGCATAAACAGATGGAAGCAAACCAACAACCTACTGTGTACGATGTTGATGATTCATGGGTTGGTGTATGTACTTTTTGCAGTTACAACAGCAAGTATTAGCAAATATGAACCGCTTAATAATCGGTTATTGTCACCGGCCTATGTACCACTCCTTCTAGGAACAGCAGGAATCATGTCGTCTTTTAAGCAAACACGCAAAACGCATATTTCTGGACTATTGCTTGGGTTAGCTCTTATTTTGGCTCAATATGTGTCTTTATACCAACAATACCAAGATATTGTAGACGATGGAATACCGGGTTATACAGAAAAGAATCTTGTTAGCCATCCCCTAATACAACAAATCAGTAAGCCCAATGAATGGATGCGTATGGGAAAAGCAACTGTTTATTCCAATGCTTATGAAGCGGCACACTTTTTTAGCGGTTTACCTTGTTTATCAGTTCCAGAAGCGGCACACACCCACTTGATTCATTCATATTTGCATAGCCCACCACACTACCTCATTTGGTTTTTTGACGACTATGATAACACAGCAATTTTGCGCTTGCCAATCCTTTTACAGAACCGAAAAGTGGATACATTGGTAAGCGTTAAAGAAGGACAAATACTTTGGTTGCATTAAAAAGCCCCCAATAATTTGGAGGCTTTTGCTATGACTAAATTCGTTATAAATTGGTTATTCAGCTTCTATTGCGTCTAACTGTAAAGCAACTACGTCGGTAGTATCGGCAGTCACTTCATCTACCACTACTTTTTTAAAGCGCATAGCGTTCCAAACGTTATCAATAGTTTCTAAACTTACTCCTTCGTAACCATTTTGCACTAAATAATCCCAACTGCAATCTCTGTTCAAATCGCTCACAATTTTGCTTGTTTGCTTAGGATAAGCAACCCAAAGTTTGCTATTGTGGCGCAATGCAGGAAAAACCTCTTTAAGTACATTGTTTAACTGGTTTTGATTGATGGCAAAAACCAATGCAAATTCAACTTTTCGGCTTTTAAGTAGCGGGGTTACGTTTTTTGCATAAGATACTTTAGCAAATAACTTTTCAATGGAAGACGGAAGACCTTGAATGAGTACACTTTTCTCGTCTTTTAACTCTAATTTTTCAAACAAACTAAGATTTGACATGCCTAAAAGGTTTTAGGATCTGAAAACAAAATGCAAAATTAAAAAAAATATGTGGCAATACACCATAACATTGGAAGTAATTTGCTCAAAAAAACATTTTTTTTCAACTTTAACACATCAAAACTGTATTATTTGCCTTTTTTTGCGTTTGCATAGTATTGAAGCGCTTCGGGCATTGCTGCTTGTAACTTTACAATTCGCTCTTCATCGGCGGGATGACTACTTAAAAAGGCAGGAGGTTTTTGCCCTCCAAGACTTGCCATACGCTTCCAAAAAGGGACTGCTTCCTCAGGATTGTAACCGGCCATAGCTGCATAAAGAAGGCCAAAACGGTCGGCTTCCAATTCTTGTTTTCTAGAATTAGGCAACAATACCCCTACCTGCGAACCCATAGGATACACTTGATTAAAGATATTATTAGCAGTGGGATTTTTACTCAACGCTACTTGACCAATTACCTGAACACCTTGTGCTACCATTTGCTGACTCATTCTTTCCCTGCCATGTCCGGCAACCGCATGTGAAATTTCATGACCCAGTACAATAGCTAACGCCGTTTCGTTTTGCGTAACGGGCAAAATACCCGTATACACCACTACTTTTCCGCCGGGCATACACCATGCATTTACTTCTTTACTATCCACCAAATTAAACTCCCATTGGTAGCCATCTAGTACGCCACCTACGCCTTTGCTTTTGTAGTAATTGGTAATGGCCAAAGCTATTTTGGAACCTACCCTTTTCACCATTTGCGCATTTGCCGTTCCGCTGACAACTTTATTGCTACTTAAAAACTGGCTGTACTGCGAAAGCGCCATTGTTTGCATTTCGGTTTCAGGCACCAAACTCAGCTGACTACGCCCTGTAATGGCATTGGTGGCACAAGAGGTAGTGAACAAACCTAAAACGGCAGAAAAAAATAGTTTACGCATACTGAAATCCAATTATAAAGTTGTAAAATAAAAAAGCATGCTAATTAGTCATGCTTTTTTTGTTTTCTTTTATCCCGGTATTTCAAAATGGGCACCTTACTTTCGGTTCCATTGATAATGCGGGTTATATTTTTTTGATGGGTTAAAACCACCATTAAAGCAACTAGTACAGCAAAAATGCGATACAATGTTTCTTTTTCATTGAATACAAATAAAATAAATACCATAAATGATATACCTGCCAAGATAGAACTGAGCGATACGAAGCGGGTTAGGTACAATACAATTAAAAAAACGGCTACGCAACACAATGCTACCAAAGGCTGAATGGCAACGGCCATACCAAAAAGTGTTGCAATACCTTTTCCTCCTTTAAATTCGGCCCAAATAGGGAAGATATGACCAATTACAGATGCTAAACCTAAGCCAATCATAAAATTGGTGCGTTCCAACTCGTGATCGTGGGTTAAATAAAAAGGCATAAATACATACAGCGATGTAGCGAAAACGCCTTTGAGCATGTCTACAATCATGACAAAAGTGCCCCAATTTTTGCCCAATACCCGATAAGTATTGGTAGCACCTGCATTACCACTGCCGTAATTGCGAATATCAATATCAAAAAAATGCTTGCTTACCCAAACAGAAGTAGGAATAGATCCTAAAAGATAAGCGAACACTATAAATAAAAATTCTTTCATGCACCAAGGAATTAAAATATGGCTATGGCAAATATACTCTAAAACTGAAAGAAATGACAATTTGTTAACACGTTTTTCTAACTGCGATTCAATAAAATGGCTATCCAATTGCCTTTTGTTAATGTTATCGCATGCTTAAACCCTTGCTGTTCGGCTGCACTAACAATATCTTCTTCGTCCTGTATCAGTAGTCCACTAAGTATCAATACCCCGCCATCTTTGGTTCGCTCTGCCAACAAAGCCATATTTTCTAATAAAATATGCTTATTGATATTGGCAATTACAACATCGAACGTTTGTACACTAGCTGCGGTATCGGCTTTTAAAACCGAAATATTGACACAATCATTTTTTTGTACATTTTCTTGTGCATTTTCAATACACCAATCGTCATTATCTACTGCTATGACCGCCTTAGCGCCTAATTTTTCAGCCAAAATGGCTAAGATGCCTGTGCCGGTACCAAAATCAAATACGGTGGCATTATTGAACGCTACCGTTTTCATTAATTGCATTACAGAATAAGTGGTTGCATGATGTCCCGTGCCAAAACTCATTTTAGGAGTAATTTCAATATCTATATCAACCCCTTCTGTTGCCGGATGAAAGTTGGCACGCACACCTACCCAAGGCTTTCCTGTTTGCAAATCATTTACCACCAAAGGCTCAAAATTACTTTCCCAAAGTGCGTTCCAATTTTGCTGTGCAATGGTATTGACCGAATAAGGCAATGCGTATTGATCAGCAATTACAGCAATTGCAGGTGCATCAAACATACTTTGGGGAATAAATGCTTTGACACCATCGGCTACTTCTTCAAATGCTTCGAAATGTA
>Ga0114938_1001656_pt1 | contig 14872 bp, 11 predicted proteins | sample AshMeaBigSpring_FD_88675 | JGI IMG/M metagenome (GOLD analysis project Ga0114938, IMG submission 88675) | Groundwater microbial communities from Big Spring, Nevada to study Microbial Dark Matter (Phase II) - Ash Meadows Big Spring | ecosystem: Environmental > Aquatic > Deep subsurface >...
TATCGAAAATATCTATTATAAATCGGAGACCACTCTTCCTTTCAAAGCAGATCTTTTCCCTGAAAACGGTTTCTTAAAAGGGGGAAGCAGCGATAACATCGCACAAGAATATGGCTTAAAGTTCCACGTAGACTGGTTGAAAGGACAAAAAACAGGATTTTTCGTTGATCAACGAGAAAACCGCGCATTATTGGAACGCTATGCCAAAGACCGCTCCGTTCTGAATATGTTCTGCTACACAGGAGGTTTTTCTTTCTATGCAATGAGAGGCGGCGCCAAACTCGTACACTCGGTAGATAGTTCGGCAAAAGCAATCGACTTGACAAATAAAAATGTCGAGCTAAACTTTCCTGAAGATCAACGTCACGCAGCATATGCAGAAGATGCTTTCAAGTACCTCGACAGAATGGGTGATCAATACGATTTAATCATTCTCGACCCACCGGCATTCGCTAAACATAAAGATGCATTGCGTAATGCTTTGCAAGGTTACAGAAAACTAAATGCCAAAGCTTTTGAAAAGATTAAGCCCGGTGGTATCTTATTTACGTTCTCTTGTTCGCAAGTAGTAACTAAAGAAAATTTCAGGACAGCCGTCTTTACTGCTGCTGCCATGTCGGGAAGAAGTGTACGTATTCTACACCAACTTACTCAGCCTGCTGACCATCCAGTTAACATTTACCATCCGGAAGGTGAGTATTTGAAAGGGTTAGTATTGTATGTAGAATAGAATGTTCATAAAATAAAACAAACAGCAACAAAGTTAATCTTACTTAATAAAATAGCAATTTTAAGTATTTTGCTATGTTCTGTAACATAAAATATTTTATATTTGTACTGTGTTTTTCATGGTATTAGATTTAAGGTTAATAAAGATTGGGTGTCTGGGATAGATACCCTTCTTTTTTTTATATCCCCTCCATCCACTTTTTGTACTCTTTGCGATACAATCTAATCAACGAAAATATTATATTTGCAGTTATATTTAACAAAAATAAGGAAAACACATAAAAAATTATGAATATAAAAATCCGTTTGATCATTATGAACTTCCTTCAGTTCTTTGTATGGGGTTCATGGCTAATTTCGTTGGGTGGCTACATGGGTAGAGAACTTCATTTTGAAGGAGGTGAGATTGGAGCTATATTTGCCACAATGGGTATCGCATCATTAATAATGCCGGGTATCACAGGTATTATTGCTGATAAATATTTTAATGCAGAGCGTCTTTATGGGATATGCCATATGTTAGGCGGACTATTTCTGTTTTATGCCTCCACAGCAACCACCTATCATCAGATGTACTGGGCTATGTTATTAAACCTATTAGTCTATATGCCTACCTTGTCGCTTGCAAACACAGTTTCATACAATTCGTTGGAGCAATATAAGTGTGATCTGATTAAAGATTTTCCTCCAATTCGCGTATGGGGAACCATCGGTTTTATCTGTGCGATGTGGGCTGTCGATCTAACGGGATTCAAAAACTCGAGTGCTCAGTTATATGTAGGGGGAATATCCGCTATTTTATTAGGCTTATACGCCTTTACACTTCCGGCATGTCCTCCGACCAGAAATGCAAAAAAATCAATGTTGTCGGCCTTCGGACTCGATGCATTGGTCTTATTCAAACAGAAGAAGATGGCCATTTTCTTTTTCTTTTCCATGCTTTTAGGAGCAGCCTTACAGATAACCAATACATACGGCGATTTATTCCTCAGTAGTTTTGCTCAGATTCCGGAGTTTGCCGATTCCTTTGGAGTGAAACATTCTGTTATCTTATTATCCATATCGCAGATGTCCGAAACACTCTTCATCCTGGCGATCCCATTTTTCCTTAAACACTTTGGAATCAAGCAAGTGATGCTTATCAGTATGTTTGCATGGGTCTTCCGATTTGCCCTATTTGGATTTGGCGATCCGGGAGCAGGCTTATGGATGTTAATAGTATCGATGATTGTTTATGGTATGGCATTTGATTTTTTCAACATTTCAGGCTCTTTATTTGTTGAACAAGAAACAAACTCATCGATCCGCGCCAGTGCTCAAGGCTTATTCTTTATGATGACCAACGGCTTAGGTGCTATCATGGGTGGATACGCAAGTGGAGCAATAGTAGACGCCTTCTCAGTTTATGCCGACGGAAAACTTGTCAGCAGAGAATGGCCGGAAATATGGCTTATTTTTGCTGCCTATGCCCTGTTTATAGGAATCCTTTTTGCTGTATCATTTAAATATAAACATCAACCAGAGAAAATGAAAAAATAGAAATGGACAAAGAAAAGAAAATAGAACTGCAAGTTTTAAACATTTCCAATAGCCAAGCACAAATAGGAGCTTATGCAATGCTATTAGGCGAAGTAAATGGTGAAAGACAGCTTCCGATCATCATCGGACCTGCGGAAGCCCAATCTACTGCTCTATTTTTAAAGGGATTTCATACTCCCCGTCCATTAACCCATGAGTTGTTCCTAAATACGCTACAAGCATTAGGAACAACTTTAGTCCGGGTCTTGATCTATAAAGCTGAAGAAGGAATATTCTACTCATATATCTATCTAAAGAAAGAGAATGAGATAATCCGTATCGATGCCCGCACCTCTGATGCCATAGCAATGGCAGTCAGGGCAGAATGCCCTATATTCATCTATGAATCAATATTAAACAGAGAATGTATCCGCATATCCAACGAGGAGAAATCCAGAGATCACTCTGAGGAAGAGGAACAGATGGATGATGAAAAAGAGAACTTGACGGAAGATCCCGGTATATCACTTGAAAAAGCTCTCGAAGAAGCAATCAAGCAAGAGAATTATGAACTTGCTGCACGGATCAGAGACGAAATAAAAAAAAAGAATAAATAAATTATGCACGTATTTTATACACCCGACATACAAAACAAAGCAGAACTTCCGGAAGAAGAAGCGCAACATTGTGTGCGAGTTCTACGCTTAACAACCGGAGACGAGATCACGCTAACCGACGGAAAAGGCTACTATTACAAAGCAGAAATTTCAGCTGCAAGCAACAAACGCTGTTGCATTAACATCAAAGAAAAGACTTTTCAGGAACCATTATGGGGCAACCATGTGCACATAGCTATGGCGCCAACCAAAAATATGGACCGCATCGAATGGTTTGCTGAAAAAGCGACAGAGATAGGGATAGATGAACTGACTTTTTTGAATTGCCGGTTCTCAGAAAGAAAAGTGGTAAAGACAGAACGCATTGAAAAGATACTGATCTCTGCCATCAAACAATCACTAAAAGCGCGTCTTCCTCAACTAAATGAAATGACAGATTTCAGCAAATTCATTAAGCAGGACTTTAAAGGACAAAAGTTGATCGCTCACTGCTACGAGGGTGAGAAGATTCTCCTTAAAGACATGGTGACTAAAGGAGAAGACGTCACTATATTGATTGGTCCTGAAGGAGATTTTAGCGAAGAAGAAGTTGCCTTGGCACTAAAACAGGGTTTCAAGCCGATCAGTCTCGGCAACTCCCGACTACGAACAGAAACGGCAGCGTTAGTTGCCTGTCACACTATCCATTTGCTAAACCAATAAATTAACCTTTTAACTAATAAAAGTATGGCAAAGAAAAAGATTCTGAACGTATCAGCACTCATCGTACTGCTTACATTCATCACTGCTTGTTCCAAACAAGCAGAATACACGAATGTTATCCCGGCAGATGCATCTGTGGTTGCTGCAATCAATGTAGAGACGATCTATGAAAAATCAGGCATCAATGAGAAAGAAAATGAAGCTACTAAGCAGAAATTATTGAATAGCCTTAAAAGTGGAATGAGCACCACTACATTCGAACAGTTGGAAAAGATCATGAAGAATCCGGCAGAATCGGGAATCGATTTCACTTCTCCTATCTACCATTTTTCATCTAGATCACTGCCTTATTCAACCCTCTTATACAAAGTAAAGAATGAAGATGATATTCGCAAGAATATCGAGGTATTGGTAAAAGAGAAGATTTGCCAACCCATCCAAGAAGAAAACGGGATAAGCTACTCAAGCATCTATGGCAAATTAGTAGCTTTCAACAATACGTCACTCTTGATGATTGATGCATACGATGAAGCACAAATAAAAGATGCAAAGATATGCACTGCAGCTTTATTTAAACAAACGAAAGAAAACAGTATTCACAAAATGGGATGTTTCAAGGAGATGCAAAAGAAAAAAGGAGACGTTTGCTTCTTCGGATCCATGGCTGCCATCCCATCGGAGTTTGGCGAACAGATCAAACTTGGGCTTCCAGCAGATGTCAATCCCGAAGAGATTATGATCATCGGAGATATGACATTCGACAAAGGTAAGATCACACTTCAAGCGGAGAATTATTCGGAAAACAATACGGTGAAACAACTAATCGACAAACAGAAACAAAGTTATAAAAAGTTGAATAACTCTTTCATCAAGTATTTGCCAGCCTCTACCCTATTGTTTTTCAATTGTGGGGTGAAAGGAGATGCACTTTATCAGTCGTTAAGTAAAAACGAAACTTTCGGCAAACTCCTGCCAATTGCCGAGACAGAGAAGATAAAGGAACTTTTTAAATCGTTCGACGGCGACTTTTCGGGTGGACTGATTAATGTAACCATGAACAAAGCCCCAAGTTTTGTGGCTTATGCAGAGGCAAAAAATGCCCTTTCATTAGAAATGCTGTATAAAAACAGACAGAACCTCGGACTGAAAAAGAACGAAAGCATCATCCAACTGTCCAAAAACGAATATGTTTATAAAAACAAAGAGATGAACCTTTTCTTCGGATTCAAAACCAACTATATCTATGCCACCAATGATGAGATGCTTTATAAGAGCATTGGCAAAGAAGTGGATAAATCGATAGAAAACACACCTTATATACAAGATATGAAAAATAAAGAGTTTTTCGTGAGTCTGAATATCGAATCAGTTCTGGAACTACCTCTTATTAAGATGATAATGGGATCAGGAAATGAAGAGATTAATATGTACTACACCTTGGCCAGCAAAATCTCTTATGCTTCGCTGAGCGTTCAAGACAATGTATATAAGGCTGAACTTTGTTTAAAAGACAAAGAGGTGAATGCTTTAAAACAAATCTTACTTTTTGCAAAACAGTTTGCAGGAATGTAACCTACAAAATTAAAAATGGACAACATCTACCTACAGCAAACACTTCCACAAGTGTTTGCTGATTTTAATATAACGACCTCCGATATTTGGTTGAAAAGCGTCTGTTTCAACAAAGGAGAATTCTACTTAATAGAGGCGGCATCGGGAACCGGTAAGTCATCTCTTTGTAGTTATCTTTACGGTATACGAAGAGATTACGAAGGAAGTTTCCTTTTCGATCGGACAAATATCAAAGAATATTCAATCACTCAATGGACAAACCTAAGAAAGGAGTCACTCAGTCTTCTCTTTCAAGATTTACGCTTATTCCCCGAATTAAGTGCATTGGAGAATGTTTTATTAAAAAATAATCTGACTCATTTCAAAACAGTCAAAGAGATCGAATCGCTATTTGATGCGATGGATATCAAAGACAAAATAAATATTAAAGCAGGCAAACTATCTTTCGGTCAACAGCAACGGGTTGCTTTCATTCGTTCATTATGTCAACCTTTTGATTTTATACTCCTTGATGAACCCATCAGTCATCTGGATGATAAAAACGGAGTCATCATGGGAGAGATCATTGTAGACGAAGCTAAAAAACAACAAGCCGGGGTCATTGTAACCTCCATAGGTAAACACATCGAACTGCCATACCATACAATATTGAAATTATGAGACTAATCTGGAAACTTCTTCGTGAACATATAAGTATCGGACAATTGATAGGTTTCTTCTGCGCTAACCTATTCGGTATGATTATCATCTTGCTAAGCGTACAGTTCTATAAAGACATTCTGCCTCTTTTCACCGAAGGAGATAGTTTTATGAAAAAAGACTATCTCATTGTCAGCAAAAAGATCAGTACACTCGGAACTTTTTCCGGTAAAAGCAACACCTTTACTCCCGAGGAAATATCCGATTTAAAACAACAATCTTTCACCAAGACAGTAGGAATCTTCACTCCCTCACAGTTCAAGGTATCAGCAGGTTTGGGGATGCAAGAGGCAGGGATTCATCTATCCACAGATATGTTTTTTGAAGCGGTTCCCAACGAATTTGTCGACATCAATCTGGAGAAATGGCAATTCGATAGCAACACCAAAGTAATCCCGATCATCATTCCCCGCAATTATTTAAACCTCTATAACTTCGGTTTTGCCCAAAGCCGAAGTCTGCCGAAATTGTCGGAAGGCTTGATGAGCCTTATTGAGATGGACATTACAATGACTGGGAACGGACGTAGTGAACAATTCAAAGGCAACATCGTAGGTTTTTCCAACCGTTTGAATACAATTCTCGTGCCAGCCTCATTCATGGATTGGGCCAACAAAGAGTTTGCATCCGACGAAGTATCACACCCTGCCCGCCTGATTGTTGAAGTTAAAAATCCGGCAGATCCGACTATAGCCAGTTACTTTCAGAAGAATGGTTACGAAAGTGAAGATGGCAAACTGGACGCAGGAAAAACAGCCTATTTCTTACAATTAATCGTGGGAATCGTATTAAGTATCGGACTTTTCATAACCATTCTATCCTTCTATATCCTGATGCTCAGTATTTTCTTACTTCTTCAGAAGAACACCACCAAACTCGAGAACCTATTATTGATAGGATACAGCCCTTTTAAAGTGGCGCTCCCCTATCAGATATTAACCCTAAGTCTGAATTTCTTAGTGTTCATCTTGGCGATCGGGTCAGTTTACTACCTGCGTTCTTATTATATGGAAGCAGTCAGTATGATCTTTCCACAGTTGCCATCCAACAATTTATTTCCAACCATCTATATCGGTTTATCACTTTTCGCAGTTGTATCTACAATGAACATTATTGTGATCAGCAGAAAAGTCAAAGCTATTTGGATACACAATTAAAACTCAAATGCACTATGCAATCACCCCAAATGCACTATGCAATTACCTCGAATGCACTATGCAATTGAGATAGATTTATAGTGCATATTTAAATATATGCTGGCCAATTGCCTTCTAATCTCTTAGGCATTGTTGTCTAAAAGTTGAAGGCATTTCACCTTCACCTCCATAAAGTTTGTTTTTTGAATTTTATCTGCAACACTGCAACACGACCTATTTAATATGTTATAGTTCAATTAGTTAAACAGGTGGCAGATCCGGTGGCAGATCCGGTGGCAGATAAGTATCTGCAACAGCAGAATTCAATCATATTATTCAACATCCCAAAAGAACAACTACACCTATATATCAATATACTAATTACTTGATATCTTCGATTGGTTACAATAAAGGTAATTATTAAATATAGTTTTCAAAAATACGACAAAACGAACATTGCAAAAAGGAGAACAATTTTAGGTGAAAGACTCTGCGTAAAATGACAAAAACCTCATTAAAGCTTTCACCACTGTACCTCGATTAGCATGGATAAGTATGGATGAGCACGGATAAGTATGGATAAGTATGAAACACAGCGCTTCAAATACTCAGAATTCGATCAATCCCCCAATAGAATTTTAACAAATTGGTTCCTATGTTTTTCGAGATACGGTGCTATTTTCTCCGGGATACGGTAACATTTCTTCCGAGATACGGTGCTATTTTCTCCGGGATACGGTAACATTTCTTCCGAGATACGGTGCTATTTTCTCCGGGATACGGTCCTATTTTCTCCGAGATACGGTCCTATTTACTTCGAGGAGCGGCAACATTTTTAACGCTTATTGATGCATATCACTATATCGATAGCTAAATCCGAAAGTTAAGTACTTATCTAGAAGTAAAAGCAGAAATAAAAGCAGAAGTATGGGCAAAAAAAAGGGTCAACGCCTTGACCCAACCTTTGTTAACCTTAAATCTAATACTATGAAAAACACAGTGCAAAGGTAGGGGTTTTTCAGTAAACTCCAAATAATCCAAGAAAAAACACATGTTTTATAACACATTTTAAGAAAGTCAGCAGTAAATTAGACACTCATTAAGTATCCTATTCACAATCTAAAAGATTTTTGAAGTAGTTGAGATCGAGTCAAGCTCAACGGAACGATCCGATAGAAAGATTCGTAAACGGCAGATATGATAAGTTAGACGTGAATATGTAGATTGCAAATGAGTTATCTCCCTCAAATAAGAGAGGCTCCATTATTCAAAAGAAAAATTAATGTCAGAACTCTGCTTAGTTAGAATAAATTCGTATTTTTGTAAAATAATACAATTAATTCCATTTTATGTCTAAGTACGACTTAATCACGATATTAGGACCTACAGCTTCTGGAAAAACTCTTTTTTCTACAGCATTAGCAGCCCAACTTCATACAGAGATAATAAGTGCTGACTCCCGACAGATTTACAGAGGAATGGATCTTGGCACAGGAAAAGATCTGGCAGATTATACCATAAATGGACAAACAATCCCCTACCATCTAATTGATATTGTGGACCCTGGATACAAATATAATGTATTTGAATATCAGAAAGATTTCCTCAAAGCATACGAGTCGATCAAAGAAAAGGGATGTTTACCAATTTTATGCGGAGGAACAGGACTATATTTAGAATCTGTACTCAAGGGATACAAGTTAATGCCGGTCCCTGAAAACCCCGAACTACGATCGAATCTAAGCGATAAGAGTCTCAGTGAACTTACCGAACTACTGAAACAATATAAAACTCTGCACAATTCTACAGATGTAGATACCGTAAAGCGGGCAATCCGTGCGATAGAGATTGAGGAGTATTATCTGAAACACCCGGTTCCCGAAAGAGAGTTCCCTGAGCTCAACAGTCTGATCATCGGGGTGGATATTGATCGCGAATTAAGAAGAGAAAGAATCAGCCGAAGGTTACAACAGCGCTTAGATGAAGGGATGATTGAAGAAGTACGGAACTTGATCAACAACGGAGTAACTCCTGAAGACTTAATCTATTACGGACTGGAATATAAGTATTTAACTCTATACGTTATTGGACAAATAACCTACCAAGAGATGTACTCCGGTTTGGAAACAGCAATTCACCAATTTGCAAAACGCCAGATGACATGGTTTAGGGGCATGGAGCGAAAAGGCTTTACTATCCATTGGGTAGATAGTCAGCTACCGATGGAGGAAAAGATCGCTTATGTTGAAAAAAAACTCAAAGAAAATTAGTATATTTGTAATTGACATTGATACTTTTATGAACATATATAGTTAAACCAGTGTTCTGAAAAAGGAGTACAGTCAAACTGTATATCTGTTGTTTTTGAGATATGAGATTTTACTAAATGGACATGAGAACCTTTTAAAAATAATTCATATGAGTGTACAACCAGGAAAATGGGGTATCATATATAATCCGAAAGCCGGTACTCGGAAGGTTAAAAAAAGATGGAAAGGAATTAAAGAGTACATGGACAGCAAAGGAGTTTCCTATGACTATGTACAATCCGAAGGTTTTGGCTCCGTAGAACGCTTAGCAAAGATTCTAGCTAACAATGGCTATAAAACAATCGTCGTTGTAGGTGGAGATGGTGCTCTGAACGATGCGATCAACGGCATCCTCTTATCCGACGCTGAAGATAAAGATAAAATTGCAATCGGACTTATTCCCAACGGTATTGGAAATGACTTTGCCAGATACTGGGGATTGACAACCGATTTCAAATCTGCCATCAACTGCATTATCAATAAACGTCAAAAAAAGATTGATGTGGGATACTGTAGCTATTTTGATGGCAAAGATCATATACGTCGATACTTTGTGAATGCCATTAACATTGGCTTAGGTGCAAGAATCGTAAAAATCACCGATCAAACCAAGAGATTTTGGGGAGTGAAGTTTCTCTCTTACGTAGCCGCTCTCTTTTCACTCATCTTTGAACGTAAATTATATCGCATGCATCTCCGCATCAACGATGAGCATATTCGTGGGCGGATCATGACTGTTTGCATTGGTAATGCTTCGGGGTGGGGACAAACACCGAGTGCAGTTCCCTATAATGGCTGGCTCGACGTATCGGTGATTTATCGTCCTGAGTTCTTGCAAATCATTTCAGGACTATGGATGCTGATTCAAGGTCGCATATTGAACCATAAAGTAGTGAAATGTTATCGCACAAAGAAAATCAGAGTCCTTCGTGCACAAAATGCTTCAGCCGATTTAGACGGTCGTTTGATTCCTAAACATTTCCCACTTGAAATCGGTATTGAACCCGAAACCATCACGTTTATTATACCGAAATAAACACCTTTTTTTCGTAGAAAACTAACAATTAATAATATGATAGAATTAAAAAAGAATCCTGAGAATAACTTTTTTTTATTAGCCGGTCCCTGTGTTATTGAAGGGGAAGCTATGGCCATGCATATAGCAGAGCGCATCGTAAAAATAACGGATACACTTAAAATACCATATGTCTTCAAAGGCTCTTACCGGAAAGCAAATCGCTCACGACTCGATTCATTCATGGGCATTGGAGATGAAAAAGCTTTAAAAATCCTTCGAAAAATAAACGAAACATTCAATATACCTACTGTAACTGACATTCACTCTGTGGATGAAGCGGAAATGGCAGCCGAATACGTAGACATACTTCAAATACCAGCTTTCCTTTGCAGACAAACCGATCTACTTGTGGCAGCTGCAAAAACGGGAAAGATTATCAATATCAAAAAAGGTCAGTTCCTTTCACCATCTGCCATGCAGTTTGCTGCCAATAAAGTAGTAGAAGCCGGCAATCAGAATGTGATGTTGACAGAACGTGGAACGACCTTCGGATACCAAGATTTAGTAGTCGACTTCCGGGGTATACCTGAAATGCAGACATTTGGTTTTCCGGTTATTTTGGATGTAACTCATTCTCTACAACAACCCAACCAATCATCGGGCGTTACAGGGGGTATGCCACAACTCATAGAAACGATGGCCAAAGCCGGAGTAGCAGTCGGCGTCGATGGTTTATTTATTGAGACACACGAAAATCCTGCTGTTGCAAAAAGTGACGGAGCAAACATGCTCAAACTAGATCTACTCGAAGAGTTATTAACTAAACTTGTGCGTATCAGAGAAGCTGTAAAATAAGAATTCCTTATCTTCAAGAATAAAAGAATATTGTAAATGTGATTTAACAGAAGATAAAACGACAAGTGAAATAAATACTTATTTAAATTATATAGAACATGAAACATTTATTACGCGGTTTGTTTTTGATTGCAGCAATTCTTTGCAGCAATTTTCAACCGATTTTTGCACAGCCGATGCAACTTCCGCCTCTGCCTGTTGACAAAAATGTCAGAATGGGAAAACTTGAAAACGGATTAACTTATTACATTCGTCACAATGCACTCCCTGAAAAACGAGTTGATTTCTACATTGCACAAAAGGTTGGTTCTATTTTAGAAGAGCCTCAACAAAGAGGCTTAGCCCATTTCCTTGAGCATATGGCCTTCAACGGAACGAAAAACTTCCCTGGAAATGAGAAAGGACTTGGAATTGTACCTTGGTGCGAAACAAAAGGTATCAAATTTGGTACGAATCTGAACGCTTATACAAGCACTGACGAAACTGTATACAACATCAGTAACGCTCCATCAGATAAAGTAAATGTAGTCGATTCTTGTTTATTAATCCTACACGATTGGTCGAATGCCATCCTCCTAACAGACAGCGAAATAGACAAAGAACGCGGTGTGATCCGTGAAGAGTGGAGAAGTAGCAATAGCGGTATGCAACGTTTGATAACCAATGCATTACCCTTACTTTACCCAGGTTCGAAATATGCAGATTGTATGCCTATCGGAAACATTGATGTAATCAACAACTTCCCCTATAAAGCAATCCGCGATTATTATGCTAAATGGTACCGCACAGATCTTCAAGGAATCATCGTTGTAGGTGACATCAATGTCGACGAGATGGAAGTAAAGATTAAAAAGCTATTCTCAAACATAAAAGCACCGGTTAACCCAGCTAAACGTGTTTACTACACAGTAGACGATAACAAAGAACCGATTGTAGCAATTGCTACCGACAAAGAAGTGGAGTCTCCTTCTGTAAGTGTTTTCTTCAAACATGAAGCAACTCCGGATTCTATGAAAAACAATATCGGTTACTATGCAGCAAACTATATGTTCAGCATGGCTACCAGCATGTTAAACAGCCGTCTTAACGAACTCCGTGAAAAAGCAAATGCTCCTTTCACAGGTGCTTACTCTCAACATGGCAGATTTTTTATTTCCAACGCAAAAGATGCCTTTAGCTTGAATGCAGATTGCAAAGCGGACGGTATTGAAACTGCACTTAAAACAATTCTTGAAGAAGCAGAACGTGCTCGCCGCTTTGGCTTTACAGCCAGCGAATACGAACGTGCACGCGCCAACTACTTACAACGATTGGAATCGGCATATAACGAACGTGAGAAAAGCAAGAGCGAGTCTTATGTCGACGAATATGTTCAGCATTTCTTGACTAACGAACCAATACCTGGAATCGAGTATGAATATACAATGATGAATAAAATCATTCCAAGTATTCCTGTAGAAGTTATCAACAAGGTTATGCAACAGTTGATATCTGAAAACAATCAAGTGGTACTCATCGCTGGTCCTGAAAAAGAAGGAATGAAATATCCGAGCAAACAATCGGTTATCGATTTGTTGAATCAGATGAAATCATTCGACTTGAAGGCTTACGAAGATAAAGTTTCTAACGAACCTTTAATCTCTGAAAAACTAAAAGGTGGAAAAATCATCTCAGAAAAAGCAGGTGAAATCTTTGGTACAACCAAATTAACTCTTTCGAACGGCGTAACTGTTTATGTAAAGAAGACAGACTATAAAGCTGACGAAATACTAATGAAAGGAATCAGTTTTGGTGGTAGCAGCCTTTTCCCTGACAAAGATGCGATTAACATTGCTCAACTGAACAATGTGGCACTGATTGGCGGTATTGGTAATTTCAGCAAAGTAAATTTAACCAAAGCATTAGCTGGCAAACGTGCCAATGTAGGTCCTACTATAAGTGGCGAAACAGAATCGGTAAACGGTAAGTGCTCTCCTAAGGACTTCGAGACAATGATGCAGCTTACTTATCTTACGTTCACTGCTCCTCGCAAAGATAATGAAGCATTCGAGTCGTACAAAAACCGCTTGAAAGCTGAGTTACAAAATGCGGACGCCAACCCAATGAGTGCATTCGGTGATTCTGTAACATCAACTTTATATGGGAAAAACCCACGTATTGTATACCTGAAACAAAACATGGTCGATCAGATCAACTACGATCGTATTTTGGAGATGTACAAAGATCGCTTTAAGAATGCTGGTGATTTCACATTCTATCTGATCGGTAACATTGATCTGGAGAAAGTTAAACCATTAATTGCAGAATATCTGGGTTCTCTTCCTGCAATCAGCAGAAAAGAGACTTTCAAAGACAATAAGATTTATATCCGTAAGGGAAATATCAAGAACGAGTTTGCTAAAAAACAACAAACTCCAATGGCAACCATCTTATTCGTTTTGAATGGTAGCTGCAAATACAATTTGAAAAACAGTATACTTAACAGCTTCGTTCAACAAGCTCTTGATATGGTTTACACAACTGAGATCCGCGAAAAAGAAGGTGGAACTTATGGTGTAAGTTGCTATGCTGGATTAAATAAATATCCGAAAGAAGAAGCACTTTTGCAGATTTTCTTCCAAACAGATCCTGCCAAGAAAGATAAATTAGCTGGAATCGTTGTCGAACAGTTGAATAAAATGGCAAAAGAAGGTCCTTCATCGGAACACATGCAGAAGATTAAAGAGTATATGCTCAAAAAATATAAAGATAATCAGAAAGAAAACAACTATTGGTTAAGTAGCATCAATGATTATTTCTATTCGGGAGTTGACAAAACGAAAGACTATGAGATGCTTGTTAATAGCATTACTAGTAAAGACGTTCAGTTGTTCCTCAATGGACTTATGCAACAAAAAAATCGAATTCAGGTGATCATGACGGTACCTGAAGGAGATAAAAAATAATTTCATTAAATGATTTTATGAACATCTTTAACGAATTACGCAAACATGCAAAACTCTCAGCCAAACGTCATCCAATGTACGACAAAAATAGATTTGCGAAAGTATTTGGATACGTTATGGGAGTTTTCTGGGCCGGATACTTAGTGTTTTTTGGTACGAGTTTTGCATTTGGATTTGCAGATATGGTTCCCAATCGGGAACCATATCATGTAATGAATAGCATCGTACTGATTATCATTCTGGCTATTGACTTTATGATGCGTTTTCCGTTTCAAAAAACACCGACACAGGAGATCAAACCTTATCTCCTGTTGCCGGTTAAACGGAATCGCTTAATCGATTTTCTCCTGATCCGCTCCGGATTGAGCCTTTTCAATCTTATTTGGCTCTTCTTATTCGTTCCCTTTGCCATCATCACTGTCACTAAATTCTTTGGCGTTTTAGGAGTCTGCACTTATATTCTAGGAATCTGCATTTTAGTTCTTATTAATAACTATTGGTATCTCCTCTGTCGCACACTTATCAATGAGCACCTTGCATGGATATTATTACCTTGTGCGTTTTATGGCGGACTAGGATGCCTGATGTTTATTCCGGAAAAAAGTCCTCTACTCGATTTCTTCATGAGCGTTGGAGACGGCTATATACAAGGCAACATTCTCTATTTTGCTGCAAGTATCGCCGTGATTGCCGCCCTTTGGTATGTCAACCGTGAAATCATGAGCAGACTGATCTATGCCGAACTAAACAAAGTAGATGATACTGCGATAAA
>Ga0114938_1001657_pt1 | contig 14869 bp, 14 predicted proteins | sample AshMeaBigSpring_FD_88675 | JGI IMG/M metagenome (GOLD analysis project Ga0114938, IMG submission 88675) | Groundwater microbial communities from Big Spring, Nevada to study Microbial Dark Matter (Phase II) - Ash Meadows Big Spring | ecosystem: Environmental > Aquatic > Deep subsurface >...
ACAGGCGATTTTTCGCGAAACTTTATCATGTATTTAACTCCTAATGTCGCAATGGTATCGATAGGTATATTTTTATTATTCAAAAACAATTTTAACAAAATAATTTCGCAACTTCCAATTTTATCTTGTATGCAAGTTGTTAGTAAATATAGCTATGGTATTTATTTGAGTCACATTTTGTCATTAACCATTTTAAATAAATTTGGTATTAATAAGTATTTTATAAATCCAATAGTTGGTATAATTTCTACAAGCACACTTTGTTTAATTTTATCTCTTCTAATAACAATTTGTTTTAACAAATTACCATATGGCAAGCACATATCTGGTTAAAATATTTTTCATATAAATCATTATTAATTAATGGTTTGTACATAAAAAGATTAATTGATTATATTCAATCAAGTTATATATATATTTAATATTACAGCAACTAATCAAGTTTGAAATAAAGAAAAAAACATCGTAAATAAAATCATTAACTGATAGCAATATCGAAGAACAAATTTATAAACAATGAAACCTAAAGTCTCCGTCATAGTCCCCAACTACAATCATGCACCTTACTTGGAGCAGCGTATTGAAAGTATACTCAATCAAAGCTATCAGGATTTTGAGTTGATATTGTTAGACGATTGTAGTACCGATAATAGTTTGGAAGTTCTTAGCAAGTACGCTAATCACCCCAAAGTATCGCATTATATAGTAAACAAACAAAACAGCGGCAGCACTTTTAAGCAGTGGGACAAAGGCATAAACCTGGCTAAGGGCGAATGGATTTGGATAGCCGAAAGTGATGATTGGGCGGAACGGGAGTTTTTGGAAAAAATGACAACTCATCTAACAGAGAATCCGAGTATTGGTGTTTCATTTTGCAATTCGAATTGGGTTGATGCTAGTAACAAAATTGGAAATAGCTTGTCTCTATACAAGGATTCGTTTGTAAAAAATGGCTTAGAAGTTATTAAAACAGATTTATTATACCGAAATATTATTCAAAACACAAGCTCTGCTTTAATTAGAAAATCGTGTTTAAAAAAATTAAATCGTGAATACTTAAAAATGAAATCGTGTGGAGACTGGTTCTTTTACATTCAAATTTTAATCTCATGTGACTTATTGTATGATAATACAATCTTAAATAATTTCAGGTGGTATCACAATAACACTTCAAACATAACAAAAAAACAAGGCCTTTGGACAATTGAAGGGCTGCAAATTCTTAAATTTGGCATAAGCAATGTAACATTATCAAATTCGGACAAATACAAAATCACAAGCAAATGGACACCTGAGTTGCTACAATTAAAGGTAGCTAATATTTCTCTTTTTAAAATGATTAATTTGTTCAGATTATTTACATTAAGCCCTAAAAGATTTTTAAAAATTTATTTTACCCGATGAAGAAAGAAGTTGTAATTTTAGTAATTGCACATAAAGCGATTTTAGATGAACATGAGATTGTTTCATTAAAACAATTATATAAAATACTTGGAAAACATCCAATTAAATTTATTTGTCCAGAAGGATTAAATATTTCAAAATACAAAGAAATAATAGATAATCCCGAGTTTGATTTTATCGACCCATGGTGGCAGTCGACATATGCTAATTTCAACAAATTAAAAATTAGTCCGCTCTTATATAAAAAATACAAAAACTACAAATACATCCTTTTTTATGAACCTGATGCCTATGTTTTCAGAGATGATTTGTTGTATTGGTGCGCTAAAGGATATGATTATATAGGAGCTCCGTGGTTTGATGGATGGAGCAAAGCAAATGAGAATTCCAAATTTATGGGAGTTGGAAACGGCGGATTCTCACTTCGCAAAATTGATAGTGCACTTGCTATTTGGAAATGGTATAATTTTTACAAGATTCGTAAACCGAATAGTATTTTAGTTGAAGAATTTAAGGCAAGAAATAACGAATTAAGTTGGTTTAAAAAATTAGGCAGCTTAAAGTACTTGATTTTCCAGATACTTGGTAAAAACAACAACACTTTATTTCACATCGATCATTGGTATGAAAATGAAGATGTATTTTGGGTCAAATATATTCCAACGTATTTTCCAAAACTCAAGGTAGCGCCTTATAACGAAGCTTATGCATTTAGTTTTGAGGTTAACGCATCCATGCTATACAAAAAAAACAACAATCAATTACCTTTTGGTTGCCATGCATGGCAAAAGTACGAATACGAAAAGTTTTGGAAAAAACATATTTCCTAGTTCGGCACAACTACACCTGCTTCTCCGTTGCTAGCATATGCAATCCGAAGCTGTTGTAATTATGAATTTAAAATCCATAGCTAAAAAAATTGGATGAACAATCTGTAGACAACATAAAAAAAACAAACAATCTGTGTTCATCTGAGTAATCTGTGGACAAAATAAAAAAAAACAATCTGTGTCAATCAGTGCAATCAGCAAACAATCTCTTTCTTAAAATATATAATCTGTGTTCATCTGTGTTATCTGTGGACAACATAAAAAAATAGCAAACGTTAAAGTCCGATATTCCGTTGGAGAATCGTAAAATTACATCTATATTTGCAAAGTAATCAAACCAAAACAAAAAAGCCCCTCACCTTTTTCAGGTAAGAGGCTTTTAAGTTATAGGCATTGTAAGTGCGAATTACAATGAAATTACATTTGATGTGTTAAGCAACATCTTTTTGTACAGTCCCTGTGGTTGGCGCCGCAGGGGCTGTTGCGTTTTGATTGGCCTGTGCCATTCTGTGCGCTTTGCGAGTTAGCAACAACTGCTTAAATTCAGCGATCACCACATTTAAGCCCAAAAACAGTTGACTGTAATCTTTGCTAGTCTCCACCATGGCATTAGTTTCGATGGTCGATAACAATTTTCGAAGCACCATAGTCGAATTACCAAACACATCAACCACTTCCTCGCCCGCTTTTTTCTTCTTCAATTCGCGTCTATCATCCACCAAACCAATCAGATTGGTTTCTATCGCACGAATTTCGTCAAAATAAACTTTCAAGCCAAGAGCCTGCATGGCAGCTGTCAGTTTGCTGTCGGCATCCATTTTACTTAACAACATTAAAATGCGTTGATGTTTCACAAAATTGTTTACCCTCACAAAACCACCAAAAAACAGCTCAATTTCGGGAATGGCAAGCGCAATAGCCTCTTTCAGATGTTCGGGTGCTGATTGCCTAAAACCCCTGGCAAACGAAAGAATGGCAATCACTTTTTTCTCGCGTTGCAGGCGTGCTGCATCAATATCGGCACTGAAGGGATTTCGCTTCACCTCCTTGCTGAATTTATTTGCCTCTGCCAAGCTAGCTTCTGCTAAATTATACACTCCTGTAAGTCCTAAGTCGCTTACATTCGACTTTTTCACCTCAGCAACGACGGCTGCGGCGAATTGCAGATACTCTTCCTTCGTAAGATCTGCAATGTTTAAACTTAAAATTTTCATATTTTCCATTCAGTAAAAATATTTCTGAGGATTAATTCTCATTGTTTTTAATAATCCTCATTGTTATTACTATTATCGCTATCTATTGCAACACCTATTGTGTCTGAACAAATAAATAGCATCACTACCATTCGTAGTGATAAATGATCACCGCCTTGCAGGTCATTTTTTGTACTGTTGTTACGTTCCGTCTCTTGTCCTCATAGTTTTAAAATTAGCAATTGTATTTTTAATCTTATTTAATGTTTTTACCAAATAGATGTAATTTTATTCGTGTTGTATTTTTTATGTTGTAAAACATATAAACAGGCACACATAAATACTTATTTATTGATGTACAAAGATAAAAAATAGTTTTTCAATTAACCAAATAATTCAAAACAAAATATGAAAAAAATATGAAAGTATCACATAATATTTTTTATAACATTGATTTTCTGCATCTTAACAAACTATTAAAATTAAATTATTTTCCAAAAATAAATACATACACCTCATAAAAACATTCAAAACACGAAATTTAGAGAGCAAATTCAGGTAAAATTAACACAAATCCAGCACCAACACCTATAAAAAAGCGGTATATATTTTATACATTGACATAAAACAAACAGCAAACTCGATTTTTTACAGTTTAAATGGCTTATTTCAAAACGAAGCATCATAATAGTAGTTATACTTAATACAACTACATATTACAACAATGAGCCTCTATTCAATTTTAACAGAAAAATAACTCTGCATTCGTCAGACCTACTGAAACGACGCAGAAAAGGAAGTCTGCCGACACATAATGTTATTTTTTGTGAACGTTTTACTACTTTTCATGTCATTTTGCTATTTTAAAATCTATATATAGGAGTCAACCACCTAAAATCCGCCTAAAAAGCACACAAATATCCCCTCAAAAACAAGCAGAGTAGAAAAAACGACTGCTTTTTGTAGGTCTGACGACTGCAGACTACCCAAGAGATCGTCGGAAAAGTAGGTCTGACGCCGTCGGACTTAAAAATCCGACGTCCGAAAAACAGGACTGACGATGACAGACTTAGAAAACAGACGATCGAAAAGTAGGTCCGACAATGTCGGATTTAGAAAAAGTCGGACTTAACATCAAAAAACTCCAATAAAATTTAATGAAACAACACAAAGGGAGTTAGTACAATAATTAAAAATGGTATCTTTGCATTTAAAGAGATCAAAGAGTAAAAATCAAAAACGATAGACAGTACATAATCAGCTACCATGACCCTCTCCATCATCACCATCAACCGCAACAATGCTACCGGGTTGCGCAAAACCATCGAAAGCGTAGTGAGTCAGACCTACACCGATTTTGAATATATCGTTATTGATGGGGCAAGTACCGACGAAAGCGTAGATATAATCAAGGAATACGCCGATAAAATTGATTACTGGGTAAGCGAACCTGACAAAGGCATTTACAACGCTATGAATAAGGGAATCCTCAAAGCTAATGGAGAATATTTGTTGTTTTTGAATTCGGGGGATTGGTTGGTGGATGAGAATAAAATTCAACTAATGATCAACAATTTAAACAATGAAGATATATTAATAGCTAATATGTATTTAGTTGATGACGATCATTCGAAAAAAAACAATTATATAGGTATTTACCCAAATGATTATAGTAATGATGAAATAACTGCAATTGATTTAATTTATGGCGCAATTCCTCATAATACCAGCTTTATAAAAAAGGATTTATTTTTTAAAAATGGCTTATATGATGAGACTTATCAAATTGTTTCAGATTGGAAATTTTTAATCAAAAATATTGTTTTTAACAATGCTAACACTAAAGTTCTGAGAAACATCTTTGTTACTAACTTTGACATGTCGGGAATTAGCACAAATAATATTGAGTTAAATCAAAAAGAAAGAGAATTGGTATTGAATGAATTTTTCACTTCAACAATATTAAAAGATTATAATGCATACTACCAATTATATTTACAAAACGAATCGATACAAAAGAGATACAAGGATTATATGGTTCTTAGAAACAATAAATTCTTTCTGATTTTTATAAGAACTTTTTTGTGGTTGCATAGAAAGTTTAAACAAGCACAGTAATCTTTGGGGTTAAAAGGTAAAACTCAGCAAAACTATAAAGAAAAAAAACAAATACAAATATAAAAATTTGGATTCCAAAGAATAAATGGAATAAAAGATGAACAAAATAACCATAATTATAAATATCGATGATGCTAATGCACTAAAAAGCTGCATGCAAAGCATTAACAATCAGACATACAAAAATATTGAAATAGTAACAATTGACATCAATAGTATTGTAAATGCACCAAAGATAGATCCGCAGCAAACAGGCTATGTATTGTATATGATGTCGAGTCAGTATTTCGAAAACGATACTGTGCTCGAGGATATATTGCTAAATGTGCAAAATGAGGATATTGTTCTTTGCGATACGGTTTGCAATAAAGGCAGCGACCCGCTTTCGCGTGAGCACATCATAAGCGGCAATATCGACAATGCAAGTGCTTTGATAGCAGCTGATGTTTTTCGGTTTCATAGCATTTTTTTTAAAAATGAATTTTTGATTGAGAATGGTATAAACAGCGTTGATTTTTCCGACTACCAGGTCATTAACCTTATGCTTTGCAATATGGTACTAAACAACAAATGCCAATGGACGCATTTGCAAATACCTGTACTACATATTGAAGCCAATAGAAATGAAATAAACAAAGCATTTAAAATTAACTATAGTGATAATTACAAGGCTAGCTTACAACAAATAGCACCATTGTTATACATTGACTACTTGAAACTTCAAAGCTGCATAGAAATAGAGAATAATGAAGAACAGAAAATACTGCAAAAGTTTGGAAAGACAATTTTCTTCAAACTGACACTTAGGTTTAGAAATCAGTTATTTAAAACTTCGTATTACGATAAAAAAGCGGTTCGCAGAACAAAAGCATTCAACGAACAACAGGCACAAAAAGATGCTGCACGTAAAATTGAAGTTGAAAAGGCCATTGAGGCACTACCTCCCAATATGTTGATGCGTAAAAACAATGCATCGGATATTGTAGTTTCGCTCACTAGTCATAAGCGTAGAGTGCTCGACTCAGCTCCATATGCCATATACTCCATGTTTACGCAAACAGTTTTACCCAACCGTGTAGTATTATTTATAAACAAAGAGCATTGGAACAACGACAATCTTCCTCCTATCATCAAACGCCTCATGCTATCGGGGCTCGAAGTTGAATTTTGCGAAGATGTACGTTCGCACACAAAATTGATACCTGCATTGCAAAAGTTCCCCGAAAACCCAATTATTACCATCGACGATGACATTTATTACAATACAAAAACCATTGAGGAGCTACTCGATGCTTACAAGCTAAGCGACGGAAAAACAATTATCTGTCATCAAGGCTGTTATCCACAAAAGCGCAATGGAGTGTTTTTACCTTATTCCGATTGGGAGACAAGCAAATACAAAGGGCGCGACAAAACAAAAACAAGTCTTACTGTATCGGCCTATGGTGTATCGGGCGTAATTTACCCGCCACAGGTATTTCCGCAAGAAGTTTTCAACAAAGATGTTTTCTTGAAAATAGCACCACATACCGATGATATTTGGTTTTGGATAATGCAATATAAAAACGGAATAAAGGTAGAAATTGTAGAAAACTCGTCGCAAGAAGAAAACATAAGTGTAAACTATGCCGAGTATATAAACCCCGATGGCTCGTTGGCTTTGTATTTCGAAAACTGTTTCAATGGTCGTAACGATAAAGAACTTAAAGCATTATTAGAATATTATGGGATTGAATAATCTTATAATGTCTAAACTTTTTAATGAGAAAATAGTATCAAATAAAATAAAGCCTTACTCATTTAAAACAAAAAAAACCATTGTATAAAATATGAATAATATTTACCCCGTCATCCTATTTGCATACAATCGCCCATGGCATACTGAGCAGGTGTTATTTGCGTTAAAAAACAATGAACTTGCGGATCAAAGTCATTTAATTATATTTGTTGATGGACCAAAAAAAAATGCTACAGCAGATCAAATTAATGCTATAAAGACTGTACAGCAAGTAGTAAAAAAGGAAAATTGGTGCGCTACAGTTGAATATCATTTTGCAGAGCAAAATATTGGTTGTCGTGATTCCATTGTTAAAGGTATCTCACAAGTACTATCAAATTTCGAAGCAGCCATTATACTTGAAGATGATATTGTTACTGCTCCCTGCTTTTTAAGATACATGAATACTTGCCTAGATTTCTACAAAAACAAAAAAGCTGTATTTTCAATCAGTGGCATGCCGCCCAATGAAGATAGATTTTCACTACCAACAGACTACGAATTTGATGTATTTTTTTCACATCGTCAATTAAATTCAGGTTGGGCAACATGGTCGGATCGTTGGAAATTAATTGATTGGAATTTAACTGCTTTAGACGAGATGCTTAATGACAAAAGACTACTACAAAACTACAATAGAGGTGGTGATGATTTAATCCGCATGATTAAAGAACAACTTGATGGAAAAAGCGATGCCTGGGATATTCAATTCACCTACAATCACTTTATTCACCATTCACTTTCAGTATTACCTCGTAATTCTTATATTGATAACATAGGAGGTGATGGATCGGGGACTCATCACCTCGATTCAAATGCCAGTTTACATTTCGACTTAAACAAGGCTATCATATCACCACGACTACCGAGTAAAGTATACGAAGATAAAGATATAATTAATCGTTTTTACAACGCATACTGTGCAACCAAACGTCCCCTTTGGCAAAAGCTTATTAACCGTATCAGTCGGTTAGTGGGTAGTAAAAACGTATTTGTGATTAAAAAGAAAATCTACGCATAAAGATAGAAAATTAAACTTCTAATTGATTAAACAAATGTTTGGAAAAAGAATCCTGTTATTTATAACAACACTTTTGTTTGTATTTACTATTTATTACACGGTTAGGTTCTATCCGAATCAAAGTTGCGAAATTCCAATTAAATTAACAATATCGACTCCAGAGCCCTTAATTTACAATAACGATTGTCTCCATCCATGCATTAGATTTACCGAATCGGGCATAAATGGACATAAATGGTGGATGATACAATCACCCTTTTACGATAGAAATAGTGATGTTGAGAACCCTATACTTTATTATTCTGACGATAAGGAGTTTCCTAGTAATTGGACTCCAACAAAAATTATTGCTCAAACTCCTCTAAAAGGTTTTAACTCAGACCCCAACTTATTTATTTACAATGATGAACTTTGGGTTTTTTGGAGAGAGTTTATGACCCCTCTATGTGATAGTTTAGGTGTAAGCAAAGTAACAGTTGGTGTTTATTCTAAGGATGGTTTATCGTTTAGCAAACCTAAAGTTTACCTAACACACAAAGATATAGATTCTGATTCAGAACAAGCACCAGTTCTAATTCATAAAAACAATAAGTTTCAATTTTATTCAACCAATTATCAGTATTCACCTACAAGAACAAATACTGGTATTGCTATTTGGGAGGGTAGCTCATTACATAAACCCGATTTTAAATTAACAAAAGTAATTCAGTCAACAGACACTTATGTTTGTGACAGAATAACGCAATTAAGAGTAGGTTCATTTTTATTCTTTATACCTAAACCTCTTAAACACGATATTTGGCATTTTGATTTATTTGAATTCAACAAACAAATATTTATGTTTTCTGTGTCTGAATGGGGAGATAATATTATGTTAGGCGTCGAAAAAGCGAACGGGAAGTTTAAAACATTTTCATTACCCTTAGTAAACAACCATTACTTAGAAAAATTCACAAAAAAAAGAGTATACTTTTACAAACCTACTGGATATATAAAAAACGATACGATATTTGTTTATTACACAGCTACTAGTACAATAGACGGTAAAAGAAATGATCTTTTTAAAACTAAAGTTGCACTCAGCGAGTATTTTAATTTGAAAGAATTCAAAACCATTTACAATGATTAAAACACTAAAAATACTTACGGTCAACGTATCCGATAATTCGGGAGGAGCTGCTCGGGCTGCGTATCGTATCCATCAGGCAGTGATAGCGTGTGGTGTAGATGGACAGTTTTTGGTCAAAAACAAAACATTGTCTGACAACTCAGTGCTTACGGTGGATAGTTTTGATCGGACCTATCCTTTTCAAAACCCAATTCGTTACATACGTCATAAAATCAAAAATAAAATACAACAGGCCCGATGGCGACCCTATGCTGACCGTGAAGATGTGTTTTTGTCAGACCTGCGATCGTCGTCCATTCATGGGGCTTTGCAGAAAATCGATTTCGACATCGTGCATTTGCATTGGATCAATTTACGTTTCTTGGATTTACGCGAATTGCGTAAACTAAACAAACCCATTGTTTGGACTTTGCACGACTGTTGGCCATTTACCGGTATTTGCCATTATTTTTACAATTGCGAGCGATACACCCAAAGTTGTGGCTCTTGCCCTCACCTACACTCTACAAATACCAACGACCTTAGCGCACAAGTTTGGAAAGCAAAAAAACAAATCTACCAAGGGTTAAACATGCATATAGTTACACCAAGCTCATGGCTAGCCAATGCTGCTCGAAACAGTAGTTTGTTTGGCCAGTTTCCGGTAACGGTAATTCCAAATCCAATAGACACCAACTATTTCTGTCCAGGTTCAAAAATGGATGCTTGCAATGAACTGCATTTGAATCCAACCAAAAACTACATTCTCTTTGGTGCAATGAATGCACTCTCGGATAGGAATAAAGGGTTTGCTGAATTCAAAGAAGCCATGCAGCACTTTGAGCAGCAATACGACCATAGCAACACCGAAATACTAATTTTTGGTAGTACCGAAGCTCCTGAGATGAATTTGACTAAAATAAAAGTAACGAATTTGGGAATGTTGCACAACACCAACTTACTGGCAGCCTACCGAGCAGCCCAAGTAATGGTTGTACCCTCCTTGTCCGAAAACTTATCGAACGTAATTATGGAAAGCCTTTCATGTAGCACACCCGTAGCAGCATTTAGTATTGGGGGGAATGCCGATATGATTGACCACCTACAAAACGGATACCTAGCTAAGGAGCTCGATTCAAAAGACCTTGCCAAAGGAATACACTTCTGTTTAACAAACAATGCAGATAATACACTTTCGGAGGCGGCTCGTGCGAAAGTTGTGGAGAATTTTGGAATGGATACAGTAGGGAAAGTGTATATGGATTTGTATTCATCCATATCTAAGTAGAAAAAACTCGCGCTTTGCAAATTTTTAGCTATTTTTGCTATACAAGGTATTTTACGTATAAACTAATACTGATATTTATAACCCATGCTCCTCACCATCATCACCATCAACTACAACAACGCCGCTGGTTTGCAAAAAACCGTCGAAAGCGTATTGACACAAACATCTAAGAACTTTGAATATATCATCGTTGATGGTGCTGCCCCCCAACCCCCTCCTGCTTTGCGGGATAAATGGCAGGGGGCAATGAGCGATACCGAAGTTTTGCAAAGCTTTATTCAAGAAACAAAAACGACTGTAAATGGATTTACCAACTGTACGTGGAAAAGTGCAAACGGAGAAATTACCGGGGGCTTTTACTCCGAAAAAGACTCGGGCATTTACAATGCGATGAATAAAGGGATCCGCATGGCAAAGAGTGAATACATTCACTTCCTTAATTCAGGCGATTGGCTGGTGGACGAAAATGTCGTTTCAAATATGCTATCGACTCTTACCCCCTCTCCTCTTACCCCCTCTCCTCAAGGAGAGGGTTGGGGTGAGGTGAAAACGGATATTTTGGTGGGGGGTGTTATTAGCATTCGGCCGGATGGCACAAAGCGCTACAAACCGTTCAACAACACGCCTGTTTCGCTCTATACTTTTTACCGAGGCACCATTGAGCATACCTCTGCTTATATTCGTCGTGAGCTTTTCAATCAGTATGGCTTGTACGATGAGTCGCTTCGCATCGTGTCCGACTGGAAATGGTACCTCCAAGTGGCAGGCCTAAACCACGCCCGCGTGGAGTTTGCCAATATCTATGTATCCTACTTCGACACCAGTGGCATTAGCAGCACCAACCTCCAACTCGACAAACAGGAACGTCGACGCGTGCTCGAAGAGCTGATCCCCGCGCCTATCCTAGCCGACTACGACCAATACTCGTTCGACATCGACCAGATGCAACGCCTCAAAAAACACCCCTGGGCCTACAAAATGGTCTGGTTCGTAGAGCGTTTGTTCTTTAAATTCGAGAAATGGAAACTCAAATACGGCAAATGGGAGTAGTGATGATGGGATGATATGATGATGTGATGATGTGGTCCCGATGCGAGGATTTGCAAACATTCGTAAGAATGGATTTTAAATCCACAACTAAAAAATTGACGGAGTACAAATCCGCCAAGGAGTTAAATTACGTTTGTTTAAATTATTGAATTATTTCAATTCTTCTTTTCTCTACCTTGCCAGATTTTTGGATTTCTACTTGTGTGAAAAACGGCAAAAATAAAAACTGTATTTTGGATGGAGTCAATCTGATAATGAACCATGAAGGGAAATTTCTTAATTATCATGCAACGAACATCATCATAACGGGTTGAGAAAATAAACGGAGTTTTTTTAAGGAGGTTTATTTGAGATGAGGTTTGTTTAAAAAATCGTGCACCTAAACCTAGTGTTTGATTATTGTACCACACAATAATATCCTGCAAGTCAATCAATGCTTCTTGGTCAATTTTGATTTTATACAACATTTACAAATCAACATTTTATGGATTTAACTGCTGCATCCCAATCCAACAATCTTTCAGGCTTATCTTTGCTTTTTTGAATTCTACCTAAAACAATTTCTTGATGTTCAATTGGTATTTCCATATTATCCGACCATAAGCATTCATTCAATTTCAGTTTATCGGAAGGTGATAGTTTATTTACAATATCAATAAGTTGCTGAAAATTCAAATTTATATTTAACTGTATTGAGTTCATAATGTTGATGTTTTAGTCCTTACTGCAAAGGTCGTAAAAATTACTGAATATTCAACAAACAACTATCTACTTTTGTTGATATTTCATTCTTCTCAACGCGAGGATTTGCAATCCTAAGCTGTAGCTGTCGGCTGCCTCCTACTTTAGTGGCAACTCTTTATTCTGCTAATTTAAATTCGTGTATCTTCGTGCCCTTAGTGCCTTAGTGGTATTTCTTTCATCCATTCTAAATCCGCCGTTTTCGAAGAAAACCAAATCTAAAATCAAATCCGTTTTTCATCAAAATAATCCGTTTAATCCGCGTAGCTATTAAAATGTAAGAATATAAACCACAATAGACACATAGAAAACATAGATGATATGATGATGTGATAATGTGATGATGAAAAGATGAAAGAAATTGTAAATGGTAAAACTTGTCCCGATGTATCGGGGTGAAAAAATGGTAAATATATTGATGTGGTGATGTGGTCACATAGAAAATATAGTTTTTCATGTAATACAATGTAGAACACAATAGCTTGATTCTGCTAAATGATTATTTCGGCAAACCCTACCTCACCGGTAAAGAAACGCTATCTAATTACGAAGCCGTAAAACATCGTAGATTTTTAATTAAGTTTAGTTATTAAGGTAAATAGCTTTTAAAATAAAATAGATTATTGGGTTGTAACCATAAAAAATCAAAAGAAATACATTATCTTTGTGGTTATAACCATAAAAAAGTAATATGATAGCAAGAGAATCCTATTTGCAAAAAATACTAGGTTTTAAAGATCGGCCATTAATTAAAATAATCACTGGCATCCGTCGTTGTGGAAAATCAACAGTATTGTCGTTACTAAAAGAAAATTTATTATTGAATGGTGTTTCAACAAAACAAATCATTGCTATCAATTTCGAAAGTTTTGCATTCGCTGAATTAACCGACTCCCAAAAGCTTTATGTATATATAAGTAAACAAATAAATCCGGATCAGAAATATTATCTACTTATTGATGAAGTGCAAGAAGTGAATAACTGGGAAAAATGCATCAACTCATTACTTGTCGACTTCGATATCGACATATACATTACCGGCTCAAATTCGCATCTGCTCTCGTCGGAACTTGCAACCTATTTGGCAGGAAGGTATGTCGAAATACCCATTTACACATTGTCATTTAGTGAGTATCTAAATTTTAACACACACTATAAAACCAACAACACTGATGATTTACGAAAACTATTTCAAAATTATTTAAGGCACGGAGGTTTTCCAATTGTACATATATCGTCCTATTCGATAGAGAGTATGTATAAAATTATTTATGATATTTACTCCTCTATCATCTTACGCGATACCATTCAACGCTATAAAATACGTGATGTAGAACTGCTTGAGAGGGTTGTAAAATTTGTATTTGATAATATAGGCAATACCTTTTCGGGCAAAAATGTAGCGGATTATTTTAAGAGTCAGTTTCGCAAGATAGACATTAATACCGTATACAATTATCTCTATGCACTCGAGGGAGCATTTATTTTACACCGTGTGGCGCGCTACGACATTAAAGGAAAAGAACTGCTCAAAACACAAGAAAAATTTTACATGAGCGATGTATCATTGCTTTATGCTACCATGGGATATAAAGATAGATTAATTTCGGGGGTGTTGGAAAATATCGTTTTTTTAGAACTTAAACGTAGAGGATACGACGTATTTATTGGGAAATTGGACACAAAAGAAGTTGATTTTATTGCACAAAAAGCAGATGCAAAAATCTATATTCAAGTGGCTTACAAGCTCGAAAACCCTGAAACTATTGAACGTGAGTTCTCCGTTTTGCTCGCAATTAATGATCAGTACCCAAAATATGTAGTTACTATGGATGATTTTTGGAATGAATCCATTCAAGGGGTTCAACACATTTACATTGCTGATTTTTTGTTAGATAATAGCTATTAATACAACTCAAATATGATCCCATTCAACAAACCCTACCTCACCGGTAAAGAAACGCAATCTACATACGAAGCTGTCAATAGCGGAAAGCTTTCGGGCAATGGTATTTTCACCAAACGCTGTCAGCAGTTTTTTGAAGATCGCTATGGCTTTAAAAAATGATTCTGCTAAAGCAGAATGTAGGGAGCAAGTGCTTTTTACCCTTATCGCAAACTCAAAACTCAGTACCTCTTCGATATCTTAGTGTATCTTCGTGTCCTTAGTGCCTTAGTGGTATTTCCCCCGTTGCGAGGATTTGCAATCCGAAGCTTTCTAAATCCGCCGTTTTCGAAGAAAACCAAATCCAAAACCAAATCCGTTTTTATCACAAATCATTTCATATTTTTCTCCCCAATGCACAAAGTGCCCAACCAACGCCAAAGGCCCAACCACA
>Ga0114938_1001658_pt1 | contig 14862 bp, 13 predicted proteins | sample AshMeaBigSpring_FD_88675 | JGI IMG/M metagenome (GOLD analysis project Ga0114938, IMG submission 88675) | Groundwater microbial communities from Big Spring, Nevada to study Microbial Dark Matter (Phase II) - Ash Meadows Big Spring | ecosystem: Environmental > Aquatic > Deep subsurface >...
CCTCGCGCAGCTTGTCGACGGCCTCCAGATCATGGTCCTTGAGCATCGTGCCGGTATCCCGGGAAAGGAAGGGTTGTCAAAAAGGGCGGCCCGCGGCGAGCGGCTCCCCGCCGCGCTGGGGTCCGCGCGCGACGTCTGCGCCAACATGGCTGGCGGCGCTGCCAGGAATCGGCATCTCCGGGGGCGACGCCTGGGGCGACCGCCGCCCTGCCCCGTGGAAGGCGAATAACCGGCCGGGAGACGCCACCAGGAGGTACTCGCCCGCCACCACGAGGTTCCCCGCGGCGGCCCCCGCCAGCGACAGCGGAATCGGCTGCCGCACCGGACGTCCCGTCTGCAGGTCCAGGACATGCAGCTCGTCCTGCTCCCCCCGCGCCGGCCAGTAGACATGGTCGCCCGCCAACAGCCCGCGCCCCAGGCCCACCGGATCGGGACGCGCCGGAGCCGGGAACGGATTCTCCACGACTCCGTCCGCCGGACGTCCGGTGTGGATGTCGATCCACCAGAGCCGCCTCCCGCCAGCCACCAACCGGTCCCCGCTCGCCCCCAACAGATGCACGGCATCCAACATGCCGGAGGGATAGCGGGTTTGCCAGAGCCAGCGCCCCGTGGCGGCGTCCAGCGCGATAATCTGCTCATGGTCGGCGGGTGCCACGAAGAGCCGCCCCCGATCGAACAGACACGGGTTCAGGTCGCGATAGACGTGAGCCAGCGGATGCTGCGGGCTGGACCACCCCAGCAGCTGGCGGGGATAGCGGGTGACCCACTGCACCCGGCCGTCCCCCGCCGAGACGGCCGCCACGGCACCCAGATTCGTGTTGCAATAGACGACATCGTCGCGCAGCGTCAGCAGCGTGTGCGTGAACTCGTCGACCTCGCCCCGCCCGAGCGATTCGGCGGTGCAGATCAGCCGCCGCCAGCGCAGCCGACCACTGGCCGCATCGAAGCACGCCAGGTGCAGCTGGCCGCGCACGTCGCTGTGGCGCATCACGACGTACAACCGCGAGCCATCCGTGACGGGACAACCGTCGAACGCCCACGACGGCGACTCCGGATGGATCGGAAAGCCGGGCAGCAGCTTGCCCTCCGCGCGCAGGTCCAGCCCGATGAGATACCCGGCGTCGCGGGGCAGCAGGTCTCCGCCGCCCGACAATGTGCGCGGGGTGCCCAGGCGCGTAAAGAGCCGCTGATGGTCCGCCGTGAGCGTATAACGCGGAACACCCAGGTGCGGCGTCTCGTCCCCGGACCGCGCGAGCGGCGGGCGATAGATCGTGCCGCCTTCCGTCCCGGGCCAGGCCGGCATGCCCGTGCCCAGGTCGAGGGCCACGATCCTGTTGGCGTCCTGCAGCAATACCAGCCCGTCGGTCACGATCGGATAGTAGCTGCACAGGGCGTCCCAGCGCTCCGCGCTGCGGCGGCCGACCAGGCCGACACTGCGCTCGGTCAGCCGGTCTGCCCGTCGTCCCGGCCCCAGCGCCACGGACCAGGCGGGCTGCAGGGCCCAATCCGCCCCCGCCGGTGCGCTGCCGTTTCGGTCTGCCGCTCCGGCAAACGTTGGCCAGTCGCCGCCCCCGGGGAGATGGGGCCAGTGGCGACTCTCCTCGAGCCGCTGCGCCAGGGCCTCCACGTACTGCACCTCCTGGCCGCCCAACGGTCCGCGCGCATCGGGATGGAATCGCCGCAGCAGTTCCAGTTCCACCTCGGCCCGCCGCCGATCGCCCTCGAGCACGGAGACCAGGACCAGCCGCGCCCGGATCGCGGCCAGGGGCAGATCGGTGTCGGGATAGACCAGCCAGGTGGGACGCGCCGCCCCCTGCCGCAGGACCGGCTCCAGCTCCGGCCAACGCGCCCCCAGGTCGACGTCCCGCAGCGGCACCCAGAGCGGCAGACCGGCCGGGGTCTGCAAGGGACCTCCGTCGGGCGTGCGGAGCGACGGGTGCAAACATTCCCAACAGCAGCGCGCCGCGGCGTAGTGGCCCCGCTCGAGCAGCAGCTCGCCCAAGGCGAACAGCGCGTCGTCCCCGTAGCTGCTGGCAAACAATTCCTCCACGACCCGCCGCAGCAGCGGCTCGTCACGCCCCGCCACCGCCTGCTGTAACCAGCGCTGAGCCAGCGGGTCAACCTGCCGCCGATAGATCGCCAGGGCCTCGGGGGCCCGCTCCCCAACTGTACTCAGCCACCACTGACCGTAGGCTCGCAGCGAGACGAATGTCCCGACGTCCACCGAGGAGGCATCGTCCAGCCGAATCAGCTTGTCCGGCTGCTCCTCGGTCGCTCGGATCAGCGTGCTGATCGCCTCGTCCCACTGGCCATCGGCCAGAAACGCATTGGCCCGCTCCAGGTGGGCCCGCGCGGCGCTGGTCACCTCGTCCAACTGCACCGCGGCCGAAAGGCTCGGTCGCACCGGCGGCGGCATGGGCTGAGCCGCTACGGGCGGGACGGCCCACCACAAGATTGCGGCAGTCGGCCAGACCAGTCCCGATCGAGTTTGGATCGCCATCCGCCGTCTCCCCGCCCGCCTTGCCGCCCCCGCGCGACCCACGACCGGACTGAGCCGGCCAACGCACCCCGCCACGTTCCTCGACATGCCCGAGCCCGCACACGGGGCGTCGGCCGCATCGTCGATCGCTCCCGACCGTCCCAGCGCGACACACCGTGCAGTCGTGATCGAGGGCGGGTCGCCGCTGAGCCGATGACCCCGGCGACGCCGTTCCGGTCAGGCCGCGCGACCGACACGTCCGGCCGGGGGAGCGCCACTGCCAGTATAGAACCCCGGTCCGGGGCGGAAAAGAAAGCCCACACCGTTCACCGACCGGGGCCCAGTCCATTTTCTCGGCGAATCCACTTTGCCATGACGCGACGCGCTGGCCGAAAACATCGACCTGACCCCTAGTGTCTTGTCCAAGTTGAATTTTCCGATCAGCCGCCGGGCGCTAGCCCGCGGTTCATCCGGTAAAAACCGGGGGCTAGCGCCCTCCGGCCAATTTGCCGAACCCGAACGTTCGAAATGGACGGAACACTAGCAGCCCGCTGAAAAAAATCGACTACCAGCACGAAGCGCGAGCGAGTGTGCCGGAATCACCGGGACGTTCTTGTCGGTCTACCCACTCGCTTGCGCGTCGTGCTCGTATTTCAACGGGCGGCTAGTGCAGAACACTAGCCCGGATTATTCATGAGTTGCAAGCGCGCTAGCGTCCGGTTTTGGTGGAACTGGGGAGAACCGGACGCTAGTGCCGCAACCGGGAAGTCTTACGTCACCAAAGCGAGTTCTTGCCTATTCTGACAGGATGTTACCCAGCTTTCGCGCCAGGTCCTGGGTCGTGAAACTGACTGAGCTTTTACGGGTCGCCCGGTGTAGGTCCACCGAAACGGCTGTGCAAACGTTCGGTTGAAGTAGTCGATGAAGTTCAACAGGCGTTCCTTCAACTCGTGCAATGAGCGGAAGCTCCCACGTCGGATCGCGCGGCGATGAACGATGCCGAATACGATCTCGATCTGGTTCAACCAGGAACTGTGTTTAGGTGTATAGACGAAACGAACTCGATGGGTTCGTTCCATCAAGAACGCTTGACGCGTGGCCACTGACTGCAGGATACCCAACTTGCCTTTGCTTCCCAGCGTCGATTCGTCAAGGCCTTCCAATCTCGCAACGTATCGAACCAGTGACTCGCTGCAATGCACGTTCAAGTTGTCCATGACGAACACCCAGCCGGCCAGTGGGTCGGTTTGAATTGTTCCGTGAATGTGCTGGACAAGGTCTTCCTCGGTGCGCGTGGTACCGATCGTGGGGGCAATCATCTGACCGCTCACCACATTCCAGTTGCCGATCAAACGGAGCGTCCCATGCCGTCGGTACTCGTATTCAATCCGCTCGGGTTTGCCTGGCTGCATCGGAATGGCTGTGGCAATCCGCTCGATCGCCTGAATGCCCGGCATCTCATCAACCGACACGGTGTGCGTGTTGGCTTGAAAATATAGCTCCGGAGCCTCTAAATAAGTCTGGCAGACCAGTTGCACTTGTTGGTCGAACGTCTCCTGACATTTCTCTTTCGTGTGGAGCCAATACTTGCTGCGATGCGGTTGCAGATCTGCTTCCTGGAGATAACTGCCGACCTGACTTTTCGAAATAGACGGAACGATTCCGCGCCGAATCACTTCGTCGGTCAACTCGCGATGCGTCCAGCGGTTGATGGGCCGGCCGCAGTTTTCGGGGGGCTCGCAGGCCACAGCCAGTATTTGCGTCACCTGCTCGGCAGTGAAAGTACCCGGAGCGCCACAACGCGGAGCATCGCTGAGCACTTGTTGAATGGCCCGAGATAGCGTCGCGTTCGTTTCTCGGCATTCGATCGCAATCAACGCCTCGAACGAATCGGCCCACCGTCGCCGCCACAAGCCGATCTGCCCCCGGTCCAGGCCTAATTTAGTAGCAATGTCGCGGTTGAGCTTCCGCTGAAATGCCTCTAAGATAATCCTCGCCCGCTGCGCGTGGTGCACGGTAGCCGTTGTCGCGTTGACGATCTGTTGCAGGATTGCTTTTTGCCTTTCGGTGACCCTAATCTTTGCAGCCTTGCCAGACATTAAGCCTTCCTTGTGTTGCGGACCAAAGCGTGAGAACTTTTGATCAGCAAGCAAGGAAGGCTCTTTTACGTCAAGATCAATCGGCCGCTGATGCCGCTAGCTAAACGACCAATGGGCCCGTTAAAATAGTCAACTACTCGCCTTGGTGACGGGTCAATTCCCGGTTGCGGCACTAGCGCGTGCCGGCTGATGTGCGCGGTGTCTTTGGGAAGATAGCCCCAACCTGTATCTCTGCTTCACCTTGCAACTCTACTCGTTAGGTTGATGAATTATCCGGGCTAGCGCATTGTCCAGGTCAAATTTTCCGATCAGCCGCCGGGCGCTAGCCCGCGGTTCATCCGGGAAAGACCGAGGGCTAGCGCCCTGCGGCTGATTTGCCGAAGCCGAACATCGGCACTGGACAGAACACCAGGAATCACCGCGGAACGACCTGTAACCGTTCACGGGTCGGGGTCTGGTCCATTTTATCGGCCGACAAACTCGACCTCGCAGATACGCGCTGGCCGAAAACATGGACCTGACCCCCTGGAATCAGGCAAAATCCTCCACCGGGCTGTGAACGGTTACAACGACCTCAACGGGACGCATATCCCTCCACCAGGCGCCCCACGTAGAATACGACCAGGCCGAAGACGAGCATGTAGACCATCTGGCTGACACCGAACTGGCGGCCCAGTCCCCCCGATAGCTCCAGGAACATCGCCAGCGGCAGCAACACCAGGCCCGCGATCTGCATCGTTCGCCCCAAGACCCGCATCGTCAAATAGTCCTTCCGATCGCGGTCACCCCTGACCGCGCCCATGAACCGCGGCACACGTCCGGCCCGTGGTTGCGATACACTGCCGCCCCTCTCCCGCAACGCGGAGCTGCACGTGAGATTCTGGAGACTGGTCGTGCGAAGCTGCCGGCTGCGCTGCCCGGCTTGCGGTCGGGGAAAGCTCTTCCGCGGGATGTTCCGGATGGGCGAACGCTGTTCAACCTGCGGCATGGTGTGGCAGCGGGAGCCCGGCTTCTTTCTGGGGGCGATCTATTTCAATTACGGGTTGACCGCCCTGCTCGCCACGCTTGCCTACCCGCTCTTACAGTTCTCCGGGTTGGCCGCGCCGCGCACACTGCTGGTCGGCACCCTCGCCTTTGTCGTGCTCTTCCCGCTCTGGTTCTTCCGCTACGCCCGCAGCCTGTGGCTGGGTTTCGATTACTACATCGACCCGCCCGGCGGTTCACCCGGTCGTCGGGATGCCCGCTGACAGCGGCCTGAACATGGTGGCTGGCGGGAGGCCGATGCCACTTGCTTTGCCGCGGTACAGGGTGAGCCGCCACCAGGCGCCCGCCGCGGGTCTCTCGGGGACGTCACCGTTCACAGGCCGGGGTCTGGCTCATTTTTCGGCGGGAAGACGGTGCGGCCTCGTGGTGCGCTGCCGCCGAAAAATGTGCCTGACCCCTTGGGGTGCAGCAGGTCTCGCGTCCACCTCGTGAACGGTTACGAACGGTTACCTCGGGGACAACACGCCGACACGTTACCGGCGGCGAAACTGGGTTTCGTGTTTCCGGGAGGGCGAGGCTCCTGCCGAGCCGAGCACCCGTTTAGCGCGCCGGCTCGGCAGGAGCCTCGCCCTCCCACGATCGTGCACCTCTGGTCATCGCGTACCATTTTCCGAGGATCACGCTGGATGAGGTGGCGTCGTTCCGCTCAGAGCACGCGGCATGGGGGCGCGAGGCCTCGGCCGCGCGTATGGCCATCGTCAGGCCAACGGCGCGACTTCGCTGCCAGCGGCCGTCCACGACGAGGCGGGGGCCGCACCGTCCACGCCGTCGGCTGAGGGCCGATTCGGCCAGCCGCGGGCCCGGGCACCACGCACCAGGAAGTAAAGATATGTGCTCAGCCCGCCCAGGATCAGGAACGGCATCGACATCATGAACAGGATGCTCCAGAAATAACCCCGCACCAGGTTCGCCCGCGCCGGGTCGTTCTGGGCCAGCGTGTCCTTGCAGGTCGGACAGCCAACTGCGTCCGCTGCGAAGATCGCCAGCAGGCACAGGACCATCGCCAGCGGCCACGCGCGCCGCCGCCAGACAGGCCACCGCTTGCCACTCACTGGGCACCTCCTCCGATTTCCAGGGTCGGGTCCGCCCCTCATTGTAGTCGGGCGTTCGCGAGCGTGGGAAGTCCGCACGGAAGGTCGGGCCTCAGGCCCGTTCTGCTCAAGCTCCGGCCAGGCGGAGGCCGGAGCCGTTAGCGCTGACAAAGCAGCCCGTCCTGCCTTCCATCCGCTCAAACCGCCGGCGCATACAGATGGTACAGCATCAGGTAGACCAGCACTCCCGTGACGGAAACGTAGAGCCAGATCGGGAACGTCCAGCGCGCGAGCCGCCGGTGCGCGACCCGCCGATCCCGCCAGCCCAGCCAGATCGTGACCACCGCCAGGGGCGGCACCGCGGCGGCGAGCACGACGTGGCTGAGCAGGATCGCGTAGTACACCGCGCGGGCGACAGCCGGGGCGTCGGCCGCGAAACGACGGCTCCCCGCCAGGCCGTGATAAACCAGGTACGACGCCAGGAACGCCACCGACACCAGGAAACAGGCCAGCATGACCCGCCGGTGAGCATCCTCCCTCCGCTTCCGGATCAGAACGAATCCGGTGACCAACAGGATCGCGGCCAGCGCGTTGAGCGATGCGTTGACGTGCGGCAGAACTGCGACCGCCCCCATTTCCGCCGGCCCCCTTCCCGTTACCCGTGGTGGTGCTTGATCTCGCCCGATTCTCGGCCGCCAAGCGAGTTCGCGTGACTTGGGGCAGGGCGAGGCTCCCGCCGAGCCGAGAACCAGCGGGCAGGGCGAGGCTCCCGCCAAGCCGAGAACCAGCGGGCAGGGCGAGGCTCCCGCCAAGCCGAGAACCCACGCCACGCAGCGGCTCGGCAGCAGCCTCGCCTTCCCCAAATCGTGCCACTCTGGCTGGCACGTGCCGGCTCGTACTTCCTTCCCAAGACCATGCAGGGCAACTCTGCCCGGGCCGTCCCGTCCAGCCATGCATGCAACGGGTGGCCCGCAGCCGCTCAGTCCTCCGCAGGATTCGCGGTTTCCAACGGCGTGCCGGCCGACTCGTCGCCCGCCGCCCCCGGCTGCTCCAACTCCGCCGCCTTCTCGGCCGTGGCCCCTAGCGATTCCTCCGGCCCGTCCGCCGGCGGCGGCGGTTCGTCGAGCAGCTGGTCGAGCAGTTTCTCCAGCTCGCGAAACTGGTCCGGCTGGGTGGCGCGGTACGAACCTCGAATCTTCCCCGCGCGGTCCACCGCCATCAATCGATCCGAGTGCGTCTCCTCGTGGATCATCACGCCAAATATCGCCCCTCCGATCCGGCGGATGTACGACATCTCGCCGGTCAGCATCCGCCAATGCCGCGGGTCCGCATTGAACATCCGGGCGTAGTTCTGGAGGGCCTCGGGGGTGTCCCGCGCGGGGTCACAGGTAATGCTGATCAGCTTCAGCCCCCGTCCAGCGTACCGCTGCTGCAGCTCCGCGACCTTCATGTTCTGCATCCGGCAGATCTGGGGGCAGTTGGCAAAAAAGAAACTCGCCACCCAGACCTCGCCGTGCAGCGAGCGCGAATCGAACGGCTGGCCCTCCTGGTCGGTCAGCTCAAATTCGCGGAGGGGCTCGTGCACCACGCCGGAAACGATCCCTTCCGAAACATCCGCCGGTGCGGCGGACGGTTCCGCCGCGACCTGCGCCGACTCGCGCGTCGCCAGCCGCCGCCAGCCAGCCCATAAGACCATGCTCCCCGCAAAGACCAACAGCACGGCCAGCCACATCGTTGCCGCTTTGCTTCTCATAACAGGTCTCCTCGTGCCGGACGCGCGGCCATGCCGCAAGCCGCGGCGAACATCAGCACCGCAAAGGCCCCACAGACCAGCCAGCTCACGGCCAGCCCGGGCATCCAAGAGGTCCCCGCCTCACCGGCCAGGCCGCCCAGGCGCACCGCCGGCATGTCGGCATACAGCTGTCCCCGCAAACCCGCCACACCGTACGTCACCGGGTTGACACGCATCAGGCAATGCAGCCCGCGCTCCGTCCAGGTGCCTCCCGTCCAGGCCGGCACCGGAAAGAAGGCCCCCGACAACAGCCACAGCGGCATCAACACCAGGTTCATCACGGCATGAAAACCCTGCGTGGAATCCATCCGCCATGCCATGAGAAACCCCAACGACGTCAACGCCACCGCCAACACCCACAGCAGCGCGACGACCGCCAGTCCGGACAGCCATCCCACGCGGATTCCGAGGGTCAGGGCCAGGCAGAGAAACAGCAGGCTCTGACCGAGCGCCAGCAGCGAACCACCCAGGACCTTGCCCAGCACCATCGACCACCGCGGGATGGGAGCCACCAGGACCGACTGCAGGAATCCCTCGCGGCGATCCTCGATCAGCGAAATCGTGGCAAAAATGGCCGTAAACAGCACGCTCAGGATCACCGTTCCAGGAAAATAATACTCGCGAAAGCCCTGGCCGGACACCACGAAGACGCGATTCATGCCGGCCCCGAACAAAAGCCAGAACAGCAGCGGCTGGCCGACCGCCCCCACCACGCGGTTCGGTTGCCGCAGGAAGCGGATGATCTCCCGCCAGCAGAGCATGCCCGCTGCCAGCCAGGGGCGCGGTGGCGGGCCCCCGGGATCAGACCGCACGCCGCCCAGCGCACTACCTGCCGCCCGCATGGTCGCTCTCCTCCCAGAACCGGTGGCCGGTGCGGTCGATAAACACGTCCTCCAGCGTGGGCCGGCCGACCGATACGGCCTCGATCAGGCCCGGAAACGCCTCGGCCAAACGGGCCGCCCACTGGCAGCCTTCCGGCTGCTCCAGCCGGACCCGCCCGTCAATCACCTGCACGGCCGCTCCGAACCGTTGTTGGATGCGGGTGGCCAGCTCGTCGGGACGCTTTGTTTGCAGGACAATCGCGTCGCCGCCGATCTCAGCTCGCAGCGCTTCCGGCTTGCCCTCCGCCACCATCCGGCCCTGGTGAAGAATCCCCAGGCGATCGGCCTTCTCCGCTTCCTCCAGCAGGTGCGTGGTCAGGACGATGGTCACCTCCCGTTCGTCCTGCAGCTGCCCCAGACAGCGCCACAGGTCGCTGCGCGCACCCGGATCCAGCCCCGTGCTGGGCTCGTCCATGGCCAGCAGCCGCGGCTCGTGGATCAGGCACTTGGCCAGCTCGACCCGCCGCCGCAGTCCGCCCGACAGGGACTCCACGCGGTCGAGCGCGCGATCGCTCAGGTTCAGCTGAGCCAACAGCCGGTCGCACCGGCGACGCGCCACCGTCCCCGCGATGCCGTACAAGGCTGCCTGCTGCCGCATGTTCTCGGCCACCGTCAGCTTCCGGTCCAGGCTGGGCGCCTGGAACACGACCCCCAGCAGCCCGCGCACCGCCCGCGTCTGCTCCACCACGTCGCGGCCCAGGACGCGGACGGTCCCGTCTTGCGGCGCAACCAGCGTCGACAGCACGCGAAACAGGGTCGTCTTGCCCCCGCCATTCGGGCCGAGCAGGGCGTAGACCTCCCCGGAGGCAATCTCCAGGGATACGTTCTCGAGAGCTCGGCGCGGGCCGTACCAGTGCGACAGGCCGCTGATCTGCACGGCCTGCGGAGGCATCCGCTTCACCTCTTCCCGGATCGGGGACCGCTGCGGGCGGATGTCCCGCGCGGCCCTCCAAGCCGCGTCACCGCTCAGTGCGCCGCCCCCTGGCCCGCGGCAGCCGGTTCGTCCTCGTCCCCCTCGGGTTCCTGGACACCATGCGTCAGGTGCTCGACGATCGGGGTCGCGGCGTGCCGCCAGCGGGCTTCCGAGTAACGCCGCGTGCGCAGACCAACATCCGGCACCAGCATCAACAAGAGAAACAGCGACATCGTCGCGGCAGGAATCGTCAGGACATACTTCCAGTTGGCTTCCCAAAGCAGGTGCATGAAGAACAAGATCACCAGCGTCGCCTTGGTGCACGAAACGGCCATCATGAAGGCCCAGCCGATCGACGGCGTGTCATGGAAAGGCCAAAGATCGGAGTAGGTGAAAAAAGACGCCGACGTGAGCAGACAAAGCGCCAGGAATACGGCCCAGTACTTCCCGCTGCCGCCATGGCCGTGACCGTGGCTGCCCGGCGCGGACGCCGGTTCGTGTGCGGAATGTGCCGACGGTGGTGCGTGCGTCATATTTCGACTCTCCAGCTGCGGGCAGACACGGCGTCCGTGTCTGGTCGATTCTTCGGCCGATCAACTCCCCCACGCCCCCAACTCCCTGGCCGACAACGCCCCTGCCATCGCGCGCCGGACGCCCCCGATTCCTCGCGCCGTGTGCGGAACCTCAATCGGGCTGCCTGATTCCGGGAGGGCGAGGCTCCCGCCGAGCCGAAAATCCGCTCAAAGCCCCGGCTCGGCAGGAGCCTCGCCCTCCCAGGAGCCTCGCCCTCCCAGGAGCCTCGCCCTCCCAGGAGCCTCGCCCTCCCAGGAGCCTCGCCCTCCCAGGAGCCTCGTCCTCCCAAGAGCCTCGTCCTCCCAAGAGCCTCGTCCTCCCAAGATCGTGGTACCGAGGTGAACGCGCGCCGGCTGGCGCGGTTGCGGCTCCAACGCGTCAGAACAGGTACAACAGCGGGAACAGGAAAATCCAGACAATATCCACGAAGTGCCAGTACAGCCCCGAATTCTCCAGGAACCCGGCATAGGCCGCGCCCAGGGGCAGCGTCATGCCCACGGCGAAGACGATCAGCCCCACCAGCACGTGCAGGGCATGAAAACCGGTCAGCAGGAAATAGGTGCTGGCCCACATGTTTCCGCTGGGAATCATCACCGGGAGGATCAGCCAGGGGCCGCCTCCCTCCTCGGCGAACTTCGCATTCAGCCCGTGCGGGGCCGTTTCCAGGATGTCCAGGGCCTTCAGGCGGTCCTCCACGGCTCGAATGCTCCCGGGCAGCAGCTCCAGGTCGTCGCGGGTGGCGACCAACTCGGCCACCCGGGCCGCGTCCCGATCCCCCGCCTGGTCCGCTTCGAGCGTCCGTTGCCGGGCCGTCAACTCCCGCTCTTTGCGGCGCATCTGCTCCAGATACTGCTTCAATGACGAACGCTCGCGGTCGATCGCCGCCGGCGCGATCTGGACGCCGTGCAGCGGGTAGACGTGCTGGGCCAGACTGTCCAGCGCCATCTGGCGCGCCACGGGATCGTCGACCTGGGCCGCGGCCAGTTCGGCCGACCGGGCGAAGCCGGCCAGGAGCGTGTTGCAGACCTCCAGCCGCCGCTCGTCCTCCGCGCTCAGCGTCCCGCCATCCTGCCGCCGGGCGTCCAGCTCCGCCCGCTTGGCCGCCAGCGTGTCCCGTACCGCGGCCGCATAGTAGACATCCGCCTTTTCGTGAATCAGGCTCCGCGGCATCCGCGGGTAGATCCCATGAGAAAACTTGGCGCGGTACTCGAACCCCTTGATCACCAGGAACAGGCTGCCCAGCAGCAGGGTCACGCCCAGCAGGAACCTGGCATTGCCGGCCCGGTTGATCCGGGCCGCCTCCAGGGCCAGCACGATCGTGACGCTGGAGCAGATCAGGATGAACGTGTTGAGCGCGCCGATCCATTCCACCAGGTGCACGTCGTGCGGCCGGGGCCAGGTTCCCGTGGGCGCGCCGAAACGTATCACCACGTAGGTGCCGATCAAAGCGGCGAAAAACATGATCTCGGTCGAGAGAAACAGCCACATGCACAGCTTGCCCGTGGAAATCGGCAGCGCCGGTTGATAGCTCAGCTTGACCGCGGCATGACCGGCATCGTGTTCCAACGTGGCGTGCGTCATGGCCAGGATGTCCTCTCGTCTTTCGGCGGCGCGTCGTCCCCGCGCCGGCCAGGCCGCCGGGTTCAGCTCAGCGGCAACCAGGTCAACAGCATCAGCAGACAGGGCAGATAAACCAGCGAGGCCCGCAACAGCCGGCGGGCCGACCCATCATCCCTCCGCAACAGGAATACCACGGCGCATGCCAACTGGGCCGCGCCCAACAGCAGGGCCAGGCAAAGATAAGCCGCGGGCTGCGGGACCGACAGGGCTGGTACGAAGCTCACCGGCAACAAGGCCAGCGCTCCCAGTACGGCCTGGACCCCGGCCCGCCGCCCGCTGGGGTCCACCACGGTTGCCATCCGCAGCCCGGCCCGGGCATAGTCGCGGCGATAGATCCAAGCGATCGCCATGAAGTGCGGAAACTGCCAGAGGAACAGGATCAACAGCAGTGCGGCGGCGCGCACGTCCAAACGCCCCTGGACGGCCGACCACCCGATCAAGACCGGCAGCGCGCCCGCCACGGCGCCCACCGCCGTGTTCCACGCCGTGACCCGCTTCAGCGGCGTGTACCAGCCCACGTAGATGACCCACGTGATCGCCGCCCAGCCGGCCGGCGCCCAGCCGGTGGTGAGGACCAGGTGGACCAGCCCCGCGACGACCAGCACCGTGCCAAAGCCGAGCACCTCGCGCGGGGTGAGGCGGCCCGCCGGCACCGGCCGCTCCCAGGTCCGCTCCATCAGCTGATCCGTCCGCCACTCCCGCCACTGGTTCAGTGCGCTGGCACTGGCCGCCACCAGCCCCGTGCCGATCAGCGCGTGCAGCAGCGGCACGAGTTCGGGCTGGCCCCAGCGGGCCACGAAGCTGGAGACCGCCACCGTCGCCAGCACCAGCACGCTGATCCGGGGCTTGGTCAGCTCGCCATAGTCCGCCGCCCGGGCCAGCAGCTGGGTGCGTCGACGCGGAACGCTCAAGGTGGACGTGCTCATGCGGCCAACTCCGGCAGAAACGGCAGGGCCGCAGCCCCCGGCAGCACGGCCCCCGGCCACACGACGCCCAGCAGGCGCGTGCTCCGCAGCGCCAGCACCAGGCTGCACCCCAACAGCAGCGACCCGGTGGCCACGTGGGCCGTCACGACCGTGGCCTGAAGCCAACCCGCCGCCAGCACCGTGTAGCCTTCCGCCCCCGGCACCCCGATCGACCAGTCGGGCCAACCGTACTTGACGACCCAGGTCCCGCCGCCCAATCCCAGCTGCACGACCAGCAGCAGGACCAGCCACGCGGCGGGCCAGACCAGCGCGGGCACCTGGCGGTACGACCAGATCACGCGGCCCACGGCCAGGCCGACATGCAGGGCCACGACCGCCGCCATCAGCAGGTGCAGGAACACAAGTGCACGAAACCCGCCAGGTGCGCCGTCCGCTGGCATGTGCCGCAGATGCGCCCCGATCACGAGCTGCACGTAACTCAGCACCACCGTCAGCCAAGCCAGCCGCGGAAGATGCGGCTCACTGCCCCGCTCCGGCAGCACCGGCGGGACGATCCACCGCCGTGAAGTGACCACCGCCAGGGCCACACAAAGGGCAAAGAACAACGGACCAAGGCAGCCATGGAGCAAGGCCAGTTGACGCTGATCGAGCACCACCCGCAGCCCTCCCAACACCCCCTGCAGGCAGACGCCCGCCAGGGCACCCGCGCCCAGCCACCGCAGCCAGCGCCGAGGCTCGCACCGCCAGAGCACCGCCGCCAGTCCGATTGTCAACACGCCGACCAGGGCCCCGAGCAAACGATGTCCATGCTCCAGGAACAGGTCCCAAGGTCCAGCCAGCCAGCTCTGCCAGGGATAAAGAAACAAGTTGTAACCGTAGGTCGACGGCCAGTCCGGGACGGCCATCCCCGCCTGGTACGTTGTGACCATGCCGCCCAGCCAGAGCAGCGGAAAGGTGGCTGCGGCCAGCAGGACGGCCAGGCGGTGCGACCAGCGGCTTTCACGGGCAGTTTCAACCACGGCCAGCAGATCCCAACTTTGGCGCTGTTCAACAATAAGTTACTGAAATCACTCATCAGCCGCCGGGCGCTAGCCCGCGGTTTATCCGCGAAAGACCGCGGGCTAGCGCCCCGCGGCGGATCCACAAAACCGGTAGGTAATTGTCGTGCAGCGCCTTATCTGAGGTGCACCCCAAGGGGTCAGGCACATTTTTCGGCGGACACGCTCGTGCCGAGTGCGGGCGCCTTCCCGCCGAAAAATGAGCCAGACCCCGGCCTGTGAACGGTTACCAATCGAGTTACGCCGTTCCGGGAGGGTGATTCCGGGAGGGCGAGGCTCCCGCCGAGCCGAAAACCGGCTCAAAGCCCCGGCTCGGCAGGAGCCTCGCCCTCCCAAGAGCCTCGCCCTCCCAAACCTGTGAACGTCCAGCGAGTGTTCTGTCCATTTCAAGAGTTCGTGTTCGGCAAATCAGCCGGAGGGCGCTAGCCCCCGGTCTTGCCGCAGCC
>Ga0114938_1001660_pt1 | contig 14856 bp, 9 predicted proteins | sample AshMeaBigSpring_FD_88675 | JGI IMG/M metagenome (GOLD analysis project Ga0114938, IMG submission 88675) | Groundwater microbial communities from Big Spring, Nevada to study Microbial Dark Matter (Phase II) - Ash Meadows Big Spring | ecosystem: Environmental > Aquatic > Deep subsurface >...
AGCCCAGGATAGCAATCGCCATCAGCGGTTTTCCGCCCATAGCATATACATCGCTGATGGAGTTGGCGGCAGCAATTCTTCCAAAATCAAACGGATCATCTACGATGGGCATAAAGAAATCGGTAGTAGAAATAAGCGCCGTACCGTTTCCCATATCATATACAGCCGCATCATCTTTGCTGTGATTGCCTACCAGTAACCGGTTATTATCGGGTAAGGAGATATTGCTTTTCAGAATTTCGTCGAGCACCTTCGGTGCAATCTTGCAACCGCAGCCGGCGCCGTGTGAGTATTGGGTGAGACGGCCCCCCCAACCCCCCTCAAGGGGGGCTTTCGAAGAGTCTGTTTCTGTAATCATCTTGCAAATTTCGGACAATAAGCGGAGAGTAAAATAAAGTCCGGTGGTGTCATCTCCGATCGAGATAATTTCATCCCTGCGTCTTTGCGCCCTTGCGTGATAAAAAACTATTTCTTTCTCCGAAATACTATGCCTGTACTCTTCTGGAAATCGGAACTGAAGCGAAGGTTGTATACATCTTCTCCATCATGCACTACCAGCAGGCCGGTATTGGGCGGATATTTTCCGAGGTTTTCGGCAAACAACACCAGTGTAAAATCTTCATGGCCGGGAGTGATATAGATCGTTTTCTTAATGGCGCTAGCCTTCAACCCTTGCTTGGCCATCAGCACTTCGCCATTCAGGAACAGGCTTACGGTGTCGCCATCAATTTCTCCGTTATCATACAAGGCCAGCTCCAGGCTGTCGGATGTAAAATTCACCACCTGTGAGAATTCAGATTTTCTGCCGGCGATCAAAGACGCTTTTTGGGTAATATCTACTGCGGGTATGGGCACCCTTTCAATTGTCGGTGTAGTTGCTGTTTCCCTCTTCTCCGTTGCTTTAACACCTGCTACTATTTTTTCATCCACAACCTCATTCTTACCCGCCTGGTTGATTACAGGAGAAACAACAGGCTGTGTTGAACTGGCAGCAGTTGTTGTTTTAGCTGTTGTATTGTTTTCTTTTGGTGAAACGGTTGATTTGTCCGGAACCGTTGTGGGCTTTACGACTGGTTTACCAGCAGCAGCTTCTTGTTTGACAACAACCGTATTGCTGTTAGCTGAACTAATAACTGAGGGTTGATTATTTTTTGCAACAACTGGTGTTCCGCTATTATTGGCAGCCACAACATTTGCTTTGTTGTCAGGAACAGTTGTTGTTAATTGGGCAGCTATCTTATTATCCCCGGTTACCTGCTTTGTAGCGTTGTTTGCAACAGGCTCAGCAATTGTTGCCGGCTGCTTATTCGCAGTAGCTTTTTCAATGTCAGAGTTATTTATTTTATTGCTTGCAGCATTCTTGTCTGCCACAGCAACATCCGGTGTTTTTGTATCATTGGCTGTTCTTACAACTTCTTTATTTGTTATAGGTTCTTCAGCCGGTGGCTTACTTACTGCAATCTTTGTTTCTACAGCTCCGGGTTTTATATCAACGGTTGATGAAGGAATATTTTTTGTATCCGTTTTAGGCAGATCGCTTTCCGCTTTTTTCACTACTGGTATTGATTCTGCTCTTTCAAATTGTGGTTGGGCAACAACCAGTTCTGTGGCTGATAAAGAAATTTCCGGTACAGTAGAATATTCGGTTTTTATTTTCTCCGGTTTTGCAATTTTTACGATCGGTGCACCTTCTTCTCTTTCTTTGTAAAAAGCGACGTCATTGGCCAGTTTCAGTTCTTCCAAATGGGGAAATATTTTCGAGGCCGTCAGGTCTTTTTCTTCTTCCAGTCCTACTTTTCCGGTGATGGAGTAATATCGTTTCGTAGCGTTGGTCTTCCAGGTTCCATCCAAATACCAGGTACTATCGCCTTTATTACGGCGAAAAGTGCTGGTTACTTTTATTCCTTTATCCAGTTTGCCCCGAAAATTATAAGCAATTATCTCATCATCGGTCACCTCACATACATCTCCTTCAATGGTTCCCTTTACTCTTTTTACAATGTAATAAAGCGTATCGTTGACAATAAATTCACTCCGGGAATAACCATATACTTTACCCCGGTACTCGGTCAGGGCAATTTCGAATGACTGGTCTTTGCGGACCGTGGCACTGTCGTTATGCACAGAACCAACCCATAATCCGGTCAGGCTTTGTCCAAAGAAAAACAGGGGGGTAATGAGCAGCAAGGCGGTAAGCCTAAGATTTTTGTTGTTGCAGACTGGTTTCACGAACGAGGATATTGGCATTTTCGGTGGATACGGATTTACACTTTATCGTATGTAATAACGTATCCAGCGCCTCCCGATTGTGTAAAGACCTGAAATAAAACTTATCGTAGTACTGAAGCAAAATCCCGAAACTTTCGGTGATTTTGCCCTCTTTTAGCCACAAAATGGCCGATTTTGCGTTCTGAGGACCCAATTTTTGGCTAATTCGCTCAATCGCCCCGATCATTCTTTCGGTGTCAAGTTGACCATATTCCTGCACAATATGTTTGAGCCTTTCGGCAAAGGGTATTTCAAGGTAGAATACCGGAGACTGCCGCATGGTGGCCCACAGGTCGTTGGGAATGTTTACATGGCCGATGCGCTGGGATTCATCTTCAAGCCAGATGGCCCCCAACCCCCTAAAGGGGGCTTTCGATGACTCTGCGTTTTGCTGGCAGCTTGTAGCTCTCAGCTGGCAGCTTAATAAATTTTCAAACATCTCCTGTGTGGGTTGTTCCGGCATACCGATATTGCCAAAAGCAGATCCCTTGTGTTGGGCAATCCCTTCCAGGTCGATCACCTTTTCGCCTTTTTCCTTCAGCGATTTTAATAATTCCGTTTTACCTGAGCCGGTAAAGCCGCCAAGAATATTAAAACGAAACGGCTTTTTGAAAGTGTCTAAAACATGATTGCGAAACTTCTTATACCCGCCAATAAGTGTATAAACTTTAAAGCCATAGAGGTCAAGCATCCAGGCAACAGCAGCGCTGCGCATACCGCCTCTCCAGCAGTGAACGAGGATAAGTTTGGAGTCTTTCGGCTCCTGACTACCGACTATAGACTCAGCCTCTTCCACCATCTTTCGCATTTTCGGCCCGAAGAAGTCTAAGCCAATCTTTATCGCTTGTTCACGGCTTTGCTGTTTGTAGGTTGTACCAACCACTTTTCTTTCTTCATCAGTAAACAACGGCAAAGAATAAGCGCCGGGGATATGTGCATGATTGTATTCGCCCGGGCTTCTTACATCAAAAACAGGGTGATGTTTGGCTAATTCTAAAAACAGGTCAATATCTATTTTCTCAACTGCCATTATTCATTGTAAAAATAAAAAGGCTGCCGAAAACCAGCAGCCATTATCAAATTTTTTAATTGGCTAATTGCCACATCACCTGTTCATACTCGCCAAAAACTCTTCATTGTCTTTGGTTCCTTTCATCCGGTTCTGCAGTTCTCTCATCGCTTCTTCGGTATTCATATCAGTCAGGTAAACACGGAGCAGGTTCATCCGCTGCAATACATCTTTTTCCAGCAACAGGTCATCACGCCTTGTACTGGATGCCACAATATCAATAGCGGGGAAGATCCGTTTATTAGACAATCTTCTGTCGAGCTGTAATTCCATATTACCGGTTCCTTTGAATTCTTCAAAGATCACCTCGTCCATTTTACTTCCGGTATCTACAAGTGCAGTGGCTATAATTGTCAATGAGCCGCCTCCCTCAATTTTACGGGCAGCGCCAAAGAATTGCTTTGGTTTTTGCATCGCATTGGCTTCCACACCACCAGATAATACTTTACCGGATGCAGGAGCCACTGTATTGTGTGCCCTTGCCAAACGGGTAATAGAATCAAGCAGGATCACTACATCGTGTCCGCACTCCACCAGTCGCTTTGCTTTTTGCAGGGCTATGGTAGAAACCTTCACATGTTTTTCTGCCGGCTCATCAAAAGTAGAAGCAATCACTTCTCCTTTTATGCTGCGTTCCATATCGGTTACCTCTTCCGGACGTTCATCTACCAGTACCACCATCAGGTAACATTCCGGATGATTGGCCGCAATGGCATTGGCCACTGCTTTCAGCAACATCGTCTTACCAGTTTTAGGCTGTGCAACGATCAATCCCCGCTGTCCTTTACCTATAGGTGTGAACAGGTCCATGATACGGGTTGAATAATCAGATGCCGTTGTAAATAAATTCAGCTTCTCATAAGGAAACAAAGGCGTTAAATAATCAAACGGTACCCTGTCTCTGACTTCTTCCGGGCTCTTACCGTTGATCGAATCTACTTTTAATAAAGCAAAATATTTTTCTCCTTCCTTGGGAGGACGAACAGCGCCATGTACGGTATCACCTGTTTTTAAACCAAACAGTTTTATTTGTGAAGGAGAAACATACACATCATCCGGTGATGATAAGTAATTGTAATCTGATGAGCGAAGGAATCCATATCCGTCGGGCATCATTTCTAAAACGCCTTCACCTAATATCACTCCGTCAAACTCGACATTGAACTGTTGTTCACGACGCTGAGGATATATTTTATTAGGGGCTCCTTGTCCGGTATTTTCAGCAGTCTGTTGGCTGGCCTCGTTTAAAATAGCTTCAGCCAGTTGTGCTGTTTTACTATCCATTTCTGGTTCTGCGGCCGGGGCTGATTGTTCAGCTACATCTGCCACTACTTCTTTCTCATCTGTCTTTTTACGTCCCCGTTTTACAGGGGCTTCTTTTTTTACAGCCATATGGGGTTTTTTGATATTGGTTTTTTCTTCATCACCGCTTTCCACCACCGCTTCTTCACTACCACCTGTGCTGGTGCTGGTTTTTACAATGCGTTTTCTTTTACCATCATCGCTGTGTTTAGCGCCTTTAGCCCCGGCTATTGCCTGGCTGTCCAAGATCTTGTAAACAAGGTCTTGTTTGCTTAACTTTTTTGCGTTGGGTATTTTTAACTGCTCGGCTAAATCCAGCAGTTCAGGAACGAGCATGTCGTTCAGTTGGAGAATGTCATACATATAAAAAACTTGATGTTAGTCACAACTCGAAGTCACCAATCTTGAAATCTGAAATTTTGAGTTTATATTGAAAGAAACAGGCGGGTAAATGATGAACAAAAGCCTGGGAGAACTATACTTATCAGCCTCTTTCCGGTGCAAGTATACAGCAAAACCCGGAAAATCAAAAATTTTAGCCTTAAATCGCCAATTACAGCCCGGCGGCCTTACTAATCTCCAGCATCCGGTCGATCGGTTTTTTGGCAGCCAGCCTGAGTTCCTCTTCCATGATAATTTCTGGTGTTTCATACTCCATACACAGGTATAATTTCTCCAGCGTATTCAGTTTCATATGCGGGCAGTCGTTGCAGGCGCAGCTGTTGTTTGGAGGTGCGGGGATAAATGTCTTTTCCGGCGAAGCTTTCATCATCTGGTGGAGTATACCTGTCTCTGTGGCAACAATATATTCTTGTGCTGAATCGGTTTGTGTGTACTTTAATAACCCGGTAGTAGATCCAATATAATCTGCGATTCTCAATATAGGTTCTTCGCATTCCGGGTGTGCAATCAGTTTTGCTTCCGGGTGACGCACTTTTAGTTTGGTTATCTTTTCCAGGCTGAATATCTCATGCACCATGCAGGCGCCATTCCACAAAACCATATTCCTGCCGGTTATTTTGTTGATGTAAGCACCTAAATTTTTATCTGGTGCAAAAATTAATGGCTGGTCTTTAGGAAAACTTTCTACTATGAATTTGGCGTTACTGCTGGTGCAGATCACATCGCTCAGCGCTTTGATACCGGCGCTGCAGTTGATATAACTCACCACTTTATGGTCCGGGTGCTGCTCTTTGAATTTTTTGAACAATGCCGGGGGACAACTATCACTCAGTGAACAACCAGCTTTTAAATCCGGGATCACTACTTTCTTGCCAGGGTTCAAAATTTTTGCTGTCTCTGCCATAAAATGCACCCCTGCAAAAACGATCATATCCGCATTGGTCTTTTCTGCCTGCTGGGCCAGTCCCAGGCTATCGCCGATATAATCAGCCACATCCTGTATATCCGGCTCCTGGTAATAATGCGCCAGCAAGACGGCATTTTTTTCTTTCTTCAGCCGTTCAATGGCAGCAAAAAGATCCAGAGTGGGATCAAGGTCAATATCGAGAAAACCATTTGACTCCACATTTTTTTTTGCTTGTTCCAGTATTACTTTATCGGTGTTCATCTTTTCATTTTTTTTCCTGGGCTTATCTTCAGGAGGGCAATGTTCAGTCAACTCCGCCAATTTTTCAAATCAAAATTTTTCAATGCCTGTATTAATACAATAGTATTATTAATATATATTTTTAAAAAAGAGCTTATTATTATTATGGGTGTGAATTGGTGGATAAGTCACCAAGGCAAAATTACAGTATTGATATAATTCACATATTAAACCATGTAATCCACATATTGTTTGCTTGCCAGTACTGTATTTCACGATGATATCCACAAGAATGTGAAAATGTGACCTGCAAAAAATAATCACTGTGGAACAATGATAGTGCTGTTAATTTCGGACGGATAAAAAGTGAGTTCTGTACAACAGGATGCTTTTTATCGGTCCGATGAAAATTTCATTCCTAAACTTTCACTTTCATATCCACGTTTCACATCAGGATATCCACATAAAATTATCTTCATTCACAGCCCGGTGGGGAGAAAAAACGATCAGCCAGCCGGCTTTTGACCGTTTATAAAACAATCAACATGACTAAAGTCATACACTTTACTAAATAGATAAGCGGAATAAGCTTTATTAGTGAATGACCTAATTTTACAGCCACTAAAATTTTCCATATGAAGATGCTTAAACAATCATTGCTTGCTTTTTTACTCCTTGCTTTTTCTGTGGCTAAGGCCGATGAAGGAATGTGGCTGCCGCAACTGTTGGCCCAGCTCAATGAAAAACAGATGAAAAGCATGGGTATGAAGATCAGCGCAGCTGATATATATAATATTAATAAAGGAAGCCTGAAAGATGCTATCGTAAGCTTTGGCGGGTTCTGTACCGGCGAAGTGATCTCATCCAAAGGACTGGTACTAACAAACCACCATTGTGGTTTTGATGCCATCCAAAATCATTCTACGATCCAGAATAACTATATAAGAGATGGTTTCTGGGCCCGCAATAATGCCGAAGAAATTCCCAACCCTGGTTTATTTGTCACTTTCATCATCCGTATTGATGATGTAACCAAACAGGTGCTGAATGGTGTGACAAAGAATATGGATGAAAAAGAAAGACAGTCTGCTATTGACAAGAATATAGCCGAACTCAGAAAGAATGTAAAAAAGGAAAGCTACCAGGATAGTTTTATAAGGGCTTTCTTTGAAGGCAACCAGTATTTCCTGTTCGTAACAGAAACTTACAAAGATGTTCGCCTGGTAGGTGCACCACCATCTTCTGTTGGTAATTTCGGAAAGGATACCGACAACTGGATGTGGCCCCGTCACACCGGGGATTTTTCTATGTTCCGCATTTATGCAGGTAAGGATAATAAGCCGGCTGAGTACTCAGTGGATAATGTACCCTATGTTCCCAAACGTTCTTTATCCATTTCACTGGACGGTGTGGCAGAAAATGATTTTACCATGGTCTTTGGTTTTCCCGGCAGAACCACGCAGTATTTACATTCTGCAGCGGTAGAGCAGATCATGAAAGTGAATGACCCCGTTAAAATAGCCATCCGTGATAAAGCACTGGCTGTGATCGATGGTTTTATGCGTAAAGACGAGCAGATCAAAATCCAGTATGCTGCCAAGTATGCGGGCATTGCCAATTCCTGGAAAAAATGGCAGGGCGAAGTATTAGGACTCACCAGCACGAATGCACTCGGAAAAAAACAAGCCTATGAAGCAGAGTTTCAAAAAAGAGTGAACGCAAATCCACAATGGAAAGAAGCATATGGAAACTTGTTGTTAAACCTGTCCAAGACCTACAACGAGTTTGAAAAATATTCGCTGGCCCGTGATTTCTTCAATGAAACCATGAGCCGCATTGAAGCTTTTGCGATTGTCAACCAGCTCAACAGCCTGCGGAATGCCAAAGAGAAAAATGGTGAAAAAGGTTTTACAAATGCATTGCCTGGAGTAAAAGAAAGACTAGCTGAAATCTATAAGGAATACAGCCCTGTGGTAGATAAACAACTCTTCATTGCGTTGATAGATAAATTTGTAAAAGATCAGCCACAAGAATTTGTAGCGCCCTACCTGCTGAATAAGTTGAAGGAAAATAATAATGATGTAAGCAAGCTGGCCGATGAGTTATATAATAATGTAGACCTCTTTCAAAACGGAAATAAAGTATTGCAGCAGCTTTCTTCCAATCCGGAAGTGGTGATGGCTGCCAACGATATGAACCATGCCAACCAGTTAATAGCTGAGTTAAGTAGTTATTATAACAGTACGGTTTCAAAAAACATCACCGCACTTCAAAGCAGGATCAATCAGCTGAACCGCACCTATATGCAGGCGCAAATGGAAGTGATGAAAGAGAAAAAGTTTTATCCTGATGCCAACAGTACCTTGCGGGTTACTTACGGCAAAGTAAAAGGTTACAATCCGAGAGATGCCGTACAGTACGATTATTATACCTATCTCGATGGCGTAATGGATAAGTATAAGCCCGGCGATTACGAGTTTGATCTGCCGGAAAAGCTCAGGAGCCTGTACAATAACAAAGACTATGGACAGTACGGAAGCAACGGTAAAATGCCCGTTTGTTTCATAGCCCGCAACCATACTACGGGCGGCAACTCCGGCAGCCCGGCGCTTGATGCATACGGCAACCTGGTCGGCCTCAACTTTGACCGGGTTTGGGAAGGAACCATGAGTGATATTAACTATGACCCCTCAATCTGCCGCAATATCATGGTAGACATCCGCTATGTTTTATTTATAGTAGATAAGTACGCAGGGGCCGGCCATCTGGTAAAAGAAATGAACCTGGTTCACCCTAAAAAGAAGAAATAAGCCCCCAACCGGCTACTAAACAATGGTTTTACCAGACTGAAAAGCTCCCTCAAGGGGGCTTTTTTTAGCGATTTTCCACAGTTTTTCCCCTATTTTTGCCCGCCCGTATCAAGCCTTAAATTTGAACGGGTCATTCCTTTTATAAAAGAATAATACTGTATTATGTCTATCATTCAAACGATCAGGGACAAAGGAGCCAAAGTATCTGTGGTATTGATTGCCCTGGCATTAGTGGGATTCATCCTTACCGACTATTTCTCCGGGCGGGGCCAGGGAGGATTTACAGGTTCTAACACCGTAGGTAAAGTAAATGGTAAAAGCATTGGCTTTGATGACTTCAACAAGAGAGTGGAGCAGATGGAAGCCAATATGAAACAACAGTATGGCGCCAACATTGACCAGGCGATACTGAACAGCCAGGCTGTTGAAGAAACATGGAACCAGGAGATCAACCGGGTATTACTTTATGGAGAGATCGATAAGCTCGGATTCCAGATCGGCAAAAAAGAACTGGGTGATATTTTATACGGACCTAACGCACCGGCTGATTTAAAGAGACAATTCTCTGATGAAGCGGGTAATTACAATGCAGTACTGGCTAAACAAAACATTGACCAGATGCTGAAAAAAGGAACACCGGAGCAAAAGGAAAATATCAATAATTACATCAACGAACTGGAGCAGATCCGCAAGTCTGAAAAATTCATTTCGCTGCTTACCAGCAGTGTGAACTTTCCCCGCTGGTTTGTAGAAAAACAAAATGCAGACAACAGCCAGATCGCCAACATTTCTATGGTAAGGCAGACATACGCTACCATTCCTGACAGTACGATCAAGATCAGTGATAAAGAGATCTCTGATTATATCAGCAAGCACAAAGACGATTTCAAACAGGAAGAAAGCCGCAGTATCAGCTATGTTACTTTCAGCGCTTCACCCAGTGCTGCCGACAGTGCGGAAACCAAAAACAGCCTGCTGTCCAGAAAAGAGGATTTTGCAACAGCTACAGATATGGAGCAATTCCTGATGACCGAAGGTGTTACTAATTACTACAATGGTTACATCAGCGGAAAAACAATACAGGTAGCAGTAAAGGATTCAATCTTCAGAACTCCTGTTGGCAGCATCTATGGTCCTTATCTCGATGGCAACAGTTATGTAATGGCAAAGCTGGAAGGTGTTCGCACTATGCCTGATACAGTGAACCTTCGCCACATACTTGTTGCAACGATGCAGCGGGATCAGCAAAGCGGTTCGATGTACCCCGTAAGAGATTCTGCCACTGCAAAAAATTTGATCGACAGTATTCGTAATGCCATCAACACCGGTTCCAACTTCGACACCGTTTGTGCAAAATTGTCTGACGATCCGGGAAGCAAGGATAAAGGTGGTGTGTACGAAGGTGTATATTCCGGCCAGATGGTATCAGCTTTTAACGATTTCATTTTTCTCAATCCGGTTGGAAGCAAGGGTGTTGTAAAAACAGAATTCGGTTATCATTACATAGAAGTATTGTCACAAAAAGGAAGTGGTGCTGCTTATAAAGTGGCTTACCTGCCAAAAGAGATCATCGCCAGCCAGGAAACAGACAGCAAAGCACAGAACGATGCCAATATGTTTGCTGCCGACAGCCGTGACCAAAAATCTTTTGATGAAGGTTTTGAAAAGAACTGGAAACCGAAAGGATATGTAAAAGGAATCGCTACAAACATTCCCCGCATTGGCGCCGAGATAAGAGGTGTGGGTTACTCAAGAAATTTTGTAAGAAGCATCTATGATGCAAAGAGAGGCGAAGTGCTGAAGCCGGAAAGAATTGATGATAATTATGTAGTGGCCGTAGTAACTGAAGTGATCAACAAAGGAACAATGGGTGTGGCACAGGCCCGCAGCTCAGTAGAACCCCTGCTGCGCAATAAAAAGAAAGGAGAGATACTGAAGCAAAAGATCGGTAAAGTAACTACACTCGAAGCAGCAGCACAGGTAATGGGCAATGCGCCGATAGAGCCGGTTGACAGCCTTCGTATGAGTTCAAGAAACATCAACCCCAAACTGGGTTATGAACCCAAAGTGGTGGGCGCCGCCTTCAACCCGGCCAATAAAGGCAAAGTGGTTCCGGAAGTGCTGGATGGTGCATATGCGGTATATGTGATCCGTGTAGAAAGTGTAAGCGCCACTCCTTCAGAAGGTGCAATTGTGGCCGATCAGCGTAAATTGCTGGCCGACCAGGTAAAACAATACATCAACAACCAGCAAAGCCCGGCCAACCCGGTGAATGCGCTGAAGAAGGCCGCAACGATCGTAGATAAAAGAGCAGACCGCTACTAAACTTTTATACAACCAAAACCAACTGCAAGAGCCCTGTAGCGAAAGCTGCGGGGTTTCTTTTTACGGGATGCGCAAACAACCACCCGAGCCGATTTGTTACTTTTACAATTAAATCATGAGTGAACCATTTGTAAATAAAGTTGCCGAAAGCGGACTCATTACCCTCGACCTTGAAAAATTTTACCCAAAGGGAGAAACCGCCGTCTTCGATTTGAAAGATCATCTCTTCATGGGCCTTATCCTGAAAGAAAAAGATTTCAGGGAAGCGCTGAAGAAATTAGATTGGTCTGTTTACCAGGAAAAAAATGTAGCACTCACCTGTTCTGCCGATGCCATCATTCCCGTTTGGGCATGGATGCTCGCCGTATCTTACCTGCAACCCTTCGCCAAAGAAGTAGTGATGGGTGATGAAAAAGAATTACACCGCAGTTTATACCTGAAGAATATTGATGCCATTGATATAAATGAATTCGCCGACCAGCGGGTTGTCATCAAAGGCTGCGGTGAAACACCCATCGCCGATTATGTGTACATGGAGATCACCAAAAAACTCCGCCCCGTTGTAAAAAGCATCATGTACGGCGAACCCTGCAGCACCGTGCCGGTGTATAAGAAACCCCCGGCCCCTAAAGGTGAGTAGTCATATCGGTAAGAGAAGTTGATATTTTACAAGGAAGCCTATTTCTTTAAGAAATCTTATAAGCCCCTTTAGGGGTTTGGGGCCTAGAACCACCCCCTCTTCCTGAAGATCCATAACATACCGATAGGAATAAAAAGCATAAACGTAACAGCACCCCAAAATCCCCATGGGCTGTGCAGCCAGGGAATCTCATCAAAGTTCATCCCGAAAACACCACCAATTACCGTGGCAGGGGCCATCAGGCAGGTAACGATCGCCATCACCTTCATCACTTCATTCATACGAAGGTTCACATTGTTGATATGCAGGTCCTGCATACTCACCATCACATCACGGTAGTTCTCTACCAGGTCAATGGCCTGTACAATATGGTCATAAACGTCTTTATAATATTTGGTATGGCGGTCTTCCAGTAATTCGCTGTCGCTGCGCAAAAAACCATTCACCACTTCCCGCACCGGTGCAAAGTTTCGTTTCAGTACGATCAGCTCTTTGCGAAGTTGTGTAATATGGGCAAGGGCCCTTGGGTTTTTGCCATGCATCACCTCCTCTTCTACTTCTTCAATACGGTCGCCCAGCTTTTCCATCACCACGAAGTAATGGTCAACGATCATGTCGAGCAGTATATAACAAAGAAAGTCGGCCGTACGCTGCCGCACTTTTCCGTTGGCGATGCGCAGCTTGTCCCGCAATATTGTAAACACATCCCGGCGGGCATCTTCCTGGAAGCTGATCACCACATCCTTCGCCAGTATGATGCTGATCTGCTCCTGCTCCACCGCATGGGTTTCCTGGTTATAGTACAGCATATTCAGCAGGCAGAAGATGCTGTTATCAGCTTCATCCAGTTTGGGCCGCTGGTTGATGCTCAGGATATCTTCAATAACAAGTGGGTGAATATCAAAATTCGAACAGATCGCTTCTACATCAGCTTTTCGCAAACCGTCCACATTGATCCAGGTAGTGCGGCCGCTGGTTTTGTACTGGAAGCAATCCTTTACACTTGTCAGCTTTTTTTCTTCGAGGTGCTCTGCGTCATAATCAAAAATATGTACATGTACCTCCTTCGCTTCTTCCCGGTGCGGCTCTACGGTAGGGTTTACCGATAAGATCTCTTTCGTTCTCTTGGTGGCAAAAAGATTTGGCAGGTAGAGATACCGTAAATATTTCTCGGGGCGAAGCCTTACGTTCATAACAGGGAAGTTAGAAAAATTACTCTTTCCCACAAAGCCACCACGAACACATTGTAAGTTTCACGCAAAGACGCTAAGGCGCAAAAGGAAAGGCAATAGTTGCTTAGGAGGTGTAAGTGTATTTTATTGGTGTTAACGGTATCAACCTGTAAAGTCTTTGTGTTTCTTGCGTCTTTGCGCCTTAGCGAGAAAAAATTCTTAGTGTCCTAAGTGTCTTGGTGGGAAGCAATTCTCATTGCGCCATGGCGCCTTTGCGTGAAAACAAATATCTTTCAATCACCTCTGCATACTTCTTCGTATTGCCCTCATCATAATCTGCAAACCTCGCCACTTCTTTTCCTTCGCTGTCGGCCATTACCAGGAAGGGTATCGTTGTAAAGCCGAAGACCTGCTGCAGTTCTTCTATCCTGTCTGTATCAATCAGCAGTTGCCGCCACGGCATGGCATGTTGCAGCACCGCCTCCTGCCAGGCTTCTTTATTCGTATCAATAGAAACACTGGCCATGCGCAAACCATTTTTGCCAAATGTTTCTTGCAGTTGTTTCAGTTGTGGAATTTCTTTGATGCAGGGGCCGCACCAGCTGGCCCAGAACACCAGCACATTCAGTTTCGCTGTTGGGTCGATCAGCGGTTCAAGTGTGTCCGCCACCCCGGGCAACCACAACTTCGGGTAAGCCATACCGGCATCGGGGCGAAGCTGCAGGTACTGGCTGATTTTTTTTCTTGCGGCAGATGACAGCACTTTTGTTTCAAACAGCGACAACAGGAACTGCAGCTCTTCTTTGCTGTATTGCTCCTTAGCATCTGCAATGCTTTGCAGTAAAAAAAAGGAACCCGGATTTTCTTTCACTGCTGTTTGCAGCAGCAACAGTTTATGTGTTCGCAGTGCTGAATCCGCATCTCCCATCCAACCAATATCATTCAGTTGGTAGCGGTACAGCAGCTCCGTTTCTTTGCCTGCCTTTATGCGAAGGCCGGCATTCTTGTCCTGACCGTTGCTGATAGAGGTTGTTCCTTTCTCCAGGTAAAACACATCCCGCAGCAGGCCCGGGCTTTCATTCAGTACATGGTTTGCAAACTGCAGCCGCACCGGTCGTATCGTATCCTCTTTTTTCCAGTAATGGATAGCGGCGAGGTAAGGCATGAACGAACTGTCGGCCTGTATACGGAATACAAATCGGCCGTTTTTACATTCTGCCGAATCTAGCGGCGTCTTCCATTTCCTGGCTTCTACCAGATACAGTTTACCATCCGGCAGGCCGCTTACATTTCCTTCGATGATAATGTTGGCAGTCTTTTCCTTTTTACTGAGGCAGGAAGGTAAAATCAGTAACAACAAGAATATTGAAGTAATAAAGTATCGGATAGGAGTATTCTTTAAGAATGTAATCGGAAGATAAAGAGAATTGATGATAGCCGGCGATGGAAACAAATAAACAAACCCTCTGTGACCCTGGTGTCTTTGCGGGAAATGGCTATGAGTTCTTTTTGCGAAGCAATACAAACACCAGCACCGCCAGCACCACGGCGGCAAAACCGATATAGATACCCATGTAAGATGCAGATGGCTTTGGCGGCTCTTCTTTTTTATTCAGTTTGTCAAGATAATCTTTGGCAATGTTCTCAACGGCCTTTACTACTTTTTTACCGCCGCCCGTTACCATATTGTGCCGGCTGGCATAGGCCTCCGAGTGGTTTTG
>Ga0114938_1001661_pt1 | contig 14845 bp, 11 predicted proteins | sample AshMeaBigSpring_FD_88675 | JGI IMG/M metagenome (GOLD analysis project Ga0114938, IMG submission 88675) | Groundwater microbial communities from Big Spring, Nevada to study Microbial Dark Matter (Phase II) - Ash Meadows Big Spring | ecosystem: Environmental > Aquatic > Deep subsurface >...
CAAGAAAAAGTCCCTTCTAATTGTGAGAAAACATCGTTTATGGGAAACATTTTTATTTATGAAATTAGAATTTGGCTGGGACGAAATTCATGAAGTAGCAGAACAATTAGAACACATACAATCAGAAATATTGATTGATAAAATAGATAAGTTTTTGAACTATCCGGAATTTGACCCACATGGTAACCCAATTCCAAACAGCAAAGGAGAGATAACAACTGATTCCAAAAAAACATCGAAAGATGTTAAGAGGTAGGTAGTATTTGCATAATAATGGATGTATAGATTAATTAAAATTTGTTTTTTCATAAGTCAAAAATATAGGATTGGAAATACGTACTGAAATCAAAGTAGTATCTTGTGCAAAAAATAGGATTCAAAGATAGTCATTATATTTAATGACAATCAATCTACTCTATGTTAAAAGTTTACGATGTATATTTTTGTAGAGAGCTTCTAAGATTTTTTATCAGCAATGCACTTGGGATTGATGTCATGGTATAATATTGGTGTGTTGTCAAAATATATGTTTTGAAGATGTGCATTGTCGCTTGATAGTTGTTGAGACAAATAAATGTGCTTGAAAATGTGCTTAAACTTTTTACATATTATTATTCGATACTTGTTTATTGTAATGGTTCACATTGCTTCACTGCTCTTATTTATTCTTATTATATAATGTCATTTACATTTTATCATAGTTACTTTATATGTTTGTAAATTAATACGGATATCATTAATGCGCTATGCGTATCCATTTACATTAGGGATGATGGTTTTATATTATAATACTTTAAAAGTAGTGCGTCTATTACGCTGGTGTTGTTCTTCAGTACATTGAGAGCAATTGGTACAAAGTTCTACGGGATTGGATTCGCCGTACCCTTTTGCTGTAAGACGAGAGGGATCGATACCATTTCTTACCAAATATTCCACTACTGATTGTGCTCTACCTTGAGATAAGGATTGATTATAATCACTGCTACTTCGACAATCCGTATGAGAGCCCAATTCAATATGAATAGACGGATTTTGGTTTAATAATAGTACTAATTTATCTAAAACGGGTTTTGCATCCTCTCTGATATTAGTTTTATTTAAATCATAAAAAATATCCTCAAGTATTATTTCCTGATTTTTAAATATCTTTTCAAGTACTACTTTATAAGATAAAATAATTTTATTATTTTTAGATTGAGCAACTTGATTATAGGTATCAAAAGTTAATGTTTGCGTAAAAAATTCTGGTGCATTCACAATGATTTGGTAATACCTATTACTATCTAGCGAAGTTATAAGATCTCCCAACTCATTTGTACTAAAGATAGTAAATAAGCTATCTTTTTGATCTATTAATTGAATTGTACTGATGGTAAGTGGGATACTATCTTTGATACCGCTGCTTGGATTATTATTAACATTATATAATTTTTCCATTACGGATAAATGTAATTCATATTGTATAGCAGGTTTGGGAGGTGGGGGTGGTATTTTTTGTTTTATAAAATATATGTCATCATCTCCTTTGCCATTTTTTCTATTGCTATTGAAATGTGCTATTAATATTATACTATCTTTTTTATCTTGTAAGCTTAGCGGATATGGCAATAGTGCAAAATCATCACCGCTACTATTAATTGGGTATTTTAGATTTTCTATTTTAAATTTTTTCTCTTTGGCTGTAGCTTTAAATATATCTAGGCCACCCATACCTTGCCATGTATCACTAGAAAAGTATAAAGTATTGTCGTAGTAAGTAGGAAACATTTCATTTCCTTCAGTATTGATACTACTACCAAGATTAACCGGCTCAGACCAACCTTCTGAAGTGTAATTACTTGTAAATATATCGCTGCCACCTATTCCGAATTCATCGCACACAAAAAATAATTTATCCCCATTAGCAGTAATAAAGGGTTGTGTTATGTTAATGGTATCCTCCTCAAATAGTTGTAAATACTCGGGTGTAGTCCAATTGCCTGATGGCTTCTTGGTAATCATGTATAGGCGACAGTAGTCATCTTGTGTTCCTGGGCGTCCGCATTGTGTATATATAATAGTACGTCCATCGGCGGTCATGGTCATAGGACCATCATTATAAATAGTATTATTAAAGGTATCGATTATCTGATTATCCATTAAATGATAACTTAATATATCATAAAATTTTTTATCATTCCAATGATATTTTTCTGTTCCCATATTGGTATTACGATTGGTAGTGAAATATAAATAATCATTGTATCGTGCAGTAGCAAACTCATCAAAGGGAGTATTGCATTCTAAATTTACTAAATCAAACAAAAGAGTATCATTCATCCATTCTATGGCATTATGGCAGCTGTATATTGCAGCTTGAGCTTTTTGTTTTTCATTGATCACCTGCTGGCCATATTGTCTATATAAGGCTATGGCATCTTCATACTGTTCTTCTTGTTGCAATGCCGTAGCTGCCTTCCATAGTGCTATAGGGTCAAAGCCTAGTTCATAAGCTTTGCGATAAGCATTGGCTGCTTCTTTAATGTTTTTCACTTGATGATAACTTTCTGCCAGATAATAATATTTATTGGCATTAATTATTTCGTCTGTTTCGGCATCAATTTCTTTGATGTAGAATTGTATTGCATCATTGTATCTTTTATATTGAAAAGCTGTATCTCCATCTTTTATCAGAATAGGTGTGACACATGAATGGAGGATATGCATAAACAGAATAGCAAAAAGATAGTTTCTCATTTATAATATCTCCGTTTAATTAACAATTTTTGTTTTATAAAATTATTTGACAGTAACGAATTATAAAATTTATTTTATTCTTGTAATGTATTAAAAAGGTTACTATCCAAATTTTTTCTTTTTATTTTTTGTTTTTTTAGAAGTATTAGAATTATTGGTTTTTGATTGCGCAGACTGAGATTGCACTTGCTGATCTGTATTGGTATTAATTTCTGGCTGTGATTGCTGCTGCTTACTTTGTTTTTTGTTATTAAGCTGTGCAGTGTTTTCTTTTTGTTTTTCTTTTCGCTCACGATTTTTTTCTCGGTCTTTACGACTTTGTGCATTGCTTATCAAGCCCTTCATCGTTATCTCTTCCGTATTATTTATAAATTCTTTTTTCTCCTCTTCAACTTTTATTATTGATTTTAGATTTTCAGGATATTCACCTTTTTTATTCAGTTGTATGACGGCTCTTACTTCCTCTAGTGACAATTGAGCAAATGTATTAGTAGCCTTATTTAGAAAGTACATTTTACGACCAAATACATCTGTTTTTATTAGAATAGCATCTCCATTTTTAGTTTTTAGTTTATCTAATTGAGGAAAAGATTGTAAGGCATCTATATAGGTATCCAATTCATAATTAAGACAGCATTTTAGTCTTCCACATTGTCCAGATAATTTCTGTTGATTGATAGCAAGTTGTTGATATCGTGCTACAGCAGTATTTACTGATTTGAAGTCGGTAAGCCAAGTACTACAACACAACTCACGCCCACACACGCCTATGCCTCCTACTAATGCTGCTTCTTGTCGCAATCCTATTTGGCGCATTTCTACTTTTACGCCAAATTCCTTATTGTATATTTTTATTAATTCACGGAAATCTACACGACCATTGGCGATATAATAATAAGTACATTTTTTACCATCAGCTTGATACTCTACATCAGCTATTTTCATGTCGAGATTGAGTTGTCTTGCAATAGCTCGTGCACGTATCATAGCAGCATTTTCTAAATCACGCATTTTAGCCATAAATTCTATTTCTGCATCTTTGGCTGCTCTAAGTATTTTCAATATTCTAACATCGTTTTCATTTACTTTTCGTTTTTTCATTTGCCATTTCACTACTTCGCCTGTCAATGAGATAGATCCAATATCAAAACCATAACCGAGATTACTTTCTACACAGACTAGCATTCCTTTTTCGAGAGCGAGATTATTTGCATTGCGATAAAATCCTTTGTGTACTCCATTTTTAAAGCTCACCTCTATAATATTAAAGCTATTATCATCAAAATAAATATCATCACTGAGCCAATTGTATGTATTCAATCGGTTGCAGCCACCAGAAGAGCACGAGCCATTTTTTTTACATCCAGCAGGAGTGCCATCTGCATTTTTTTTTGTACCGCAAGTAGAACAAGACATTATATATATAAGGGGGATAAAAGTTAATTAATAATTATAATATACAAAGATAGTTCAAAAAAGTATGTGATGATATATGGTACCAATTTGATTTATAAATTATATTAATAATAATAAATTCAATTTACGCTATTTCTATTGCGTATGTTGGGTTTATAGATTGGTTTATTACATATATCCTTTAGGTTTTAATTAGAAAACTATACATTGTAGTTTGAAATAAAATATTTTTCAAGTTTCAAAAACTGTTTGTATTTTTACAAAAAATTTGAATTGAATGAATATCACTAAAAATGCTATTATTATTTTTTTGATTATCATAGCTATAGTAAGTAGATGGGTACCTCATTTACCTAATTTCACTCCTGTAGCAGCATTGGCATTATTGGCAGGGGCATACTTAAGACCTAAAATATGGGCATATATAATACCCATAGTTGTTATGGTGGTGAGTGATATTATTTTAGGGTTTCATATTTCTAGTCTATTTGTGTATTTCAGTATGTTGATATATGTATGGGCTGGTCAATTATTTTTACATGGAGCTTTTAGACCTTTACATACTATAGGTGCAGCATTGTTTTGTTCTATTACCTTCTTTCTTATAAGTAATTTTGGTGTTTGGTGTGAAGGATGGCTCTATCCTATGGATGCATCTGGACTAATAAATTGTTATATACAAGGTATTCCATTCTTTCGCAATACTATATTAGGTGATCTTACATACACGATAGTGCTGTTTGGTTGCTATCATATAGCTATTAATTATTTAATGCCGGTAGGGGAGAAGGTAAAATCTAAGTATTAGTTTATTAATTATCGAGTAGATGATATATAATAAAGCAATCCTTATAATTATGCATAAGCTATTGTCTATATAGCTAGCAATAGGTGTTTTAGTTTGAGGGGTTGTAGCATATTATTATTTAGTGAGATAAATAATTCTCTTTTTATATCAGCAATATTATTTAAATCCAAATCAGTACATTAAAAGTAGTATTACTCATCCTATGATAATAAATCTTCTTGCTTACTAGTGACCTAGACTTGTATATTTATGGGCTATTATTATAGGATATCTCAGATGAGATTAATTATTTGAATATATTTCATAACACATCAAATACACTAATTGTAAATCATAGTAATAAAAATGTTTATTATTAATATCAGGATCATTTCACTTCTAGCAATTTGTAATCTAGATTTCTGGATAATGCTAATTGTGTAAAAGATTCTTGAGCAGTTACATTAATACTTAACTTTAGCTCAGCTTGAAATAAAGAGACCTCAGTATGCATGATATCTGCTTTTATTTTACGCAAGGGATCATATATCTCATGTAATTGATCTAGCGGAATATATAATATAAAATAAGCCAATATTTCTTTATTTATAATGATAGCAGCTCGTAAAGCTTCAAGAGTGACAGTATTATAAGCATGTATCAAACCTTGTGCTCCGAGCAATGTACCCCCAAAATAGCGAACTACTATTGCCAATACATTACGTACATTGCATGAGTCCAAGGCATTGAGTATAGGCTTGCCAGCAGTATAAGCTGGCTCACCAGCATCCACAGCTCGGAATATCGTATGGTCATATGCTGAACGATAAGCGTAGCAATAATGGTTGGCTTTGGGGTGTTCGTCTTTTATTTGACGTAATAATTCTTTGACTTCGTCTTTATAAACAAAAGGAAACAAAAACGCTATGAACTTAGAACCCTTTTCTCTATAAATTGCTTGAGACCTTTCTGCGATTGTATAATAACTACTTATCATAAGATATAAGTAATAATGCTAATATTGCGATACCAAAACCTACAAAATTATAAGGAGTCATTTTTTCTTTAAATATAAAAAAGCCTGTCAATGCTGATAATATTACAATGCCAATATTTACAATAGTGAATACCATACCACTTTGTGAAGGATAAGTTTTCAAAGCTGCAATTAGAAAATGTAAGGAAAAATAATTAGGTACTCCAAGTATAATACCGGCTATGACATTACGCCATGCCAATTGGCTCTTTTTACTCAATAGTAAATAACTCAAATAAAATGTACCCACCAAAAATGCCATACCAAAAACGACAAGTAGAAATACACTGGTATAAGCACTAGGTAATATCTTACCTTGCACAATATTGACAATACTATCATTGATGCCGTTACCCATAAATAATATGAATGGTAAAAAGAGTAGTTTTTTATCGAAGTTTTTATCTAGTGATGAATCAGGACGAGTGATAAGATAAATAGCAAATAAGGCAAGCACAAATCCTATTATTTTTAATACATTCAGCCGATCATGCAGAACGATTACACCAATAATAACAGGTATCACAAGAGAAAGTTTATTGGCGACTGAGGTAATAGTAAGCCCAACTTTCTGAGTGCTATAAGCTATTATATTAAACAAAGTAAAAAAGGATGCTCCCAAAAATAATGCGAAAGGCAACCAAATATAGTCAGTAACAGTGCCTAATTGCTGCCGGCAATATAGCCAACTGATGAAAGTACAGACACCATAGTTAATAACTATAGCTTGACATTGATCAATTCGAAATTTTGAGAAAAACTTAAAAACAAAAACCAACCACCAAGAAGTAATTATACTAAGAACTAAAAGCAAAATAAAAAAAATTATAAGTTGAAAAAGAACCGGAGGCCTACTGTATGTATTATCTTACTATCTATTGCAGGGAGTGTGAATGGATATTCTTCCCACTCTTTATTGAGTATCCATTGACGACCAACTAACAATTCTAAATTAATAGACCTACGATTACGTAACATAAAGGCAAAGCCTTGACCAATAGTGAAACCAATTGAACTTGTTTTATAAACAGGCCCACTAAAAAAATAAGTTGTAGATCCTGTAAGTGTATCAATAATTTGTATATTTACTTCATTATCAATCATTGATCCTAAAGCATACTTAGCTTGTGTTATTAAGTAAAAAGCAGTATTTCTTTTATATGCATCGTATTGGAAATTATATTCTAAGCCAGTAGCAAAATATTTACTTAACGTAGAATTAAATAAGTTAAACTCAAAATATGCACCCAAATAATGTTCTCTAGTAAAATGATAACCTATACCTCCATTGAATGCAACTATATCAATATGTCCAGTGCCATGGTCAGGTATTAAAAAATGTAATGGTAGGATACCTGCTCTTACAGCCATTTTTTTATCCTTACGTTCTCGTATTATGATTGTATCATTTCGGTCCGACATTTTGTAACGTATATTTTCTTTGAAGTATTTATATTCTTCACGAGTAATACTATATTTACGCCCTTCCGTATCAATAAATGTAATATCACCATCGGACTCCTGAAAAATTAAAATTTCTCCTTTCAGCACTCTGCCGTCTCTCATATAAATAATATCATACGAATATATATTTGTTGGGAGTTGATTGTCTTGAGCCCACGCTTGCATTGGTATCAAGTAGGCATGGGTTATAGTGAAAAACAATAATGTGAATTTTAGATAATGTAACATGTTCTTTATTTATTATTTAATTGATAGAGCGCTGCTTGTATATCATCATCAGTAGCATTAATCACTCTATAAAATGCCTCGTCACGCCAAATTTGTCGAGCTAAAGTAGCTTTTATTTGATTCAATATATCTGCTTTTTGAGTATTTAATTTAGTATCTGTGATTTCTTTATTTTTATCTCTAGCAAATTTTGTAAATTCTTTCCAGTCTTTGTCAGAAATCTTATACGTTGCGACAAATGATTCAAGAGAAAATTCTTTTTTCAATTTTTCCAATCTATCACCCATAGCTGTATATACATAGGGAGGTATCTGTATTCTAGCTAAATAAAAATCCATATTATATCTATTGGTATCAATAGGTACAAAAACATCAGGTGTAATACCACCGCCGCCAAAAACTAATTTGCCTGCGGGTGTTATATATTTCAATGTATCAATATTTTTGATACTATCCGAGTTTTGCAATTCACCTTTTTCTACTCTTTCTACCATTTCTTCATAGTATTTTTCACTGTGTCCTTTGATATATGGTCGTTGGATACAACGGCCTGTAGGGGTATAGTAACGAGCTATAGTAAGGCGGCAAGCACTGCCATCAGTGAGGTCAAATTGCTCTTGTACGAGTCCTTTGCCAAACGAACGACGACCTATGATGGTACCTCTATCCCAATCCTGTACAGCACCGGATACAATCTCGCTGGCTGAAGCAGAACCGGAGTCTAGTAATATTACAATATCACCAGATTCAAATACTCCTTTTCGCTTAGCTTTATATTCTCGCTTAGGAAAAACTCTACCTTGTGTATATACCAGTAACTTATCGCCATCTATCAATTCATCGGCTATCATAGTAGCTGCTTGCAGGTATCCTCCAGGATTATCTCTCAGATCTAATATTAATTTTTGCATATTATTAGATTTCATTGCATTCATAGCCACCATAAATTCATCATAAGTAGTAGCAGAGAATTTATTGACTTTGATATAAGCTATTTCAGGTTGTATCATATAATAGGCATCTATGCTATGTACTGGTATAGGTGCACGAGTGATTTCATAATCAATCAATTTCTTATTATTCTCATATCGACTTATACTTACTTTTACTTTAGTTCCCTTGGGGCCTCGTAGTTTTTTTATTACATCTTTATTTTTTATGCCTATACCTGCTACTGTAGTATCATTTATTTTAATAATTTTATCACCAGCCTGCAGACCTAATGCCTCCGAAGGACCACCACTTATAGCTGCTACTACTTGTATTGTATCTTGTAGTATAGAAAACTCAATACCAATACCATCAAAGCTACCTTCCAATTCCGAATTAATCATTTGTAACTCACTTGCCGGAATATAAGAGCTATGAGGATCCAATTTCAATAACATTTCTGTTATTGTTTCGTCTGCAAGTTTGCCTCCATTAATAGTATCTACGTAATAATCATCGATGAGTTGTATAAGTTCCTCTAAGCGACCTATGCCACCTAGCGGGTTAAAATTAATTCCAGCTTCTTTAGTTGTATTATTTTGATATGCACTTCTGTTTTTATACAAAGAATAGCCAGCTTTCATCCCAATAATGGTGACAATAGCAAATAATATAGGCAACCAAATATTGTGCTTTTTCAAGTCAAACATAAATAAAATAGAATTTTGACAAAAATACAATGAATAATTACTACATAATAGTTAAAAATATCAATAATTTATTTAAAGGCAAGATTAATAAAACAATATGTATATTCATATGGTATAATTTATTATGGGCTAAGGAATTATTATGCTACATGTTATTTTTAGAATTACCCATATCGGTATTAATAATAAAATATAAGAGTATTATAGCCTGTATGTATGACTGTATCCTCTAAATACACCTCCTAGCATATTTTCTATACATGCACTATTTTCATGTATGTAAATATATCTTATACAGTATTATGTTTAGGAAAATTGATTTAATGCCAGGAGTATAGGTAGCCATCATTATCGATTTCTAACAATAATATATTTACAAAATTTTGTTATTTATACGCTAATGAAAATTAATTTTGAGCAAATATAAATTAGAATTATAATCACTATAAAAAACTCATATATTAAATTCATTTGCTACAATAAGGTAAAAGTAATATTAAATAGTAACTCAAAATTTTAATTCCATTATAAATTTATAAGAGTATTTTTCGTAAAATAGAAATTGTATCATCTATTTCTTTTAGCGTATTAAATTTAGAAAAAGAGAATCGTATTGGAACATAATTTTTTGGTAAATTAATAGCTTGTAATACATGAGAAGCCACCTCACTACCGCTGCTGCAGGCACTTCCGCTCGAGGCACATACACCATTAATGTCCAGATTAAGTAATAATAAATCGGTCTTATACCTATCAGGGAATGCAACACTTAATACCTTATGTAAACAGTTTTCATTTTCTGGTCCATTGAATATTAGGTTTTCAAAATTAGCCTTTAGTGACAAAATAAAATATTGCTTGAGTTCAGTTATATGTTGCTTGTTTTTATCGAAATCTCTATATGCAATTTCTAATGCCTTGGCCAGTCCTATTATGCCGTAAACATTTTCTGTGCCAGCACGCATATTGCGTTCTTGTGACCCACCTTGTATCATCGGTTTGATAGTATTTGTATTGCGCATATATAATATACCTGCTCCCTTGGGTCCATGAAATTTATGTGCTGACCCAGTCAAAAAATGTAAAGTAGTTTTTTGCATATCAATTTTGATTTGACCTAGGCTTTGTACAGAATCTGTATGAAAATAAGCATTATAAGCTCTACATATATCTGCAACTTTATCTAAATCTAGTAAGGTTCCCAATTCATTATTGGCGTGCATTAGTGTTACCAATGTTTTGGTGTCAGATGTCTGTAGTAGTTTCTCTAGATGTTGGTAATCAATACTGCCATCTTTCAATATATTTACATACAGTAATTTTTGTATCAAACCTTCACGTAGCAAGTCTTCGCAAGTATGTAAAACACAATGATGCTCTATTGGTGATGTAATAATGGTAAGTACATCTAAATACTTAGCTGCACCCCACAGAATAGTATTGTTACTTTCGGTACCACCTGAAGTAAAAAATATCTCTGCACTAGAGCAATTTAATAATAGAGCTATTGATTTACGAGCAGCTTCTATAGCTGCTTTAGATTTTCTACCTAATGAATGAATAGCCGATGGATTGCCAAAATGATGGTATAAATAAGGATGCATTGCTTCTAAAACTTCTGGATCAATAGCTGTCGTAGCTGCATTATCTAAATATATTGGTTTCATAATTACCGGAAGTGAAATTATTAACTCTGAAATAATAGACGGATATCTTCTTTGATTTTTTTAATTAAGTTCTCAGACATTATCTCACTTGTACTTTCTGCATATATGCGTATTAAGGGTTCTGTATTGCTGCGTCTTATATGTACCCATTCTTGGTCCAATTCTATTTTAATACCATCAATAGTATTAAGTTTATAATTAGCATATTTTAATTTTATAGCTTCAAGCAATTGATCTAAATTTATAGTGTTATCTAATTCAATTTTACTCTTAGAAATATGATAATAAGGATAAGAGGATTTTAATAAAGAGCATGGTTTACCTGAGAGAGCAAGATGAGATAAAAATAAAGCGATACCCATCATAGCATCTCTACCATAATGAAAATCGGGGAGTATAATACCCCCATTACCCTCGCCACCTATCACAGCATCTACTTCTTTAATCGCAGCTACTACATTGACTTCACCCACAGCACTTGCGAAATAATTACCTCCTGCTTTGATAGTCACATCTTTTAGAGCCATCGTACTTGATAGATTGGATACGGTATTGCCCTTGCGATGCTTCAATACATAATCAGCTACAGCTACCAAGGTGTACTCCTCTCCAAATACACTTCCATCTTCACATACTATAGCAAGCCTATCTACATCAGGATCTACAACTAATCCTACATGAGCTTTTAATTTTATTATTTCGTCTGATATGGCTGTGAGATGTTCTGGCAAGGGTTCTGGATTATGCGGGAAATGACCTGTAGGTTCGCAATACATAGTGGTAATTTTATTTACTCCAAGTGCTTCCAATAATCTAGGTACAGCAATACCTCCAGTAGAATTTACCGCATCAATTATTACATGAAAATTGGCCTTGCCTATTGCTTCTTTATTTACTAATGGATATAATAGTATCTGATCTATATGATATTGTATATAATCTATTCCTTGTAATTTTTTGCCTAAATGATCAATGTCTGCATAATTGTAGTCATTAGCTTTGACCTTATCCATCAATACCTGCCCATCAGCTGCAGAGATAAATTCTCCTTTATTATTTAATAATTTTAATGCATTCCATTGTTTGGGATTATGAGAAGCTGTGATGATAATACCGCCCGCAGCATTTTCTTTTACTACAGCCATCTCTATTGTAGGAGTGGTGCTCAGTCCTGCATCAATCACATCTACTCCCATACCTATAAGTGTTTGAATAACTAATTCACTTACCATAGGGCCTGATATACGAGCATCTCTACCTACGACTACCTTTGGTATAGTGGTAGATTGCAGCAGGTATGCGGCGTAAGCTGAGGTAAATTTTACTATATCTATCGGAGTAAGTCCTGAGTCTGGTAAGCCTCCTATAGTGCCTCTTATACCAGATATAGATTTGATCAAAGTCATTATTTAAAATTGAATCGCAAATATAAAAATTATTACCAATAAATAAGTTAAGATCTATAAACAAATCATAAAGCATTATTATGTAAATTTGAACAATATTAATCACTTCATGGAAATTTCCAATCACAATTTAATAGATATAGCTGCGCAAGTAAGGAGAGATATACTACGTATGACTAATGCCTGTAATAGCGGTCATCCTGGAGGGTCACTAGGCTGTACTGATCTATTTGTAGCATTATATTTTAAGATAATGAATATCAATATTACTTTTGATATGGATGGCAAGAATGAAGACCTATTTTTTTTGAGCAATGGTCACATATCACCTGTATTTTATAGCGTATTAGCTCGTAGAGGATATTTTCCTATTTCGGAGTTGGGTAGTTTTAGAAAATTAAATAGTCGTTTGCAAGGACATCCTACTCCTCATGAGCATCTACCAGGTATAAGAATAGCTAGCGGTAGCTTAGGACAAGGACTTTCTGTGGCAATAGGAGCAGCTATAAGCAAGAAAATAAACGGCGATAAATCCATTGTATATGTACTTATGGGAGATGGTGAATTACAAGAGGGTCAAATATGGGAGGCGGCTATGGCTGCAGCGCATCACAGGGTGGACAACCTCATAGGAATAGTGGATTGGAATGGCAAGCAAATAGATGGGCCAAATGATGAAGTAATAAGTCTGGGTGATTTGAAAGGAAAATGGCAAAGTTTTGGATGGGAAATTTTAGAAACCAATGGTAATAATATGGAAAATCTAATAGCTGCATTGGAAAATGCAAAAAACTTATGTGGCCATACAAAACCCATAATTATTTTAATGCATACCAAAATGGGATTTGGAGTAGATTTTATGGAAGATGATCATAAGTGGCATGGTATAGCTCCCAATAATGAGCAATTAGAAATTGCATTAGGTCAATTAACTTCTTCACTATCTGATTATTAAAAAAAAATATATTATTTTTTTTGAAAAAAATATTTTCTATAATCTTATTTACTTTACTTACTTTTCTACTTGTAAATAATCTTGCTTTTTCTCAAAATAAAACTACCCGTATATTATTTGTCGTAGATGGTAGTGGTAGTATGAAAGAACAAATCGATGGGAAAAGAAAATTTGATATAGCAAAAGAATTATTGGCCCATGTGGTTGATAGTCTAAGTACTATAGCTGGTAGGGTAGAGATAGGAGTAAGAGTATTTGGACATCAATCGCCACGCTCAGAGCAAAATTGCAAAGATAGTAAACTAGAACTCAATTTTGGCAAACATTATGGTAGTGAAATATTGAGTATGATGGATGGATTTACACCACAAGGATTTACACCAATAGCTTATTCATTGCAATTAGCAGCATTGGATTTTCCTAATGATCCCAATACACGTAATGCTATAATACTAATAACAGATGGCGTGGAAAGTTGTGAAGGTAATCCCTGTGAGATAATAGAATTATTTCAAGAAAAACGTATTGCATTGAAGCCTTATGTAATCGGATTGGGTGTAAACGAAGAGGATGCATATAGATATGATTGTCTGAAAGAAAATTATTTTGATGCACCCAATACCACGCAATGCTCTAATGCATTAAATGTAATAATCTCACAGGCATTATATGGTACAACAGTGCAAGTAAATCTGCTTGACAGCTCCCAGAAACCCACTGAAACAAATGTAACGCTAAGCTTTAGTGATAGCTATACTGGACATATACTATACAACCTAGTACATAGTATAAAAAATGGTGTGCCTGATACTTTTTATATGGATCCTATAGGCAAATATGATATCGTAGCACATACCATACCGCCTGTGACTAAAAAGGAAATAGAAATTACGCCTGGCACTCATAATCACATAGCAATAGATGTACCGCAAGGATATCTAAAAATCATAAGTGATAATATATCCTCGCCTGGAGTTATCATAAGACAAGATGGCAAAGATGAAATTCTATTTGTACAGGATTTTAATACAGAAGTCAAGTATCTTATAGGTTCTTATGATTTAGAAATATTGACATTGCCTAGAAAATATATTGATGATATTATTATTTCTCAAAGTCAAATAAAGGAAATAAATATACCTCTTAATGGCACATTAATAGTAATGCCTAGCGAGGTGGTCAATATTACACTCATGGAGGAAGTAAATGTATTACCCAATAAAATATGGGAGCAGAACAGAGTAAATAGCAAAACGTCGATTGAATTGCAACCAGGTACTTATATCGTGATCTATCGTAAAGTCAAAAATGCTAATACTATAGATTCGAAACATAAACTAATAAATATTGAAAGTGGTAAATCCGTAATATTAAACTTAGATTGATGAAAAAATATTTTTATTTGATATTGATTTTGATAGGCCATGATAGATTATTCGCACAGCAACCAACTTATAAGGACAATATTCGTATACACTTTTTATTAGACTTCTCTGGGAGTATGCTACAG
>Ga0114938_1001663_pt1 | contig 14842 bp, 11 predicted proteins | sample AshMeaBigSpring_FD_88675 | JGI IMG/M metagenome (GOLD analysis project Ga0114938, IMG submission 88675) | Groundwater microbial communities from Big Spring, Nevada to study Microbial Dark Matter (Phase II) - Ash Meadows Big Spring | ecosystem: Environmental > Aquatic > Deep subsurface >...
CCGCTTCGCCGTGCGCGTCGATCCGGCCGTCCCGCAGAGCGTGACCGCCATCACCAACACCGCCGTCATCGCCGATGATGGCACAAGCGGCAGCGACCCGACGCCGGCGGATAACGGCGACGATGCGAGCACACCCCTCGTCCCGCCGACGGCGGTGACGCTGCTGTACTTCCGCGTGGGCAGCGTGACGCACGGAAGTGTCGTGCTCGAATGGGCGACCGCCGCCGAGGTCGACAACTTCGGCTTCAAGCTCTATCGCGCGGCGAGCAACGACTTCGGCGCGGCGACGGAGATTGCCTTTGTGCCGGCGCAAGGCAACAACTCAACCTACGCGTACACCGACTCGCCGGGCAGCGGCACGTGGTGGTTCTGGCTGGCCGATGTGGATACTCACGGGAACGAGACCGTGCACGGCCCGGTGACCACGGCAGTCGGCATTGGCGAGTCGAGCGTCCGTATCTATCTGCCGCTGGTGCAACGCTGAGCGAAAGGGAAGCCGGCAGTAGAAAAGGACCGGGCGCGGAGCGGGAAGCTCCGCGCCCGGGCCAATGACTGGGCGTGTTCCCACACCTCAGGGCTGCGACACAATTATTCGGTGACCAGTTGGGTCGGGTGGTGGTGTGATGGCTTGCAAAGCCAGCGTGGCCTTCACATGGTCAACGGCTCTGCCGCTGAAGCCCTGACTCAACGCGGCGGCGGCCATGCCGCTCAGCACCGCTGCGGCAAAGGAACTTCCCGACCACCACGCCCAGCCGGTTGTGTTGGGGTCATACGTCCAGGCTGCGCTCGAGGTGCGGGCCACGGGAAGATCGCCGATATAGACACCCAGCAGACCGTGGCCGAGTCCTTTCTCACCTCCGAGAGTCCAAAACCCCTCATCAGGTTGTAAATCCGGGAGGTTAGAGTAGCTCGCCGGATTGCCCGATCGGTCGAGTGCTCCGACCCCAAGGACATCACACATCGCTGCCGGGTAGCGAGCGGCTGGCCGCTGGGGAGGCAATTTCGCCGACGGATCATCGCAGTCGAGTTGGTAGTCATTTCCAGCGGCAGCCACGACGCATATTTTCGGCGAACTACCCAGGAGACTGTTGATGTACTGTTGTTGGGCTTGAAATTCGCTCTGGGTTCTCTCGTCGTGGCCTTCCACAAAAGTGAAACTGCAATTGACGACCCAGGCATCGTTGGGCGACGCTGCCGCCAGTTGCTGTATCTTCCCGATCCCCCTGGCCAGAGAAACCACGCTGCCGACGCCATACTCGCCCATGACCTCGATGAGGTGAAGGCGCGCCGTGGGGATCATCTCGTGAATCAGGCCGGCGATGAATAGCCCGTGGTCGGCCATCTTGTATTCCTGACATTTAGCTGGGTAATACCCCATCCCGATCAAGTCGTCATAGGTGGCCGGATGGAATTGAATGGGTCTCGCGCCGCGGTTCGGGAGATTGGGCCGTAACAAGCTCAGTATCAAGGGATGACCGCTGCCCGCCGAATGTCTTTCCCGGATCTCTTCCCGCACGTACTGTGCGGCCATCGCGTGCCAGCATGGCAGCGTGTCAAGAATAGCGACTTGGACCTTCTGTTTTTCTGAGCATTCAACTTTCGACTTAACTCTGGATGCCCCTGCCGACACATTGCTGGCCCGAACGGGCGGCCCGCCCGGCCCACCGGTGGGGCTGCCGCCCAGGTTGGAGCAACTGATCAGCCGGTTCAGCATTGCGCCAACGATCCCAATGGCATCTTTACCTTCTACGGCATTGATCCTGCGAACCAGATCGGTCAAGTCCGCGTCGCTTTCATCCGTCTGCACTAATGGAAACGACCAATACCCGCCTGTGTCGGGCCTCTGAATGGTGGCGATCGGCTCGGCGATCCCCCACTCTTTTTCTATTCCCAGTTGCTTGCGCAGGGTGGCCAGCCTGGACGCGACCTCATCAGGTGTGAGCGCGCCCTCCTGATGTGACAGTTGCAGCACAAACTCAAAGGGCATGAATGAGCGTCGCTCCAGGCTCGGGGGCGTTGGGCCGATGTAGGTTCGGCCCGAGCCTTGATCCCGGCCTCGCTTCCCGAGCAGCCAGGCCAACGCCAGCCCAAGCAGGCCGCCCAGGATGACGGCAACGACAATCTCAGGTCCCATCTGATCGAATTCCATGTGGCCTCCTTATGAAGTCGAAAAAGCCGGTGAGTTCGAGAGGGGGTGCGCATCACCAATCAACTGGAATGCGCCCCAGTACGCCGGATGAAGCTGAGGGTTGGCGGCCAGTAACTGACGCTGCGCCTGGCGAAGGGCAGCCGCTTTCGAGTGGCCGGCGCGCAGACCGCCGTAGAATTGCGTCATCAACTCCAGCGTGGTCTCATCGGAGACAGGCCACAGACTCGTCACCAGCGTCGCCGCGCCTGCATACAGCAGGCCTCGGCCCAGGCCAATGAGATCCTCGCTGCCGGTGACTTGCGCCTGACCGGATTCACAGGCGCTCAAGGTCACCAGTTCATAGCTTAGGTCGTGCTGCATCAAGTCATCGGCAAACAGCGGGCCATCCCCCAACTCGATGTAGGACATGTCGGGGTTGTCGAATCGGTGCTGGCCGTGGGCGGCAATGTGCAAGACCTGTGTCGGCGGCTCGGCCAACACACGCCGCGTGGCTGCCTCTTCATTCCACACATGACCGCCAAAGAGATGTTGAACCGCTCGCGCCTCAAGGCTGGCATTTGGCAATTGGCCGCCCCAGGAATGGCTCAACACGGTTGCGCCTGTTCGGCCGGGCTGGCTGGGGCGGGCCATCAGCCTCGCCGCTGGCACAATCACGACCTCGCTACGCTCAATCAGATACTGTTCACCATCGTACAGCAGGTGAAACGGCAACATGTGGAGCAGGCCGTAAGGTACCAGCGTGATTCGGCGCCAGCGCGGCTCGATTGAGCATAGCGGCTGTAGCAGCGCGCTGAAAAGGAGTTGCAGCACGCGTTGTGTTTGGCGAATCAGGCTGGTGTGCGTGCGCGCGTCGGGCGCAACCCGTAACGCCGCTTCAATCAACAGACGCAACTGGGTTAACCGGGCGGCCAGCGTTTCAGTCGTAATTGCCAGCCGGTGCGCACTGAGCGCCTCGCCGGTCATGACAAACGCCCACCACGCCTCTCCGCTGTTGTAGAACTCGATAAGAACGTCTTCCGGGCCGATGACCTGCTGGACTTCGGTGTGGCAGACCGCCGCCTCAGCCGAGCCCCCAAACGCCTGCCCGCTGACCAGATAGAGCTGTTCGACCACGCGTCTTATCCTCTGCTCGAGGACGAAGGCTTTCGCGAGCGCATCCGATTGCGACAGGCCGCCCGGCAGATCGCGTTTGTTGAGCAGGCCCTGCGCCAGGGCTTGAAAGCCATGATGTTCGGCCCGCAGCCGGCTCAGTTCCTCCAGCAAGACGCGGCTGTCATCATCGGTGCGTGACCACTTGAGTTGGCCTCGGTGATTGAGAAAGGTCAGCCAGACCTGTGATTTCTCGCGTTCCAGAGCGGTGAAAGCCGCCGCAACTCTGCCCTGCGCCAGATGCAGGTTGATCAGCGACCGCGCCGCCTCGCCCTTGTCGTTCATAAAGCTGGGTCGCAGGGTGACGGTCAGGTTCCGCTGAACCCGCAGGGTCGTGGTGATGGCGGCCTGATAGTGCCGTTCGGCGCGCAGGGGTTTGTGTCGTCGTTCGGCCAACTGCCCCAGGAGCAAGTGCGCTTCATATCGCAACCACTGAAAATGTGCGGCCTGGGCATACGCCAGGGTTGCTTGCGCGGCAACGCTTGCGGCTTCCGGCTCGTTCAGGGTCAGCGCGGCACGGCCATGCAACAGCGTCGCGAGGGCCTGCTCAACCGCCTGACCGCGAGCTTTGAAATGATGCGCCAGTTCGGCGGTGGTGTGAAAAACCTCTCGATAATCGCCCGCGTGATACTGGACCTGCATGCGCCACAAGCGCGTGTTCATCACAAGCGGGTGCGAGCCAAGCTGGGCAAACAGCGTTTCGGCTTCGTTCAGTGCTGCTCGAGCCGCCGGGTAATTCGCCAGTGCAGCTTCGGCATTGGCGAGATGAAGCAAGGTGGCGCCACGCTCATACTGGTCACTTAGCGCTGCCTGGTCGGCCAGGACCTGCAGGGCTAACTCACGAGCTTCCAAAAAACGATTAAGCGAGAGATAGCACGCGACGACATGTTCCCTGGCGAGAGCAGCGACCTGCGGGAACCGGCCTTCGGTTTGTTTGATCACCCCGTAAAGTCTCTGCAACGCCTGACGATGTTGGCCTTGGCAACGCGCAATGTGGGCGGTGTCAATCTCGATAACGGCCAAATGCCACAACTCGTTGCGCCGCAGCATGTCGCCGCGCGCCGTCTCACACAGCGCGAGGGCCTCCTGAAAATGTCCCAGCAGGGCGTGCGTAATGGCGGTGTTGAGGTATAACCCGCCCAAATGCTTATCCCCGGCTGCGCCGATGGATTGGGCAGTCAGCAACGCCGCGCTGTATTCCCGGAGCGCCGCCTCATAGTCGCCTAAATAGGTTTGCGCCAAAGCCATGTTGCGACTCAGACGCAGGTTCAGTTCGAATTCGCCATGCCGCATGAAGACTTGTCTGGCGATCTGTGCCTGGGCAAAGACGTGGTCGGTGCGACCCAGACGCACGCCGACGAGTGTCAATCCGATCCGCGTGCGCGCCCAGCCCACCTCATCGCCGATGGACTGGAACAGGCGGGCGCTCTCCTCGAGATCGTTCCAGGCCTGCTCGAATGAGCCCGTCATCTTGATCGCATCGCCGCGCGCCATCAGGCCCAGCGCAATCTGGCGCTGGTCGTTGCGGGCCTGGCCGATGCTGACGATGCGCCCGGCATAGGTCAGCGAAATGCGCGGGTCAATGTACCAGTGCCGGTCGGCCTCCGATTTGAGGCGCTCCACCACTGCGGTGGCTAGTTCGTCGGGCAGCGGACGCGCAAAGAGGGCGTCGGGAGCCTGCGGGGCGAGGAGGTCTTCGACGGATGTTGCAGCGAGCAGGGCGGTTGGGTGAGTCGTCATCGTCGAGCCGGCTGATTCATTCGGGCGCCGGGCCGGGCTGCGGGCAACGATGAAGTTTTCCTCTGGGCCGGGTGACGCGCAGATTGGCCACGCACGTTTGTCTACCTAAACGTTCGCGCCGCAGGGTTTTCGCCGACCGATTGAACAACTTGTGGCAATGGCCCTTCCCCGCGCCTGAGCGTCTGTGGCCGTATGTGATTCGAGCCGTCCGGGAAACTGCCCAGAGTGTATGGAGAATTCCTGCCCGAGTCAATCGCCCTCTTCGGGGCCGTCGCCGCCCAACGGCGTGCCGGCAGGCCAGACCGCTGCGCGCGGTGGGATTTCAGCCCGCCAGCTTGACAACCGGCATGACGATGGCCCGCCCGGTGCGCGGCACGAGGTGCACCGTCACCTCCCCCGCTGGCAGGGCTGGCGATGTGAACAACCCCAGATCATCCACCGTCGCCGAGTGCCAGGAGCCATCCTCGCGCAGGAACTCCACCGTCGCCTCGGTCCACCGGTCCTGATCCTCGTCGGTGATCTGGCCAACCACGATGAAGTTCTCGCCCGGCGCGGGTTGTGGCTTGAGGGCGATCAATGTGCGATCTGCCTCGGCCAGGATTTGGGGGGCGGCTGTGCCCCGCAGCGCCAGAGTCGGCGAGTTGGGCACGAGTTGCGCGAGGACCTTGTCGATGAGATCTATCAGGCCGATGCCCGGCGCTGGCGACGACACGCGGCTCAGTTCGCTCTTCAGCCGTTGCAGCTCGCCCGGGCAATGCGGGCAGTCCTGGAGGTGCTGCTCGACAACGGCCCGGCGCGCGGGGTCGAGCAAGCCGAGAAGGTAGTCACTCAAATCGTGGGCGCTGGGGCAATCAAAACGATACAGGGCGCTGGCTAGCTTGTGGGTCGTGCGCGCCCACTGTTTGAGCCGTGCGGCGCACGCCGGGCAGCGCTGAAGGTGTTGGCGAATCGCCGCGTCTCCCGGCTCGGCCAGATAAGCCAATAGGGCCTCATCAGCAAGCGGTGGGGGAATAAGGCAGTCAATCATGAGGGCGGCGTTCCTCCGGCGACGAGCTTCGAAGGGATTAACGTGCCAGCACCATTTCTTCCGCGCCGATGAAGGCCGCGAATTTGCGGCGAAAAACGTCGTCGCGACTGAGGCGCACAACGACGTTGGCCCAGGTGCGGCTGACGTCCATCGCGTCGCGGAACAGGTCGGGATGGCGCTTGTGGATCTCGCGCGGCCGGAAGCATGGCCCAAACATCTCGTAGATTGCCAAACGCTCCTTCTCCGTCTTCAGCCGGGCGGCGATTTCCGGCCACAGGCTTTCGGCGAGCACGGCGCCCTCGGCCCGGGCGGCGACAGACGGAGATGTGTAGTCGGGGATATCCGCGCCATCGTCGTCCGGGTCAACCTCCAGCGAATTGAGAAACTCAGAGATCGACGGCAACCGCCGCTTACGCTTCCGCAGTTCATCGATCACACACGCCAGCGCGCAGGTGCGGAAGTAGCCGAGCAATTGCTGCAGCGTAGGGAATCGCTGGAAGGATAGCTTGCCGCTCTGAAAGGCGCGAAAAAAGTGTTCGAAGCTTTCCTGCGTCAAGTCGTCGATGTCTTCGGCGCTCAGGCTGCCGTTGCCGAAGCGCCGCACCCAGCCCTCCAGCTCGGAGCGGTATGTGTCGTGAACGCACGCCCACGCCTCCCGGTCGCGCCGCTCAATCGCCCTCCGAAAAAGCTCGTAGCAAAAAGCTGCGTCGCTGCTTTTGCGCTGCCGATACAGCTCGGTTTGTTCCGCGCACCGGCAGCCGAGGCTGGCAAGATCGAATCGGTCGAGCGAGGCGTGCGTGGTCATGGGTTGTGACGCAACGAAGAGACGACTGTCTGCGGACTTAACGCCGCACGCCGAAGAAATGCGGTATGGGGCGTTGATTGAGTTGCGCGACGCGGGCGAAGGCGATTTGGCCGTTACCGGCCCCGGCGCTTCACCATCCCCCCCCGGCCAGCGCGGGCCGCTCGCCGAGCAAGGGGATGCCGGCGAGGGGGGTGATGGGCTGCAAAGTCGGCGGGCCGGATTCATCCGGCGCAACCCTGGCCCGGAGATTCATTCCCGGGCGTTTGCGCTCAGGGTGACAACGATGAGTCACCGCCACTTCACGTTGCGCAGCGACTTGAAGCGCCGCCTCATCACCGCAATCGCCTCGGGGTTGTTGTCCACCAAAATGAACTTGCGCCCGAGGGCGTGCGCGGCCTCGCCCGTCGTGCCGCTGCCGGCGAAGAAATCGAGCACGGTGTCGCCGGGACGGGATGAGGCGGCGATGATGCGCTTGAGCAAGTTGAGCGGCTTCTGCGTGGGGTAGCCGGTCTTTTCCTTGCCGGTCGGACTCACAATCGTCATCCACCACACATCGGTCGGGGTCTTGCCGCGCGCCGCCTTCTCCGGCCCCACGAGGCCGGGCGCCATGTACGGGATGCGGTCAAGCTCGTTGTAATTGAAGACGTAGTTTTTCGGGTCTCTGGCGTACCACAGGATGGTATCGTGCTTGGCCGGCCACTTGCGCCGCGTGCGCGCGCCGTAATCGTAGGCCCAGATGATCTCGTTCAGAAACGACTCGCGCCCGAAGATGTCGTCGAGCAGCAACTTGCAGTAGTGGGCTTCGCGGTAATCAATGTGAAAGTACAGCGAGCCGTCGGGCGTGAGCAGACGATGCGCTTCTTCCAACCGAGGTCGCAGAAAATCAAGGAAAGCGGGGAAAGCGTCGGGGAACGATTGCTCGCCGACGCGCACGGTGCGGTAGCGCTGGCCTTTGAAGCCGGTGCGGTCGCCGTTCGCGTCTCGAATCGTTTTGAGCTGCTGCCGCGCCTGCGCCCGGCCCGTGTTGAACGGCGGATCAATGTAGATCAGCCGGGCCGACTCAGCCGGCAGCTTTTGCAATATCGGCAGGTTGTCGCCGCAGTAAACGGTGTTCATCAAATCGACGGTGGACGGATGACGATGGACGACCGATGACGGCACACGCCTCTACTGTCGTCTATTGTCCGCCGTCAGTCGTCGCAGCTTGTGTGCCGCCATCTCCAGCGTGTCTTGCTTCTTGCAGAACGCAAAGCGCACCCAGTTGCGGGCGAGCGGCTTGTGCGCGTCGGAGAAGAAGACGCTCGGCGGGATGACGACCACGCCGATCTCGCGGATGAGCCATCGGGCGAACTCGGCATCGTCGCCGTCGAAGCCGAGCGGCGCGAAGTCGGCCATGATGAAGTAGGTGCCCTGCGGCACGGCCACCCGCAGCCCGGCCTCGCGCAGCACGTTCACGAGCAAATCGCGCTTGTGCTGATAACTGACGACTAACGAGTGGAAGAATTCATCGTCGAGGCCGAGGGCGACCACGCCGGCGGCCTGCATCGGAGTCGAGGTCGCGAACGTGATCCACTGATGCGCGCGGCGCACGGCGGCGGTCAGGTCGGGCGGGGCCAGGCTCCAGCCGATCTTCCAGCCGGTGAAGCTGAAGGTCTTGCCCAGGCTGCTGATGGTGACGGTGCGCTCGCGCATGCCGGGCAGCGTCGCCAGCCGCACATGCCGCAACCCATCGAAGATGAGATGCTCGTACACTTCATCGCTCACCGCGACCACATTCCACTTGTGGCACAGCTCCGCAATCACGCGCAGCTCGTTCTCACCGAATACGCGGCCCGTGGGATTGTGCGGCGTGTTGAGCATGATCACGCGCGTGCGCGGGCCGAACGCGGCGGCGAGTTCGGCGGGGTCGAAAGCCCATCCCGCCTCATCCCCCCGGCCCCCTTCTCCTCCCGCAACCGGTAGAGAAGGGGGAGATGACGCTCCCTTCCCCCGCTGCGGGGGAAGGGCCGGGGAGGGGGGTGGCCGCAGCGGCACATACCTCGGCACGCCGCCGGCCATGAGCACGCAGGCTGGATACGAGTCGTAATACGGCTCGAGCAGGATCACCTCATCGCCCGGATTGACCAAGCCCATGATGGCGGCGAACAGCGCCTCGGTCGCGCCGCTGGTGACGGTGATTTCAATTTCCGGATCGAACGACTGGCCGTAGAAGCGCGCGGCGTGGGCGGCGATGGCGCTGCGCAGCGCGGGCTGGCCGATGCCGACGGCGTATTGGTTGTGCCCTGCGCGGATGGCGGCGATGGCCGCCTCCTTCACCGCTTCGGGGCCGTCGAAATCGGGGAAGCCCTGGCCGAGGTTGACCGCCCCGTGCTCCATCGCCAGCCGTGACATCTCGCTGAAGATGGTGGTGCCGAAGGAGGCGACGCGCTGGGCGGGAGGGAAAGGCATGAAAATGACTGAATACCGATGACTGGATTGAGCGCGCATTGTAATCGAAATGGCGCGATGCTATAGTCGCGACCTATGACTCGCGCTCACACGTTCATCATCACCGCCCTCATGCTCGCAGCTTGCGCCGCGCCGGCGACCCCCGCACAGTATACGCCGCCCTCCCCGACGAACGAGCGCGTTGCACGCGCGACCGATGCGCCCGCGACCCCACCGTCGCGGCTGCAAGCCACTCCTACCTCCACCGCCACACCATCCCCGACGCCCACCGCGACCCCAATCCTCCGCTGGCCCACCGCCATTCCGGTCACGCGCGTGCCCGTCAACTCAAGCGACCATCCCACGCTGGATGATTTCTGGGAGGGCCGCGCCGAATGGAAACTCGATGTCGCCGATGTGGGCCTGCCCTTTGGCGAGAGCGATACCCTCATCGGGCCGGATGGGCGGCTGTGGTCGTATCTGCACGCCAGCGATCAGTCCGCCGGCATCCGCGATGTGTGGGGGCAGCCGGTCGGCTTCCCCGGTTGCGTGACGCTGTGGGTGAGCGACGACGCTGGGCGCAGCTTCACGTTGTTCGCGCCGCGCTGCCTCACCGGGTGTGAGGCCAACCCGTGTGCGTCGCTGCCCGACCAGATCGAACAGCAACAGTACCCGCGTGTCATCCGCGGCGACGATGGCACGTATCACATGGTGTACGAGTGGGGCGGGCAGGCGTATCTGCGCGCGTCGGCTGACGGCTTGAACTGGTCAGCGTCGGAGCGAGTCGAGGGCACGGGCATCTGGAAATTGAGCGAGGCGTACTGCAACTGGTATCAGCGCATCAAACCGTTCCCGTTGTTGCCCGACCCGAACGAATGCCTCATCGGCGCGCCGCCGGGCCTTTACGCCGAAGGTGAGACGCTGTACGTGTTCGTGGGGATGGGCAAGAGCCCCGGCCACATGGGCTGCTTCTCCGGCCCGGTCGCGCAGGGCGCGGCGGGGATGCGGCTGTGCGCGAACAACCCGTTGTTCACCGGCGCCAGCGTGTATGGCCGCACCGACACCGTCAGCGCCGATATGAATCCATACTTCGACTTCCACATCATCTCTTCGGCGGATATTTTGAAAGTGGGGCAACGCTATTACATGTTCTACGAGGGCATGCGCGGCACCGACCAATGGGCGCTCGGCCTGGCGCGCAGCTCGCAACTCGACGGGGCGTGGCAAAAGTTCAAGGGCAATCCGCTGCTGATGGATGTGCCCGGCAACATCGGCGTCGGCCACGCGGATGTGCTCGTGCTCGACGGCGCGACGTATCTATACACGGCCACGAGCGACATGACTCGGGGGAGATATGTGCTGGAGTGGGGGCCATAGTGCGTAAAACGTGATGCGCTCTGAGCACAGGCTTGGTCAGTGATCACGACCGTTGGGCTGCGAGCAACACGTTTCACGCAGCACGTTTCACGAGCTTTTCCCACGTCTTCTTCATTACCAGCGCATCCTCTTCCATGATCGGGCTTTCGCACAGCACACGGCCGGCGCATTTGTGGTCGTGCAGCGCCCGGAAGAAATCCTTGTACTTCAAATCCGACTCGGCCAGCGTGACGTGGTTCTTTTCACCCTTCGGCCCGTACTCGATGCCGGAGAGGTGGATGTGGAGCCTCTTCAGCGCGCCCGCGCCGAGGCGCTTCTTCACCAGCCGGAGCATCGCCGCCCACTCGGCGTAGCTGTTGCCCGAGCCATCGCCGGGCCGCGCGTGCAAATGGGCGAAGTCAATGCACGGCAACACGCCTTCGATCTCCGCCGCCATGACCAGCGTATCCTCCAGCGAGCCGAGCATCGCGCTCTTGCCCAGCGTCTCGGGGCGGAGGGTGGCCGGGTTGCCGGCGTCGCGCAACTCCTTCACACACTCGCGCAGACGCGGCACGGCCACATGCAGCACCTCTTTTGGATCGCGGCCAAAGTACGAGCCGGGGTGGAAGATGATGTCGGTGGCCCCGGCCAGGCTGCCGTAGTGCGCGGCGTCCATCAATCGTTTGCGGCTCTTCGGCCATTCGTCTTTATCGGCGTTCAGGTTGATGAAGTAGGGCGCATGCACCGACAGCGCGACGTGGTGCTGCGCGCCGGCGGCCCTGATCTCCGCGCACTTCCCCTCCGAGACGCGCACGCTCTGCACCCAGGCCAGCTCCAGCGCGCCCAGGCCCAGCTCCGCCGTGCGCGCGATGCCGCCGACCGTGCCGCCGGGCTTTTTGGCGGTGGAGAGCGGCGCGCCGACGGTGCCGAAGAGGAAGGTTGGTCTGGTCATGATGTCCTATTTGACTCCACGAAGGGCGCGACTATCGCTCAGTGAGGCAGATACCTTTCGACAAATTCAGCCGGCGTCAGGCATTCGAACTCGCCTGTCTGTGCAGCCAACGCAGCGACCAGACGATAGTTCGAGGATACAAAACACTGCGCCGCTCCTGTGCGAGCGGTGAGGAAAACACTGATATCCTCGCGCGGAATGGCAATCTCCGTGGCCGCCATCGCTGCCCATTCTTGAGCGTCAATCACGATGTAAACCAGACGGACGTTGCGCCATAGTCGCGTGAGTAATTCGCCCGCCCAGTCTTTCCCACGCAGGCGTCGGCCAACGCGACGAATCTGGTCGAGCACTTCATCCGACATCACCACTTCGACCTCCGAGTTGCCGGTCTCAAATCCGGCCCACCGGAGAATGATCCCCTCAGGCTCGTCCGGGTTGGCCGCCCCTAAGATGAAGACATTGGTGTCTAAAAAAATCCTGACCGGGGTCATCGGTTCAGGTGTTCGTGAAGTTGCTCACGTTTGACCTCGCGAGTCAGTTCCACGACTTCGTCGCGTGTCGTCAACCCCGCGTCCTGGAGCGCCTGACGGAGTTTCACACGCCACTCGTCGAGCGCCGGCAATTCGCCCCCCGCAACGTCAAGTTCCTTCAGTCGCGTCAACAGGGCGCGGTAATCAGCAATGGGCAGCACGACCTCGACCGGCTGGCCGGTGCTATCTACGATGTAGCGCTCACGGAGTTTCAACATAGTAACCTCCAGTGTTGTCCTTGAGGCAGAGTCATTCTAGCACAGCGGCTTTCTCCGAATCCGCGAATACACTCGACTGTACACGAAGATCGTCATTCGTGTGTAGTCGTGTTCATGCGTGGAGGTTCTTCGCGATCTGCCTGTTGGCGTTTCATGGCTGCCAACACCGCGCGCACCCGTTCCCAGGCAGCCTTCGTTTCCCTCGCGTGTTCTTTCTCCACCGGCGCGGCGCTGTAACGCGCCTGGTCGAAGGCTTCGGTCAGCGCGCGCACCTCGGCCTGCGCCCCGGTCAGTTGCGCTTCGAGCTGCGGGTCGTACTCGTCCGGCGTCTGCGCGGGCGCGCGCCCAAAACCGAGTTGCGCGGCGCGGCGCAGCGTGCTGAGATAGTAATACCGGATTTGCTCGCGCGGCGAGGCCCGGCGCAAATTCCAGAACGGCAGCGACGGCAACGGCGCGCGGCTCAACCACTGCCGCAATCGTTCGAGCGGCTGCGAGTCGCGCACGGCCACGCGCACGGCGTCCAGCCAGCCCATCACCGCCCGGCGCACCGAACGCCACACCTCGCGCAGACGCCGGAAAAGCCGCGCGTTCTTCAATCCCTGCAACAACTCGGGCCGGTCGCTGAGATATTCAAATAGGATGTAGGCCACGAGCAGGGCGATGAAGACCCAGAACGTCGTCGAGCGCCAAAACTCCCACAGCGGATCGAGGGGCAGCGGCCCGTCGGGCGGCAGGGGCGTCGGCTCGGGGAGGGGAGTCGGGACAGCCGTCATAGCGGGCGGGGGATTCGACGCCACGCCGGGCGGGAAGAGCAACACAAACAATCCGGCGATGAGGGCGGAGATGAGGAAGGCGACGGCGTAGATGGCAAAGCTGACGACGGCGAGCAGCGTGCCGACCACATCGAGCAGGCCGAGGCCATAGAAGGTGGGCAGCGCGAAGGCGATGAGGCCGACGATGACGAGGAAGATGAGCGAATGCCGCGCCCAGCGCCCGGCGAGTTCGGCGTTGACGGGCGTGCCCTCGTATTGCCACACCGCCGCCCAGTGCGCGTAGTTGGCCTGCCCCATCAACACCAGGCCGAGCGTGAAGTAGAGCAGGGCATTGGCCACCAGGCCGGTGACCGCGCCGCAGGGCGGCGATTGAGAAGCGCGAAGCGCTTCTCCAGCGCAAGCAAAGCCTGCGCCCGCCCCGCGCCCGAAGTCGAGCAGCGCCTCGAAGCCGATGCGGGCCAGGCCGGAGGTGAAGAGCAGCAGCAGCCCGCCCCAGAAAAAGCGCGTGGTGATCTCCTCGCGCGGCGAGACCTCGCGCAGCGGGGCCTCGGGGTCGCGCAACTCTTCGAGGTTGGCGGTGGTGTCGGTGACGGCCAGCAACGCCAGCACGGCGAGCAGGTAGTTGACGACGGTCTGCCCGTCGAAGATGGCGCCGGGGGTGTTGGCCCAGGCGCGCAGATCGGCGATGACGACGCTCAACGGCTGGCCGACGTAGACACCGGCTTTGATGAGGACGAACAGAAAGGCGAACTCGAAGACGCGCGCGCGCCAGCGATTGGCGAGCCGCATGCGGGGCGAGTGCATCAGCCGGTACGAGTAGTACGCCTCGAGCGCGGCCAGCGTGCAGCTCAGCACCGTCCACGACAAATTCCATGGCGGCCACAACAGCCGGATGAACTCGGCCACGCTCCACGCCACGCACGCCGCCATCGCCGCCATCAGGGCCGGCCGCAACCCATCGCGCACCCAGCTTTCGCGGGTCATTGCCTGTGCCCTGTCGCCGTGAGCGGAGCCGAGGCCGAACGTGGCGTCATCATCCGTCCTTCAATGCGCCGCAAAGCCGGCCTCCACGTCGCGCTCGCGCCAAACGGGATAAACCGGGATGTGGAGCAGCGTCGCGCGTTGCTCGTTGACGCGGCTGGCGCGAGACGGCTGCACAAGGATGAGGGCCAGCGGGAAGCCGGCCTCCCGCAGCAGCGCCAGCGTATCGAGCAGCTCCGGCGTATCGCGCCCGCTGATGACGACGAGGGTGGTGCCCCACGCCAGGTGCGGGCGCTGCGCGCGCAGAAATTCGGTGAACGAGGCCTCAGTCGTCATGTGTACCCGCGCCAGCGCCTCGAGCACCGTCATCAAATGCGCGCGCTCGCCCCGCGCCGGCAGCACGAAGCGCGTCTCAGCGTCGTAAAGCGCGTCGTGCGCCTCGGCGGCCAGCCCCACCGGCTGCCGCTCGTGCACGCTGATGTGATGGGCGACCGAGGCCGCGCTGGTGATGGCCAATTCCATCGCCTCGTGCCGGCCGCGCATGTCGTAGCCGTCGGCGCTCAAATCGAGGCAGATCATCGTCTCGCGCGCGATGGCGGGCTGATAGGTTTTCACGAGCAACCGGCCCACGCTGGCCGTCGCCGGCCAGTGGATGCGGCGCAGCGAATCGCCGGGGGCATAATCGCGCACACCGGTGACGCGCGCCGGGTCCTCGAACAGCGGCAGGCGCGCGCG
>Ga0114938_1001664_pt1 | contig 14832 bp, 10 predicted proteins | sample AshMeaBigSpring_FD_88675 | JGI IMG/M metagenome (GOLD analysis project Ga0114938, IMG submission 88675) | Groundwater microbial communities from Big Spring, Nevada to study Microbial Dark Matter (Phase II) - Ash Meadows Big Spring | ecosystem: Environmental > Aquatic > Deep subsurface >...
ATTGGAAAAACCTGCCCGAAGCCCCGTTGATCGCCGAACTCATCTCCGGCAGCCGCAAGCGCGTGAAAACCATGTTGGAAACCGAGGCACGCCCGGTGAAACCCGCTCCGAAGAACGCCTATCTCGAATCGTTGCGGAAGCTGAACGAGGAATCCCAATGACCGGAATCACGCTCACCTATCCGCACCAGCTCTTCGCCAAGCATCCGGCGATCGCGAAGAACCGTGCCATTTGGCTGATAGAAGATCCGCTGTTTTTCGGCAACGATCCACATTGGCCGACCGTGATGCACAAGCAGAAGCTGATGCTCCACCGCGCGTCGATGAAAGCCTACGCCGCGGACCTCGAAGCCGCGGGGCACGACGTGCGATACGTGGAGTTTTCCGCCGCATCCGCACTTCCGGAGGGGGCGGGAGAGTTCCATCTCGCCGATCCCGCCGATGACGTGCTGATGCGGCGCTTGAAGCGTTTTGCCGGGAAGCACGGGGTGAGACTGGTCGTGCATCCATCGCCCAACTTTCTCAGCCCCGCCTCGTTTTTGGAAACCCACATCGCCGGCAGGAAGAAGCCCTTCATGGCGAAGTTCTACGAAGCCCAGCGGAAGAGCATGAACCTCCTGATCGAAGAAGACGGCACGCCGACCGGCGGCCGGTGGTCCTTCGATACGGAAAACCGCGCCCGGCTTCCGAAGCGTTACGTCCCACCGATGGAGCCGCGCGTTTCCGGCAATGCCTTCACCAAGGAAGCCGCGGAATATGTTTCCAGGCATTTCCCCGACAATCCCGGCTCGTTGAAGCGCTTCCGCTGGCCGGTCACGCGCAAGGACGCCGAGGTGTGGTTGGAGCGGTTCATCGATGAACGACTCGAACACTTCGGTCTCTACGAGGACGCGATTTCCACCGAACACGCCACGATCCATCACTCCGCCATCACGCCCATGCTCAACATCGGCCTGCTCGATCCGATGGACGTCGTGAGACGCGTGATGGCCAGGGATGTGCCGCTCAATTCCAAGGAGGGCTTCATCCGCCAGGTCATCGGCTGGCGTGAATTCATGCACGGCCTCTACCGGCACCGAGGCCCGCGGATCCGCAACGGGAATTTCTGGAACTTCACCCGCCCGCTGCCCCGTTCGTTTTACGACGGAACCACGGGCATCCCGCCGGTGGATCGGGTGATCCGCCAACTCCTCGATGACGGATACTGCCACCACATCGAGCGCCTCATGGTGCTCGGGAATTTCATGCTGCTCTGCCGCATCCGGCCGGACGACGTGTATCGTTGGTTCATGGAGATGTTCGTCGATTCCTACGACTGGGTGATGGTCCCGAACGTGTATGGCATGTCCCAGTTCGCGGATGGCGGTGCCTTCACCACCAAGCCCTACCTCTCCGGCTCGAACTACATCCTCAAAATGTCCGACGAACGCAAAGGCCCGTGGTGCGAAGTCTGGGACGGCCTGTTCTGGACCTTCATCGGCGACCACCTGCCGTTTTTCCTCAAGAACCCGCGTCTCTCGATGATGGCGAGAAGCTGGGAGAAACAATCGCCTGAGAAAAAAGCCGCCCACCGCGCGGCGGCGGACGGGTTTCTCTCCGGCCTCATGGCGGTTTGAGAATGCCACTTCCATCCGCGGCGGTCGCGGCTAAGTGGATTCATGGTGCGCCGTGTTTTTCAGGAACCAGCGCCGGAAAAGCAAGAGGCCGATCGGAGAGAGCAGGGCGGTGCCGCCGATCCACACCCAGACCATGTGGTGCTCCGGATACGAGGCCATCGCCTTGCCCGCGGCATCCACGGGAGTGTAGGTGCTCACCAGCCAGCCGGACATCGGGCCGACGAAGAACTTCGCCACGAAGAAGGGCAGGACGGAGAGCGCGATGTAGGTTCCCTCGCGCCCGTGAGGGGCGATTTCCGCGGTGAACTGCATCAGCCGCGGCGACCAGACGGCCTCGCCGATGGTGAAGATGAGGATGAAGAGGATGAGCGGCCAGTATTCGGGCACGGGTGGAGCGGCCATCAGGGCGGGCAGGTCCGGAGCCATGCGCAGCCATTTCACGAAGATCAGCTCTCCGGCGACGGTGCCCGTAAGCCCGGCGAACCATGAAGCGGGCATCGTCGCGAGGAAGCAGGCGAGCGATGAAATGGCCGAGCCCCAGATCATCATCTTGTAGGAACTGGTTTTTTTGGTCAGTGCGGCGACGAGCGGCACGAGGAAGACGATGAGCACCGGATTGAGCACCCCATAAATCGAGCCGATCTTCGCGCCCTCGCCCAGCACGCGGATGCCATACTTCGGGAAGGTGTAATGGAAGTGGAAGAAGACGAAGCGCACGAACAGCGTGAGCGAGAGCAGTCCCATGTAGATCCAGAAGAAACGCTCCCGGAAGGTGGTGGCGATGGCCGCCCAGGTCTCGCCCGCCGCCTTGCGGATGGCGGCCCGGCCGGAACCCTTGGCTTCCCCGGGAGGATGGACGACCACCTCGCCGCTGTCCGTCATTTCCACCCCGTCCCGCACGACGAAGGTGAGCAGCAGGCTCACGCAGGTGGCTCCGAGCGCCCAGAGGAAGATCATCTGATAGGTCGAGAAATGGACGCCCAGCAGCGTGGTGCCCGCGTTTTCATCGAGGATTTTCCCGGCGGCGTCCCGGCTGGCGTGGTGCTCGCGGATCCAGTCAAAGAAGAGGCCGCCCGCGGCGAAGGCGAGGTTCATCACCACGTAGAACAGGCCGAAGCCGAGGGCGGCGCCCTCCTTGGTGGTGTAACGCTTGATGGCCACCGAGATGACCGGGGCGACGATGGCGAAGCCGATGCCGAGCGGCAGGAGGACGAAGATGAACACCGGGACCGGGGCGGTTAGAAAGACCGAGGCGGCGCGCGAGAAGATCAGGAAGAACACTGAGACGATCATCGTCCGGCGGATGCCGATGGTGTCGACGAGAGCGCCGGCGAACATGCCCATGACCGAGAGGCTGATGGACCAGGCCGAGATCACCGAGCCGGCGGCCACGTCGCCCAATCCGCAGTCGCGGGTGAGCCAGAGGATGACGGCGAGGTTGGTGGCGGCGTAGGCCGAGTATTCCACGACCTTGTAGGCGAAGAGCAGCCAGAGATCGCGTGGAGAGTTCCGCAGGCCCCTGCCATAGCTCCAGATGATGGCGGCGAGCGCCAGGCCGGCTCCGAGCAGGAGTGAATACGTGATGGCGTCGGCAAGGCTCATGGGAAGGGCGGTTACAGGGAGGGGGCGGAGGGACTTGTGAAGGAGCCGGACCGGAAAATCCATGGCGAAAAACGGGAGTCTTCAAGGGTTTTAGCGGCTCGTTCGAAATGACAAAACGTATGAGGCCCCAATCCTTCAAATCCGGCGAAATCCGGCAGAAGGTCAAAGCCACGTGGGCCGATGGGATCATGTGAGGCGAATCTCGCCCGCCTGGGCGGGAAGAGCCCGGCTCACTTCTCGGTGAACTTCCTGCCGCGGCCGGATTCCCACGCGGTGCGCACGCTGTTGTAGAGTCCGGTGAGTTCCTGCTCGGACAGGATGCGGTATTCGATGGTCCGTGCGTGGGTGGTTTCGGGGAATTTCTTGACCACCATGTTGTGGACGTCCGTCCCGGCCCTGCCGGCCGCGTTGTCCACCAACTCCCTGGCGCGGTCCGCGACGCGTGAAGCGGTTTCACCCGCGGCGCTGCCGGTCATGGCATCACTGATCGGGGTGATGAAATAAAATCGCGCCAGCGCCTGGCCGAGCGCATCGACGGTGACTTCATCAACGATGACCGCGCCATCGAGCACATACTTGTGACGGCTGACCGCCGAGATGCGGTCGAGTGCCACCATGTAGTGACCTCCGCTCAGCGTGGCCTGCCAGAAACGGTTCTTCTGGGGAGTGTCCCCTGCGGCGTTGGGGTCGGCGGGCGGGTTTTCCTGGGCTGAAGCCAGGGTCAGGGTTCCAAGGAAAGCCACCGTCAGGGCGAGGAGGAGTTTTTTCATGATGGCGGAACGATGGCAGGAGGAACGCCGCTTGGCCAGCGAGTCTCTCAAAGATTCGGAAAAGTTAAGGATTGTCATCCCATGGGAGGAGGTTCAATTTATCGCCATGGTTCGCTACCGCCCTAACGTCGCCGCTTTGGTGATCAATCCGGCCGGCAGCCTGCTGATCTGCGAGCGGGCGACCATCCCCGGCGCGTGGCAGTTTCCCCAAGGCGGCGTGGATGCCGGGGAAACGCTGGAACAGGCGCTTTTCCGCGAAGTGCGCGAGGAGGTGGGACTGGAACCACGGCACTACGAAGTGGTCGGCCGCCGGGAAGGATACCGCTATCTCTATCCTCAGGACGTGCGCGGCAAGAAGCTCCGCAAACACGGCAACCACGGCCAGGAGCAGACGTATTTCCTCTGCCACCTGAAACCGGATGCCCCGCCGGTGAACGTGAACCAGAAACCACGGGAATTCAGCGCCTACCGCTGGATCCCGCCGGAGGAGTTCGACCTCGAATGGCTGCCCGCCTTCAAACGCGACGTTTATCGCGAGGTGATGCGGGATTTCTTCAGGATCGAGCTTTGACGAGGCCTGCCGGATCCCGGCCGGTGCCCGTGAGAAGGGCGAGCACCCGCAGGGCGAACCCGACACGCGTCTTCCAAGGGCGTGCGGGTCGCACGATTTCCCAGCCGGATTCACGTGCGAGGGCGGCGAGCCGCGGCGAGGGATTCACCACCGTGGCGGATTCGCAGAGCGCGAGCATGGGCAGATCCGCACGGCTGTCGGTATAGCCGCGGCATCGGAGCAGCCTTCCGTTTGCGAAAAAGGATGCGGGCAGCACGTCCCTGAGGCGGGCGACCTTGGCCGCCCCCTTGTGGTTTTCCAGATCCGGGCAAAGCGGTCCCGTTTCCACCGGCGTCCCGAGCGTGAGGTGGAATCCCAGTTCACGGCCGATCTCCGCCACGTAGAATTCGGGACTGGCGGAGGCGAGGATCAGGAAATCCCCGGCGGCACGATGACGTTCCAGTCTCTCCCGCAAGTCCGGGTAGATGCCCGGCATCAGAGACTTCGCGAAATCCCGCGAATACTCCGCCAGCGTCTCCGCCCGCATCCGCCACAGATAGCTCAGGAAAATCCGCTTCATCGTCGCCGCGCCGAGCAGGCCCGCGAAGGGCGTGAAGGCGAGAAACACCGGCAGGAAAACCCCGCGCCACGGCTCGCGGCGGAGGATGAAATGCCGGAACAATAGCTGGCAGTCCCAAGCGATCAAGGTGCCGTCGAGATCGAAGAGGGCGATGCCCGCGCAAGGAGATTGGGAAAAGTCGTGTTGCAAGCCGCGGCCCGGAGCGTGCCATGACGCGCCGGGAACCGCCAAGCTTTTGTCCGCAGCTTTCCGCTTTGCGCCCGCCGCTTTCCGCTCTAGCGTCCGGCCCATGCCAGACACCCCCGAATCGGACCCCAGATTCAACGAGTTCGTCATCCTCCAGGCCCAGAACGCCGGTTTGTTTCTCGGCCAGATCCCGAACCCGCAGACGGGCGAAAAGTCCGTCAACCTCCGCGCCGCGAAGTCCGTCATCGATTCCCTGGAAATGCTGGCTTCCAAAACCCGGGGCAATCTCACAGCCTCCGAATCGAAACTCCTCACCACCGCCCTCCAGAACCTGAAACCCCTCTACCAAGCCGCGCAATCCTCCTGACGTTCGTTCCGGATTTCATGCTTCAGATTTCGCATTCCCCTCACCCATGTCCTTCGATCCCTTCAACATCGGCAACGTCCCCGTCGGCGGGCCCGCCCCGTTTTTCATCCTCGGACCCTGCGCCCTGGAATCCGAGGCCTTCGCCTGGGAAATGGCCCGCTCACTCAAGGAAATCGCCGAGCGCACCGGCATCCGCTTCCTTTTCAAAGCCTCCTTCGACAAGGCCAACCGCACCTCCATCGATTCCTTCCGCGGCCCCGGCATCCGCGAAGGCTGCCGCATCCTCGGTGAGATTTCCCGCGAACTCGACGTCCCCGTCACCACCGACATCCATACCGCCGAGCAGGCCGACATCGCCGCGGAGCACATTGACCTGCTGCAAATCCCCGCCTTCCTCTGCCGCCAGACCGACATGCTCGAGGCCGCCGCCAAGACCGGCCGTGCCGTGAACATCAAGAAAGGCCAGTTCCTCGCTCCTTGGGACACCGTGCACATCGCGGGAAAAATGCGCGCCTTCGGTTGCGAACGCTTCCTCATCACCGAGCGGGGCACCACCTTCGGCTACAACAACCTGGTGGCGGACATGCGCTCGCTCTACTGGATCCGCAAGGAAGGCCTGCCCATCGTGTTCGACGCCACCCACTCCGTGCAACGCCCCGGCGGCCTTGGCGGTGCCACCGGCGGCGATGGGGAACTCGCCCCCGTGCTCGCCCGCGCGGCGGTCGCCACCGGCGTGGACGGCCTCTTCATGGAAGTCCACTCGGACCCCGCCAACGCCCTTTCCGACGGCCCGAACCAAATCCCGCTGGAGTTCATCGAGGATCTGCTCGTCAAGCTCATCGCCATCCACCACGCGGCACACTGAAACCACCCTCCCAGCTCCATTGCGCCGCGCCCTTCCAGTATTGCTGATCCTGTCCCAAAGCCTCCCCCTGGCGGCGGATGCGGGCGGCGGGACGCGCAAGAAACTCTCCGCCATCTCCCTGCTTCCCAACGGCAGCGAACTCAAAGGCGTGATGCTCCCGCGCTACGATGAGAACCACCGCCTCACCGGCGTCCTCAAGTCCGAGACCGTCACCCTCGTCAACGAGGAAACCGTCGCCGGAAACGAGGTCTCCATCGGCTTCTACCATCCGGATGGAAGCCCCAGAGGCCAGGTGAACCTTGAGAAAGCGGTGATCCACCAGACCAAGGGCATCCTCGAGGCCGTGGAGCCCGTCGCCCTGCGGTCCGACCGCCTCAACGCCAGAGGCACCGGACTCCACTACGCCTTCGAACAGGGCGAGGGATTTCTAACCGGGCCCGTGACCACCTGGATCCAGGCCCCCACCGAGAAGAAAACCACCATGAACTCCAGCCCCTCCCCGCGGCGAAACTCCGCCCTCGCCGGCATCGCCCTCATTTCCCAGACACTCGCCGCGGCACCGCCGTCCGGCCTCACGGAGGAGGGCAAGGCCGAACTCAAGGCAGATGCCGCGCCCGCAGCGGCCATCCATTCCCAATCCTCCAGCGCCGCAAGGGCGGACTTCCGAGCGGATCTCGACGCCTCCACCGCCGCCACCGCCCAGGCCCGCACCTTCCTCGAAAAGGCGGAACTCGCATCCACCAACCCATCCGCAAACACCCCTCCGCCCGCCGAACCCAAACCCCTCGACGTCCAACCCGGCCCGAAAGACACCGTCATCACCTGTGACGGCGGCATGTATTTCGACGCCGACAAGGGCGTGTTCGTTTACCTCAGGAACGTCCGCGTCACCGATCCGCGCTTCTCCCTCAACGGAGCCAATGAATTGAAAATCTTCCTCTCCAAGAAACCCGACGAGCCCGAACCCGAAACCAAGCCCGAACCCGGCGGCGAGGACAAACCCGGCCTCGGCCTCGGCGCGAAATTCGGCGACGTCGAACGCATCGTCGCCACCGGCGCGGTCCGCATCCTCCAAAAGGAGGTGGAAAAGGGCAAGGAACCCGTGGAAGCCAGCGGCGCGATCTTCTCCTACCACCCGGAAACCGGCCAGATCCTCATCAGCGGCGGTTTCCCATGGGTCAAACAGGGCACCACCTTCATGCGCGCCAAGGAACCGAACCTCACCCTCCAGATCCAGAAGACCGGCTCCTTCGTCACCGAGGGCAACTGGGACATGGGCGGCACCCTCGAAAACAAACCCTGATCACCCGCCACACTCCCCCGATGCACGATCCCGGATCCACCGTCTGCCATACCGACACCGCCGTCCTCTTCGCCAAGGGCCTCCGCAAGACCTACGGCGGCCGCGCCGTCGTCGATGGCGTGTCGATGACCGTCCAGCCACGCGAGATCGTCGGGCTGTTAGGTCCCAATGGCGCCGGCAAGACCACCTCGTTCTACATGATCGCCGGCCTCGTCCCCGCGGACTCCGGCTCGGTCTGCTTCCAAGGCCATGACATCTCGAAAATGCCGATGCACCGCCGCGCCCGCCTCGGCCTCGGATACCTGCCGCAGGAGGAATCCGTCTTCCGCAAGCTCTCGGTCCTGGACAACCTGCTCGCCATCCTCGAGACCCGCCCCAAGCTCAGCCGCGCGGACCGCCATGACCGCGCCCACGACCTGATGCGCCGCTTCGGCATCTCCAAGCTCGCCAAGTCCCTCGCCATCACCCTCTCCGGCGGCGAAAAACGCCGCCTCGCCATCGCCCGCTCGCTCTGCTCGGACCCCAAGCTCCTCATGCTCGACGAGCCCTTCGCCGGCATCGACCCCATCGCCGTGGAGGACATCCAACGCATCGTCCGCGAGCTGCGCGACCGCGACGGCCTCGCCATCCTCATCACCGACCATTCGGTGCGCGAAACCCTCACCATCACCGACCGCGCCTTCCTCATCCACGACGGCCGCGTCATCCTCGAGGGTGCCTCGGACGAACTCGTCAACGACCCGATCGCCCGCAAACACTACCTCGGCGACGATTTCCGGATGTGAGGAGGCGGAGCGACCGGGTTTTCCCGACCCCGCATGATTGCGTAATTCATCCGCGTATTTTCTGATTTACGCCGGGACTCCCGGATGAAATGCTCCGCCGGTTGTTCATTCCCCCCCGGAAGTCGTGCCCCCTCGTTTCTTTGGTTCCGCGAAGAATTCCTTCCCCGCCGTTTGGATCGGGAAAGGGTGGTTCCGCGCGGGATTCGGCCTTGCCGCGGGATGTTTTCTCGCAGTCCTCGTTCCGGCATCCAGCCCCGCCGCGAATGACAGCACCCCGGCGGTCCGCCTGGATTTCCGGGTGATGTCGAAGGGGAAACCGCTGGAACTCCGGCCGGACGGCATTTCCCGCTTCGATTTCCTGCTCTCCGAGATCGCCCTGCGCAAACGCGGAGGCGAGTGGTTCGCGGGCGAGGAATGGTTCGCGTTCCTCAGCGCCGGAAAAGGCCGCCAGCACGCCGACACGGAAGGCAGCCCCGCCGGAGACTTCAGCGCGCTACGTTTCCGCGTGGGACTGGAACCGTTGATCGATCTCGGCGACCCGGCTCGCTGGGCTCCCGACCACCCGCTGCATCCGGACCTGAACGGCCTGCACTGGAGCTGGCAGGGCGGCTACATCCATCTGGCGATCGAGGGAAAATCCACCCATGGCCCGTTTTCCTACCATCTCGCCCGGGCCGAGGACGCCATGATCGTCGAAGTGCCCGTGGAGTTCCGCGGCGGCGGACCGGTCACCGTGACGATCGAGATCGATGCGGATGAAATCCTCTCCGCCGCCAACGGGCCGGATGCGGCGAATTCCACCCATTCCCGCCCGGGTGATGCCTTGGCGGCGGCCATGAAAACCAAAGTCCGCCGCGCGTTCCGCGCCACCGGGGTGGTTTATGATCTGTTCCAGACCACACGCCCGGATGCGGTCGCCGCCAGCCCGCTGCCGGAAGGCACCAGCGCCCATCCGTTGCAACTCACCAGGAGGTTCCCGCAAGTCGCGCTGCCGCCGGACAATCCACTCACCCGCGAGGGCGTGGCGCTGGGCAGGCGCTTGTTCTTCGATCCCATCCTCTCGATCAACGGCAGCCAGTCCTGCGCCTCCTGCCACCAACCGGGAGCGGCGTTCTCGGACGCCCGCCGCTTCAGCCCGGGAGCCCGCGGCCACTCGGGACAACGCAACGCCATGCCACTCTTCAATCTGGCTTGGGCGCGCGATGGCCTGTTCTGGGACGGCCGCGCCGGCTCGATCCGCGAACAGGTGCTCATGCCCATCACCGATCCCACGGAAATGGGGGAATCCATCCCCGGCGTGCTCGCGAAGCTCAAGGCCGATGCGACCTATCCGGCGGAGTTTCGGAAAGCGCACCCGGAAGGCATCAGCGAGGAGACCTTGGCAAAGTCGCTGGAACAATACCTCCTCACGCTGGTCTCGCAGGATTCGCGGTATGACCGCGCCGTCCGCAAACGCGGCGAACTCACCGGGGAGGAGAAACTCGGCCTCAGCCTCTTCGTGACCGAGCACGATCCGGCGCGCGGGCTCCGCGGCGCGGATTGTTTCCATTGCCACGGCGGCACGCTTTTCACCGACAACAGCTTCCACAACAACGGCCTCGATCTCGAAGCCGCGGACATCGGACGGATGAAGGTGACCGGCAACCCGGCCGACCGGGGAAAATTCAAGACACCATCGCTGAGAAACATCGCGCTCACCGCCCCCTACATGCACGACGGGCGCTTCGCAACCTTGGAGGAGGTGATCGACCACTACGACAGCGGCGTGAAACGCGGCGAAACCCTCGATCCCAATCTTGGCAAGCATCCTGCCGCCGGCCTCGGGCTGACGGCCACCGAAAAACGCGCGCTCGCCGCCTTCCTCAGGACGCTCACCGACGAAGACTTCACGACCGCTCCGAACCACTCCCCCACGGATTCCCCCGCCATCCCCCGATGAAAATCCCCCCAGCCACAAGATTCATCCCGCACATCCTCGCTGCCACGCTCGCCACCTCGGGGCTTCTCCCGGCGGATGAAGACCCTCATCTCATTGCCGATCCGCTCGCCGCGGAGGCCGCCATGCTGACAGCGGACCTCACCCCTGTCGCCGCGGCCGCCACCACTCCCGCCACTCAAGGCGAGTGGGGAAACGTGATCGAATGGGCCCCGCACATCCCCGTCACCGCCGCCACCCTGCCGGACGGGCGGCTGCTCACGTTCTCCTCCAACCGACGCACCACCTTCCCCGAAGGCCCGGAGTTCACCTACGCCGCCGTGTGGGATCCCGCCACCGGTGTGTTCTCGGAAATCAACAATTACCGCCATGACATGTTCTGCAGCGGCACCGCCATGCTTCCGGACGGACGCGTTGTCCTCAACGGCGGCCGCAACACCACCCGGCTCTCCAGCATCTTCGACTTCCGCACCAGCGAGTGGCAGCCCATCCAGAACATGAACGATCCGCGCTGGTACAGCCCGAGCGTGGCCCTCCCGGACGGCACGGTCTTCACCGTGAGCGGCAGGGGCGGCGAAAACACCGCGGAACTCTGGAACTCCGTCACAGGATGGCGGCGCCTCACCGGCGTGGATTGGGCGCAGGTGACCAGCCAGCCGGGCTACATCAATTCCTGGCACCCCTTTCTCATGCTCGCCCCTAACGGAAAGTTGTTCCATTTCGGCCCCACCGACGTGATGAACTGGGTCACCACCTCGGGCCCGGGATCCCTCGCACCCTCGGGACAGAACCTCCCGGGCACCCACTATCCCAAGGAGGGAGCGTGGGCGATGTACGAGGAAGGCCGCATCCTCGTCGCCGGCGGCGGCGCGAACACCGTCGAGAACGAATTCGCGGAAGGCACCGGAGCCGGCACCACCACCGCCTACACCGTGGACCTCAACGGCCCCTCTCCCGTCATCACCCCCACGGCCCCGATGGCGTTCATCCGCCAGTTCGTCAACTCCGTCGTGCTCCCCAACGGCGAGGTCATGGTGATCGGCGGCAACGTCAACGGACGGAAATTCGACGACGCCACCTCGATTCTCACCCCTGAAATCTGGAACCCGCAGTCCGGCACCTGGCGCAGCGTCGCCGACATGGCAAAGCCCCGGAACTACCACTCGGTCGCCCTGCTCCTGCCCGATGGCCGCGTCTGGTCGGGCGGCGGCGGCCTCGGCGGCATCCAAACCGCGGATCACCGCGACGCGCAGATCTTCACGCCCCCCTCGCTCTTCGCCGCGGACGGATCGCCCGCCGCGCGCCCCGTCATCACCGGTGGTCCGGCACTCATCGGTCTGGGTTCGCAGTTCTCCATCCAGGCCACACCAGGCCTGGCGAAATTCGCGTTCATCCGCATGTCCGCCGTGACGCACTCGGTGAACACCGACCTCCGCTACCTCAGCGTGCCCTTCACCGAGACCTCGCCCGGAGTTTACGCGCTGACCTGCCACGCGAATCCCAACGTGATGATGCCCGGCTACTGGATGCTCTTCGGACTGGACGCCTCGGACGTCCATTCGGTGGCGCGCATCATCCAGGTGTCCATCCATCCGGGCGTCACCGCACGCAATCCCGGCAACCAGGAAACCCTGCCGGGCAGCCCGGTCCAACTCCCGCTCTCGGTCTCCGCGCAACCGGGGATCACCCTCGCCTACTCCGCCAGCGGCCTCCCGCAAGGCCTGGTCATCCATCCCGACACCGGCCTCATTTCCGGAACCATCACCGCACCACCCGGAGACTACGGCGTCTCCGTGACCGTGAGCCCCGGCACGGGAGAACCGGTGACCTTCTCCTTCAACTGGAACGTGATCCGTCCCACCCCCCAAACCGGCTCCATCCTCCGCGAGTGGTGGTTCAACATCTATGGTGCGACCATCGCCGACCTCACCGGCAACGCGGCCTATCCGGACGAGCCGGACTTTCGGGACTTCCCCACCTCCCTGCAATCCAACCCGGACGTGACCAACAACTACGGCCAACGCCTCCGCGGCTGCCTGCATGCGACCGTCACCGGAGCCTATCAGTTCTGGATCACCGGCAACGACCAATGCCGGCTGCTTCTCAGCACCGACGAAAGCTCCGCAAACGCGGTGGAAATCGCCAGCGTGCCCACCGGCGTTCCGTTGTGGGATTTTTCACTGCCCCAGCAGGCCTCCGCCCCGATCACCCTCGAAGCGGGCAAGCGCTACTACATCGAGGCCTTGATGAAGGAGGGCGGGGGAGGAGACCACCTCGCCGTGGGCTGGCTGCCGCCCCTCGCTCCGGCACCCGAGGTCATCCCGGGCCAGAACCTCTCCCCCTATGAGCCGATGAATGACTTCATCGCCGCATGGCATCTCGACGAAACGGCATGGACCGGAAATACCGGCGAAGCGAGGGAGAGCATCGGCCTCTTGAGCGGGATTCACGGAACGGCCGCGGGCGGAGCCTCCACTTCATCCGTCGGGCCGGTCGTCGAGGGGAATCCGGGCACCGGCCGCTTCGGGCAGTTCAATGGCGGCGGGGCCCATTTGAGGATTCCGTATCACGCGGGCCTCAATCGCGATGAGTTCACGGTTTCCGCGTGGGTACGGCCCGCCTCTGCCACCTCCGCCACCGCGCGCACGGTGGTCTCATCCCGCCAGACGGACGTTGCCGGCACTCGTGGATTCGCACTTTCCGCCTCGGCGGGTGGCACCTGGAAATTCTCCACCGGGACACCCTCGACCGAACTCACCGGCCCGGACGTGACTCCCGGCGAGTGGACGCACGTCGCCGCGAGCTTCCGCACCGTTTCCACCTCAGCCGGAGTGCGCACCGGCATCCGGCGCATCTTCCTCAACGGCATCCTCGTCGCGCAGGACACCGGCACCTATGTCCCCGTCACAAGCTCGCCCCTCCTGATCGGCGCTTCCGAGACGGACGGCATCCCCGCGGATTTCATGATCGGCGGCATCGACGAGGTCCGCCTCCACGCGATGGCTCTCAGCGCCGGTGAAGCGACCACCGTCATGGCTCTGCGCCACCGCTTCAACTTCCGCCCCGCGATCACCTCGCCGGGACCACTGGCGAGCCTCCGGAACTCGGTGATTTCCCAGCCGATCCAAGCGAGCGACATCGACGGAGCCCCCCTCACCTTCTCTGCCACCGGGCTGCCTGCCGGGCTCTCGATCTCCCCCGGTTCCGGCATCATTTCGGGCACGGCGACCACGGCCGGCGAATTCCAGGTGACGGTCGCCGCCACCGATCCGGAAGGAGAAAGCTCAAGCGTCGGCTTCACATGGTCGATCACACAGGATTTCAGTGTCGCACCCGCCAGTTCGCCGCCATTGCCCGCCGGAACCAGCGTCTCCTTCACCGCCACCAGCACAGGCGGCCAAAACCCGCGCTTCCGATGGAGCTTCGGCGACGGCTCGCCGGAAACTTCCTTCTCCGCGTCCACCTCCGCCACCCACAGCTTCCCCGGACCGGGGCGCTACCTCGTCACCGTGACCGCCACCGACGACAGCGGCAGTATCGTCACCGGAAGTTTCCATCAGGCGATTCACGCGCCGCTCACCGCACTGAAGCCCACCACATCCTCGCCAATCTGTTACGAAAACCGCGCCTCCGGAAACGGCCGCGTCTGGGCCGTGAATCCAGACAACGACAGCGTGGCCGTCATCGACGCGGTTTCCCATGCGAAACTCGCGGAAATCACCGTCGGCACCTCACCCCGCTGCGTAGCCGTCGCCCCCGATGGACGGATCTGGGTCACCAACGCAGGCAGCGCCTCGCTTTCCATCATCCATCCGCAATCCCTCGCGGCGGTGGAAACCCTCCCGCTTCCCCGCGGTTCACGCCCCTTCGGCCTCGCGTTCTCACCAACGGGAGGAGCCGCCTTCGTCACCCTCGAAGACGCGGGCAGCCTGCTCAAGCTCGATCCCTTGACCGGCGCGCAGCTCGCCAGCATCGCCCTCGGCCCCCACGTCCGCCACCTCTCGATCCCCGCCGACGCGGCGCGTGTGTATGTCAGCCGCTTCATCACCCCGCGCCTGCCTGGCGAGGGCACGGCAGCAGTCAGCACACCGTTGACGGTGGGTGGCCAGGTGCTGCAAGTCAGCGGCTCGACGATGACGCTTCAGCGTACGGTATTTCTGACCCACAGCGACGTTCCCGATGGCGAAAACCAGGGCCGTGGCATTCCCAATTACCTCGGCACGCCGGCCATTTCACCCGACGGCAGCCAGGCCTTTGTGCCTGGCAAGCTCGA
>Ga0114938_1001665_pt1 | contig 14829 bp, 20 predicted proteins | sample AshMeaBigSpring_FD_88675 | JGI IMG/M metagenome (GOLD analysis project Ga0114938, IMG submission 88675) | Groundwater microbial communities from Big Spring, Nevada to study Microbial Dark Matter (Phase II) - Ash Meadows Big Spring | ecosystem: Environmental > Aquatic > Deep subsurface >...
GGCCCCAACAGAACGGGACTATTGGCCCTCGCCCGCAGTGGCGGGGTGGGTAGGTTGGAGTCGCTCACTCCAAGGAGCCCCCCCCCGGATCGACCAGGTGACGCTCGAGGACTCCTGTGCGGGAGGCGATCCAGTCGTCGTCGGGGTCCATGATCCTGCTCAGATCCTCGTTGGTGACGACCGTGTCCGCACCGGTCATACCGGTCCCGGTGATGATACTTCTCATACCCGGCCACCTGCCCTTGGCTTAACGTTCCGGCACGGCTCTGCTATACCACAATTATGAGTTCCCTTCCATGGTGGGGGCGGCGGATGATCACAGTTCCGCTCGTCTTCAGCGGCTGGGCATTATCGATAGTTCTTTTACCCTTTCTGTTCGTAGCAGCCTTTCTAGTGGATGGCTGGCGAGCGATTCGCTCCCGGGCCACACCGGTTGCCTGGCGTCTGGTGGCGATCCTTCTGATATACCTGACGAGTGAGGTGATTGCCGGTGTTGGAGTGTTGTTGTCGTGGGTGCGCTCCGGCTTCGGGAAGAACCGGATACGACTGGTGCGATTGAGCTACCGACTCCAGTTGGGATGGGGCAATCTGCTCTGGGATTCGGCCCGGGTGATATTCCGGTTGCGAATCGAGATCGAGGGATTGGAACTGGCCAGACCGGGACCGATCCTGATCCTGTCCCGCCATGCCTCGATCATCGACAACTTACTCCCCTCCCAACTGTTCTCTCGGGCCCATGGCATGACCCTCAGGTATGTGATCAAGAGAGAACTGCTGATGGATCCGGCCCTCGACATAGTTGGAAGTTGGCTGCCCAACCACTTTGTGGATCGTGAAGCGAAGGACCCCGGGGCCGAAATTGAGGCGTTGCGTCGTCTGGGGTCTGGCCTGACCGAGAACGATGGCCTGCTGATTTTCCCGGAAGGAAGCAGGTTTACCAAGGAGAAGCAGCAGCGGGCGCTGACCAGCTTGGCAATACGAAATCCAGGTTTTCACCGCCAAGTCGCTGGTCTCCTTCATCTAATGCCACCCCGCCCAGGAGGAGCGTTGGCCCTGCTCGAGGCCTCGTCGGCCGATGTCGTCCTCGTGGCGCATCGCGGACTCGACGGATTTGCTCAGATCAAAGACATTTGGGCCGGAGGCATGGTCGGAAAGCTCGTGAGGGTGAGAATGACGAGGGTTCCATTCAGGGAAATCCCCGAAGGTCGAGGACCCCGAACAGAGTGGCTGTTCAAGGTCTGGCAGGAGATGGATGACTGGATCTCAAGTCTGGACCAGGAGCCTATGCCAACGGATGGGTGAAGTCTGCGATGGGTGACGTCTTTTTGACTGCGGCATCAACGATCGCCCTCTTGTTGCTGATTACCTGGGTCGTAAGCGGGATAGTAAGCAACGCGTCGATCGTCGACCTCGTCTGGGGTTTCGGATTCGTGCTGGTGGCATGGGCGGTCTTCGTTCGCCATGCTCCGGAGATAGGGCTTGGCGGGAGTCTGCTCGTGCCGGCCATGCTGACGACTGTCTGGGGGTTGCGCCTGTCCGCTTACCTTGCCTGGAGAAACATCGGGAAGGGGGAGGACTACCGCTATCGGGCGATGCGGGAAAGGCACGGAGGCAGATTCTTTTGGGTCAGTCTCGGTACTGTCTTTGGGCTGCAGGGAGTGCTGATGTGGATTGTTTCGCTTCCGGTGCAAGCCACCGTCGCCCGACCCGACACTGTTGGCTTCGAGTGGCTCGCGATGGTCGGGGTGGCTGCCTGGGTGGTGGGGTTCCTGTTCGAGACCGTCGGCGATACCCAATTGGCTCGCTTCAAGGCTGACCCCGCCAACAAAGGCAAGGTCATGGACCGGGGCCTGTGGCGTTACACCCGCCATCCCAACTACTTCGGCGATTTCTGTGTTTGGTGGGGCCTTTATCTCATTGCACTCGACGCCGGTCATTGGTGGACGATCGTGGGACCGGCCGTGATGACCGCCCTGCTTATGACGTACTCGGGTGCCGGTTTGTTGGAGAAGACGATCGTCAATCGCCGACCCGCCTACCAGGATTACATCAAGAAGACCAGCCCCTTTTTTCCCATGCCCCCTAGAGCCTGAGCCTTCCTGTTGTCGACAGGCTTGATTTTCGCTGGGTTGGTGCTTCCTGCTTCTTCGTGGTCGGCGCTTCCATAGTCGGTGCGGCTCTGGCCAGCCGGTCCATTCCACGCGGCCGAACCTGGCTGCCCTTCGCCTTGGCCTTTTTCGTCATCGAGTGGCGATCCGTCGAGGTCAACGATCGATGGTTCATGAGTTCGAGCATCATGGTTGCACTGACCGCCGGAGTGGTTTTCGCGCTGACGAAAAAATTCGGCCACCCTGGGCATCCAGCTGGTGGCGGCCTGTCGCGCGAGATTGTTCGTCTACTACTTCTTTCATGTGCAGAGACCTTTTCCGGAGGCAGAGCGAGCCTTGCTGGCGGGACTGCCTGGGGTTCAGGAGCTGGCCGAAGTCGCCTATCACACGGGCGAGGAGCTGCAGGCCCGACTCCACCTCAGGGCTGGCATCGTTAAGTCGGTGGTGTTGACAGTTGGCAGTGAGCAACGTATGTCTGGCGAAACCATCGTGCCGTTTACCTGGGAGGCCGCCGGTACTCCGGGTTGTTCCCGCGTATGGAGGCAGATCTAGTGCACCGCTTCGTAAATGAGCGTGGCGCCTCGCCGCCTCACGACGCCGCTGACGGGCGTCCTTTTCCTCGACGCAGCACCCGGCTGCGCCTTCGTCGTCCGTTTGGTGCACCGCCGGTACACCGGGGTTGTTCCCGCGCATGCAGGCAGATCAGGTGCTGATGCCGCTGGAGCCCGGCGTGTCGCAGCTGACCCTGAGTGGTGTGTATGAACCACCCGCCGGCGCCATCGGCGAAGCCCTTGACCGGATGGCGCTCCACCGAGTGGCGGAGGCGGCAGTCAAGCTCTTTGTCGATCAGCTGGCAGCCGCCCTGGAACCCGCGCAAGCGGTCTCCGTGCCGCACTAACGGGGTAGTGTTACCCGGATTCGGGTACCGCCCCCTGGCGAAGTGGAGAGCTCGAAATCACCCCCCGATCGCTCGGCCCGCCAGCGCAAGTTGGAGAGTCCCATGCCCGAGCTGGGTTGGGAAACATCGAAACCGCGGCCGTCGTCCTGGATCATCAGTGTCAGCTGAGTATCGGCATCTGTGAGAAGCACTTCGATCAGCTTGGAGTCCGAATGCCGGAGGGCATTCGACAATGCCTCGCGCAAGATGTGGAGAGCTTCCCCCGCCAGCGACGCGGGGACGTTGCCGACGTTACCGTCGATGGTGAGACGAATCCGGCCGGGATCAACCGCCCCCATCTCGGCGACCAGCTGCTCCAGCTCCCGGCGGAGATCCCGCGGGGCCGGCAGTTCAAATACGTAGCTGCGCAATTCGACGATGGCCTGATCAAGCCGCGCCAGTGCATCGTCGAGAGTGGCGTTGGCAGACCCGTGTTCCAGCGAACCCTGGAGGGTTTGCAGCAGCAGGCCAACCGCAAATAGGTCCTGGATGATGCCATCGTGCAGATCGCGGGCAATCCGCTCTCGGTCTTCTACTACTGCCAACCTCCGCAACCTCTCGTTGATGCGGGCGGTAGCCACCGCGGCTCCCGCCACCCGCGCCAGCGCGGTGATCAGGGCAGCATCGGCGGCGGTGAAGCCTCCCGGCGAATCCGCCAGGTAGAGGTTGCCGAAGCGCTCCTCGCCAATCCGAATGGAAACTCCCAAGAAAGACTGCATGGGTGGATGCTTAGGAGGGAATCCCACCGAGGCCGGGTGGGCTCGGATATCTGTGAGCAGGAGTGGCTCGTCTTGTTGGCTGAGCGCGCCCAGCACTCCTCGCCCCTCGGGAACGTGCCCGATCGCCTTCACCTCTTCATCTGTCATGCCGACGTGAAGGAAGTTCACCAGTACCCCGTGTTGTCCTAGCACCCCCAGTGCCGCATATCGAGCTCCGGTAAGTTCCTGGGCGGCCCTAACCGCGGCGGTCAGCAGGTTGGGTAGATCGGCCTGTCCCGCCACCGCCGTGGCCGCTTCGATCAGATCGGCGATCCGGCGAACTGGTAGCTCTTCCATCAGCTAACGGCCTAGCCAACGCTGGATTCCAGCTGCCTGCATCGGCCAGAAAGTGTTGGTGTCGTAGGTAGCTATGACTGAGTCAGCTATTCCTTGAGTGCGATACCCCTCGAGCACCCATTGCCGCAACTTGGAGCTGGCCTCAGCATCGTCTGTCAGGCCAGTTACGAACTCCACCCATTCTGCCAACCGCTGCTCGGCCTCGGCCAGAGCCGCGGCCGGCTGGTAGTTAGGTCCGAAATGAGCGAAGCCCAGGAATGATGGGTCGAGTGCTGCCAACTGGCGGAGACCTGCCGAGATCAACACGGGATCGAAGTCGGGGGGGGGTGTGACCGGCTGCACCATATGTCCATGGGGAAAGGCAACCCCCACCGCATCGCCTACAAATGCTCCTCCGCTTTCATCCTCATAGAAGACCACATGATGTTTGGCGTGTCCGGGGGTGTAGTGCACCTCGAGCGAGCGGCCGGCGCCAAGGGAGAGCCGGGTCGACTCTTCCAGTACCAAAACGCGCTCGGTTGCCAATGGCTGCATGGGACCCCACAGCGCACTCATGCCGTCCTCGCCGTAGATGCGGGCAGCTGAATCCCACAGACGGCTGGGATCGATCAGATGACGGGCGCCGGCCGGATGCACGCCCACCCTGGCCTTCGGAAAATGGGCAGCGAGTTGGGCCGCTCCACCGGCGTGATCGAGATGAATGTGGGTCACTACCAGGGCAGCCAGATCATCGATTCCCAGCTGGTCTAGTGCAGCCAGCAGGTAATGGAGGCTCCGGGATGGACCGCATTCGATGAGTACCCGCTGGGGGGTGTCGAACAAGTAGCAGGACAGACGCTCCGGCTGGTCGAACATGTGCGCATCGATCAGATACAGGCGATCGGCGAGTTGGGTGGCAGTTGCCACGACTGCTTCCACCCGAGCCACGGTAGTGGCGGGTCTAGGCTGGCTTGGTGGCGAAGACGAGGATTGTGTTGGCAGACGATCACGAGGTGGTTCGTGAGGGATTGCGAGCGCTTTTGGAAGCCCAACCCGACTTCGAGGTGGTGGGGGAGGCAGGTACGGTTGAGGAAGCAGTCAGGCGAACCGGGCTAGACACTCCCAACCTGGTGATATTGGACCTCCGTCTGCCGGATGGTTCGGGAGTGGAAGCCTGTCGTGAGATCCGGTCGCAATGGCCCGACGTGAAGGTCCTTTTCCTCACCTCCTATGCCGACGACGAGGCGTTGATGGGCGCCATCCTGGCGGGTGCATCCGGCTATGTCCTCAAACGGGTTGACTCGGTGGGTCTGCTCGCCAGCGTTCGCCGGGCGGCGACAGGGGAGTCCTTGATGGATCCGGCCATGACCAAGCGCCTGTTTCGGCGCTTGCAGGGCGAGGATGCGGAGGACTCCCGGTTGGAGAAGCTTTCGCCCCAAGAACGCTCTCTGTTGGACCACATCGCCACCGGGCTCACCAACCGCCAGATCGCCGAGAAGATGTTTCTCGCCGAGAAGACGGTCAAGAACTATGTCTCCAACTTGTTGCGCAAGCTGGAGATGCGACGCCGGAGCGAAGCCGCTGCTTTTGGAGCACGGGTTGCCGTCGAGCGGGAGCATCGCTACCCACCCGAACAGTGGGGAACTCCTCGGTCGTGAGGTAAGAGTGGCTGGGCCCATGTCGTCTCATCGCCCTGCATCGGGAAGGCGGGAAGAGGACTCATGTTGGCGCAAGGATTGTGCGGTAGGGGGTCAGGCGGTTGGGTGCCCCGCTGGCTGGAGGTGGCCGCCAAGCGAGGGTCTGGAGACAGCCAAAGACTTGGGGGACTAGCCGCCGGGTTTGGCTAGTCGGTAGAAACGCCAGAAGTAGTTTTGCAAGTGGAACGTGTCACACCCCCCGCATACCCTAGAGAATGTCTCCGCCTTCCCCGGTGAGGAGAAAACTATGGATCTCAATCTCGTTGTGTTGTCGGGGAAACTGGCAGCTCCGGTAGAACTCCGCCAGTTCGAATCAGGCAGCCGACTGGCCCGCTACCTGGTAACCATCCGCTCGGAGCAGCCCAAGCGTCGGGTGGACGTGATCCCGGTTGCTCGCTGGGACCCACCCGCCGACGATCGCATACCCGAGGTAGGAGAGCAGGTGTGGGTAGCTGGATCCGTACAGCGTCGATTTTGGGAGGCGCCCGAAGGCAGACGCAGCCGGCTGGAGGTGGTTGCCTATGAAGTGCGCTTCATCCCTGAATCGGAAACCGCTGGGCCAGCAATCGAAAAGGAGGCAGTGATGTCTTGAGATTGCCGGAAAGGGGTAACGGCATCCCTGGTGCAGCCGTTTGGCATGTAATCGTGGGACCTTGGCGGAGGATGCCGCCCCTGACGGCGTCCTTTTCCTTGACCCAAGTGCACGCCTGCGCCTTCGTTCGTGATTCGGTGCGCCGCCCGGAAAATGTTTCTTCGGTGTCGCCGATTCTTCGGGGGGTTGGCGGGGCCTCCCCGCCTGTGGGTACCCTGCCCCGAGGTGTACAGGTTTCTGCTGACCAGGCGTTGGGTGGCGGCCTCGCTGGTGGCGCTTGCGGCGACGGCGGCCTTCATTGGCTTGGGACGTTGGCAACTGTCGCGACAAGCCGAACAACGGGCGGCCCAAACCCAACTGGAGGCCCGGATGGCAATGCCACCGCTGACTCTGGAGGAAGTTGGTGATCCTGTTGACTTCGCTGATCGCTTGGTCGCCATGTCGGGTGTGTATGACCCCAGCCGGCAGTTGGCTCTGGGATTCCGCAGCCGAAACGAGGTTCAGGGTCAGGAAGTCCTTACCCCGTTCCGGTTGAGCGACGGGAGAGCGGTGCTGGTGGATCGTGGCTGGATCTCGCTCAATTCCCCGCTACCGCAGCCCCCGCAGGAAGCGGCCATCTCCGGGTACATACGCGAGGGAGAGAGGCCAGGGGGACTGGGCCCAGATAACCCAGCCAGCGGACCTTTGACAGTGGCGTATCGAGTCGATTTAGTGCGGATTGGCCAACAGCTTCCTTATCCGTTGCTGCCCTTCTATGTCGCCCTCGAGAGCCAGGATCCTCCGATCACCGCCTCTGATCCACTGCCACTCCCGGCGCCTTCGGTGGGGCGGCGACCTCCGCACCTGGCCTACGCCATGCAGTGGTTCGCCTTCGCAGCCATCACGGTTGTCGGTTATGGGTTGGTGGTGCGCTCGACAGGGCGAGGAGCGAGCTGATCGCCGGGTCCGAGACGACCCGGGGACCCGATCAACGGCGCCCGGGTGCCCACAACATCACCACCGCAACCGCGGTGACTAGCCCCAGCCCCGCCGCCGCCGCCGCCAACACCAGAGCTTGCTGGGGGTCTCCTTCCAGAGCAGTAACCACCGAGAGCGGGAGAGTCTGAGTTCGCCCTGGCACGTTACCGGCAAAGATGAGGGTTGCTCCGAACTCGCCGAAGGCTCTTGCCCAGCCCAGCGCCAGACCGCTGGCAACCCCGGAAGCGGCGACCGGGATCACCACTTTTCGGAAAGCCCTTCCCCCATCCGCTCCCAGCGTGCGAGCGACCTCGACCACCGCCGGGGAGACGCGCCGGAAGGCTCCCTCTCCGACCAGTGTCACCACCGGCAGGCTCACGACAAAGGCAGCCAGCACCGCCCCCATCGTGGTGAATGGGAGTCCGATCCCGAACCAATCGAAGGCGTATCTTCCAACCACGCCGTTTCTGCCAAAGCTGGCCAACAAGGCGACTCCCAACACCACCGGGGGCACAGTCACTGGCAGCAAGAGGATCGAGCGGACGATCCGACTTGGCATGCCGTTGAGCCTGGCCAGTTGCCAAGCCAACGGTAGGCCGAGCAAGCCAGCAGCTGTTACCGCCAGCAAAGATACTCCGAGCGACAACCAAAGCGGTCCGGAAAGAGCGTTCCATCCGTCTTCGCTGAGTCCGCGGCCCCGCCACCACAGCGAAAGGAAGGGAAGCCCGATGACTGCCAGCGTGAGGGCCGCCACCACTCGCGCTTTGGTCATGGCGGGCCGAAACCGAACTCGGAAAGGATGGCGGCGGCGGGGGCTGAAACAAGAAACTCTTGAAACTGGGCGGCCGGGGCCGACCACCTCGCCAAGAAAAACTGACTAGGGGCGTCGGGGATCGCCAGCTCAGTGAGAAGACCGCCGCTGGCGACAACGTCGGTGTGATAAACCAGCCCGGCGTCGATCTCGCCGAGCAGCAACTTGGAGACGATGGCCGCCGCACTCGTTTCCAACGCCGGATTCGGAATCACCACTTCCGCCTGCGCCAAGACCTGGCGCGAATAGCGGCCGATGGGAGAACCCTCGGTGCCGATGGCGGTCCTTAGCTCGGGGTCCGAGAGCGAGGAGAGTCCGCTCAATCGGCGCGGGTTGTCTTTGGCAACCGCCAACACCACTCGCCCAGTTGCGAAGCGGGTATGGGTGGCACCTGGTCGGAATGCTAGGACGCGCTCCAGACTGTCTTGGTCGGCGACTGCCATGCCATCGAATCCGGCGCCGGCTTCGAGTTGGGTGAGCAACGTCCCCGACCCGGCCACTACCAGAATCGTCGAGATTCCGGTTTCGGTTTCGAACTCATCTGTCAGCCTCTCCATCGCCACTGCCAGCGAGGAGGCGACCCCAAGCTCCAGCCGGTCCTCGGAACTGGCTGAGCAGCCGGCCAGCAGCGCGGCAAATCCTAGAGCCAGAACCGACGCCGGCTTAGACCTCTTGGAACAGATAAGGGCGGATGACATCGATGCGATCTTCGAAACCGCCCGGGTGCAGGTACCAAAGAGTGGCGGCCAGAGAAGACAACAGGGCGTTGCCATCCTGGGGCGTGAAGCAGAACCCGATCAGCTCACGATCGCCATGCACCGCCAGCGTCTCAACCGGGACAACGGTTTGGCTGAGAATGCGTCCAAAGTACCCATGATCACGCCCGAATGAAAAGATCGAGTTGGCAGACACTCGGTAAGTAGTTGCCACCCGGGTGTTGGCAGCCAGGCGTTCCTTCGCCTCTTCAACGGTGATGGGGCGGTCGAGCACCAGGCTGAACCAGATGGCATGCATGTACTGGGAAGGCAGCTTGACAGAAGAAGAAAACACTGGAAGGTGGTAACCGAGAGTTGCGAACAACTCGTGGGCGTCACGGGCGTGGTGGGTGCCGAAATTGGGATCCGGGTGGCGGTCAACAGTTGGGGCGGGGGAGAAGCCGGTGTCCTGACTGATGTCGTTGGCTCGCCGCATGCACAGGAAGCGGCCAGCGGTGAGGTGGTTGGCGCCGTCGGCGTCCATCGCCAAGGTCTTGATCAGCACCGAGATGTTGTGGGTGTTGCACGACACCACCTGAATAAAGCGGTCTTCGCCATGGATGAGTGCCTCGTCGTTGATGCCGCGGGCGTACATCTTGCCGAATCCGAACTCGGAGCCCTGGGCCAGGAAACCGCGAGGGCCGCGAGCGTGCTGGTAGTACTGGTTTTTGTTATCGAGCCCAGCCGGGGTGCAGTCGATCACTACCGTCGCCCGTTCGATGGCTTCGCCCGACTCGTACTTGGGAGTATGGCCGAGTCCCTCGAACGTGCTTCTCCGATCTGCGTCAACCGCCAGACCAGCACCGCGCCGAATCAAATCGTTGACTTTGGCCCGCTCCTGCAGGATCGGAGTCCGCTTGTGAAACGTCACCTCTTCGATTCCGAAATCGGCTTTGTGGTCGGCGAGCAAGCCGATCAGAGGTTCTCCGATGGTTCCAGTTCCGACTACGTGTACGACGTTGCCCATGGCGGTGTCTCCCTATTCGATCTCGAGCGGACTCAATTGGCGTATCTTGTCCATGTTGTGATTGGTGTTGATGGTGCGAATCGCCCCAGTCTTGGAACGCATGACGATGGAAGAAGTTTCGGCTCGCTTCCCGGTGAACTTCACCCCTCCCAGTAGCTCACCGTCGGTGACTCCGGTAGCCGCAAAGAAGATGTTCTCCGACCCGCATAGATCAGATGTGCGCAGCACCTTGCGCAGATCCAGACCGGCTACCGCAGCCGCCTGAACCTCGGTTTCGTCTCGGGGCCACAGGCGGCATTGAACTTCGCCCTCCAAACAACGGAGGGCGGCCGCCGCGATTACGGCCTCCGGCGATCCTCCGATCCCAACCAGGAGATCGATTCCACTCTCGGGCATGGCGGTGGCAATCGCCGCCGAGATATCACCATCCGGGATCAGTTGGATCCTGGCTCCGGCCACTCGAACCTCGTTGACGTAGCGCTGGTTTCTCGGGCGATTCAGCATGATCACGGTGAGGTCGGCCACCTCCTTGTTGCGGGCCTTTGCCACCTGCTGCAGGTTGTACTCAAGCGGCGCTTCGATGTCGATGGTGCCGGCCGCCTCTGGACCGACTGCCAACTTTTCCATGTATACCAACTTGCCAGGGGCATACATGCTTCCCCGCTCCGAAACTGCGATAACGGCCAGGGCGCCAGACAGACCTTCTGCGGTGAGTCGGGTGCCGTCGACCGGGTCGACCGCAACGTCGACCCGGGGTCCATTGCCGGCACCTACCTGTTCGCCATTGAAGAGCCAAGGCGCGTTGTCTTTCTCGCCCTCACCGATCACGATGGTGCCGTCGATCTGGATGGTGGAAAGAATCAGGCGCATTGCCTCCACCGCGGCATGGTCAACCGCATGCTTGTCGCCTCTTCCCTGGAAGCGAGCAGCCGCGATGGCAGCTGCCTCGGTTACCCGAGTGAGTTCGAGGGCGAAATTACGGTCGGGAGCCTCGGCCATCCCTGTAAGGGTACCGCGGACTACCCCCTGGTGGACCTCAGGAAGTCGACGCCTCGGCCGGCTGGCGGCTGGGAAGTTGGCGGGTAGGCCGGCTCAACACGAACCAGATCCCAGCTACCCCGATGCTGGCGAAGGCAGCCAATGCCAGGCCATGCCAGTCCCCGGCCTGTGTCACCAAAGTCATACTGACTGCAGCCACGATCGACACCACTGCGATCACTTTGATCCTGGCGGGGATGCCAAGGCCGGCTTGGTAGTCGCGGATCGGCGGACCCAAGCGGGGGTGGTTGATCAGCCAGGAGTGAAGCCGCGGATTGGAGCGCGCCAACAGATAGGCGGCAACGATCAGCAGGCCGGTCCCGTCTATGCCAGGAACGAACACTCCGATGATTCCAACACCGAGCAGCAGTACTCCGCCTGCATTGGCGAGAGTTCGCAGCAGCGGGCTTCGGATCAGCTGGAGCGCGGCCACCCTCGTAGGCTAGTGGGCAGAGCGTGATGCCATCACACCTTTCAGATGTTGTCGACGCGGTGTCATCGGGGGGCGCCCAGAGCGCGGAATAATTGGTTTAGCGGCGGCGGATCATGCGCCGCCATGGGAGCTCGGCGATCAGCTCGTCGAAGATGCGAGTAAAGGCAGCTTGATGACCGTTGGCGGTGTTGGTCCACATCCCGATCACGTGGGCGGCCTCGTGGAGAACAGTGGCTGCAGTGAGGGCTTCGCCTTCTCCAACCAAACTTAGGTAGCCGATCCGGGTCGGGCGGCTGCGGATGCCGCCCCAGCAATAGCTGTCCGAGCGGCCGAAATGCAGCTCGAACGGAATGCGCCGCGGCGCCAGCGCTTTGCCGACCAATTTTTCCGCACTGGCTACAGAAAGCCGAGCGCGACTGGCTGCCAGCAGGGCGCCGCGATCACTTGAGTTGCGAACCACGATTGGATATTCCCCGATCTGGCGCGCCAGAGTGCGGGGATCGCGCCCTTCGGATTTACTTGCCCTCGGCACGCTTCACTCCGTTCCAGTGCATTTCCGACACTACGGGTTTTCGTCGTTGCGTGCTGAGTCTGAAGCCTTCGGGAATAATTGCCAGGACTATTTGCGGCCCGCGCGCCAGAGCGGGGGAGTCGTGAAAGAGGGAGAGAAGTGGGGGAGCCTTAGTTGAGGATGATCTGGTGGAGCTGGTCGCGCTCCTGCCAGGGGGTGGAGCCGAATCCGGGCAATGCGCAGACGCTGGAGGGGCTGAGATAGCAGGTGCCGAGCACGAGGCCGTGGCGGCACCGAAGTTGGAGGTCGATACCGGCCAGCGAATCAGCTGCCAGGTCGAGCAGCACCTCGACCAGCTCGATCACTTCCAGTTCGAATTGGGAGTCGAAGGATTGGCCAAGCACCCCGCCGACTCCGGCCGCAGCCAGGGCGTGGAAGGCGCAGCGGCTTTGGTCGGTCAGCTCCCGGCAACCTTGGTTCTGGCAGGTTCGCATGGATCGGTTGTCGGTGGGGCGACATCGATTCCGCGGAGACAAAGATCTCGAACTCGGGCGGACTAGTGCCCGACCGGGCCCGACCAAAGAACGGCGGGGGAGGGGAGCATTGCCCCAACGCATAGGCATCTCCATCCTTCTCGGAACGTTTTGCGACCCGATTGAGGGATTCAACGGCTAGCTCGGCAGCCTCTGCGTGGGTGGCGGGTCACCCGCACCACCCAAGCATGTTCGAAGCGACAATCCGGCCGTATATACACCGGCAGGCCGGCTCCACCTCACCCTCGCCCACTGCGCTAAGTTCCAGCAGCTTTTCCTCAGGAGGGGCGACCCGCTGCTCAGGCAGGAGACCATCGACCACTTTCTCGCCATGCCGGCCGGGAAAGGCAGGGGGATGACGATGGGATGGGGGCTGGCTCTCCACAAAAAAGCCTCCTATGGCATGCAAGGCTCGAATACCTTCTGGGTTGCCACCGCCACCATCGACGCCGCCCACGCGCGCGAACCGCCATCGTGGTAGCCAACGACGGCCGCACTCGCGTCCTGGGCCGATCGGCACAGTTGGCCATCCAGATAACTACCGAGGCCTGATCCTGGGCCTCCGCTCCGACCTTAGGAGGCTCCTAGCCCTGAGGTAGCGCACTGTTGCATCACCGCCCAGGTGGCTTCGAGATGACTCTGTTCGGTGCTCTCGCCACCGATCGAGACCCTCGCCATCCAGCGACTGCCCAGCTGGGCCGGGGTCAAGAAGGCCTTGCCACTTCGGTTGACTGCCTCCACCCAGGCCAAAGTGTGAGCGTCGAGCTCGGCGCCGGTCAGTCCCTCTGGCTCATGCCGAACACACACGGTTTGGAGGGGAACCGGAGCGAGTACTCGCCAGCCGGGCGTGACCTGGATTTGGTCTCGCAACCATTGGGCGTTGACCAGGTCTCGCCGCAAGCGAGCCTGTATCGCCGGTAGCCCATCGAGGGCCAGTTGGAACCACAGCTTGAGAGCGCGGAACCGTCTGCCGAGCGGGATTCCCCAGTTTCGATACTGGGTGACCGATTCGGCGGCCCCGCCCGGCAAGTAGCTCGACTGAGTTCCCATTACCCGGACTAGCAGTTCGGGATCCCGGACGTAGAAGAGCGAGCAGTCGAAAACAGTCCCCATCCACTTGTGAGGATTCCAAGAAATAGAGTCAACTCCCTCGATTCCATCCCACATCCAGCGGCACTCCGGGAGGAGCATGGCGGATCCGGCCAAGGCGGCATCTACGTGCACCCACATCCCGTTAGCGCCGGCGACCTCGACGATCGCCCGCACTGGGTCGAGAGCGGTGCTGGTGGTGGTACCGACGGTGGCAATCACCGCAGCCGGCCGCCGCCCTTCCGCAATGTCCTGGCTGATCGCCTCGGCGAGCAGTTCCGGATCGAGAGCAAAGGTTTGCGGTTCAACTCCAACCAAGCGAAGGTTGGCTTTCCCGTACCCGGCCAACCAGGCAGCTTTGCCGGCAGAGAAGTGGCTGTACTGGCTGGTGTAAACAGTCAGCGGAGCCGCCATCCCTTGCAGACCGCCTGCCTCGAATGAGTAATCGCTCGCCTTTTCCCGGGCACACAGCAGCGCCAGCAGCGATGCGGTCGAGGCGGTGTCGACGATGGTGCCTCGCCATTGCTCTGACAAACCCACCAGTTGGCGCATCCAATCGCACATCACCTCTTCCACCTCAGTCAGGGCGGGGGATGCCTGCCAACTGATCCCGAGGGCTCCGAGACCACCGGAGGCGAGATCACCCAGCAGCGAGGCGAGGCCGGCGTTGGCAGGAAAGAACCCATGGAATCCGGGGTGGCCCATGTTGGTGAGCCCGGGTACCACCCGCTGCTCGAGTTCTGCGATGAGTTGCTCGAAATCGATGGGCTCGGTCGGGGGTTGGCTCGGAAAGACAGCCCGTACCTCCCCGGGTCCCACCCGGGACTGCACCGGGTGGTCCGCCAGCTGGGAACGGAACTCCGCGATCCAATCGATCAGGGCGTGCCCGGCCTTGCGGAACTCCTCTGGGGTCATGCCGCCAGTGCCTTTGGTTGCCCTCGCTCCCAACAGCCCTTAGCCCAAGCCTGGCTTGCCTCTTGCGGCCTTCTGAGAGCGGCTGGGAGCCCCCTGACAGGCGTTGGTGGGCACATGTCGGTCAATCTAAACCCCGGCGGCCCGCCAATCGGCAGGCTGGAGATCGATGCGCCCATAATCCAGGTTATGTTACTTAAAGGCAGCTCACTCGCCTGGTGGTTGGGAAGTAGTAGGGTTTGGGGCGGCCAAGCAATTACAAGGAAAGCCCATGGCTCAGGATCTCGTGGCAGTTGCGGAGAAATTCTATGCGTCGGTCAATTCAGGCGATGTGAAGGCAATCGGGGCATTGATGACGGATGATTTTGTCGAACACGAAGAGTTGCCCGGGTTCCCGCCAACCAAACAAGGGGTCTTGGAATTTTTCAAAGGGTTCGCGGCAGCTTTTCCGGACC
>Ga0114938_1001666_pt1 | contig 14825 bp, 10 predicted proteins | sample AshMeaBigSpring_FD_88675 | JGI IMG/M metagenome (GOLD analysis project Ga0114938, IMG submission 88675) | Groundwater microbial communities from Big Spring, Nevada to study Microbial Dark Matter (Phase II) - Ash Meadows Big Spring | ecosystem: Environmental > Aquatic > Deep subsurface >...
CCTGGGCATCGCTCCCGAGGCGATCGGCGCCGGGCTGGAGGCCGTCCGCTGCGTCCCCGGAAGACTCGAACGGGTGGGCGGCCGGAGCTCCCGGGCGGTGTATGTGGACTACTCCCACACGCCGGACGCGCTCGAGAACGCCCTGTCGTCCCTGCGGGCGCTGACGAAGGGGCGGATCGTCTGCGTGTTCGGTTGCGGCGGGGATCGCGACCGAACCAAACGGCCGCTCATGGGCGCCATCGCGGCGCGGCTGAGCGACCTCGCCATCGTGACATCGGACAATCCGCGCACCGAAGACCCGCGCGCCATTCTGGATCAAATCGTCCCGGGGATCCTGGCCCAGGGCGTGCCGGCCGCCGACGGCCGTGACCCCGCCGCCCTGGCCGGCCGCGGGGGCAAGGGCTTCGTGGCGGAGCCGGACCGGCGCAAGGCCATCGACCTCGGCATCCGGGCCGCCCGGCCGGGCGACACCGTGCTGATCGCCGGCAAGGGTCACGAGCCCTACCAGATCATCGGCCAGCAGGTCATCCACTTCGATGACCGTGAGGAAGCCGCCTCCGTTTTGGAGAAATTGGAAGCAGAAAGCACAGGCCATGGTGCATAGGGCTGAAAAAAAACCTCCGATCGAGGGCGTCGACCCGTGCCATTGCTCTATGCGCTATGCTCTTTGCCCTTTGCCGCTGGCCATCCATTTTCATCATCGCTTGGCGCCGACGGACCATGCCCTGGACGGTTGACGACATACTCAAGGCCACCGGCGGCGAGCTGGTGACCGGCGACCGCGAACGGAGCTTCGCTTCGATTTCGATCGACTCGCGCACCGTCGAAGCCGGCGACGCCTTTGTCGCCATTCGGGGCGAGGTCCACGATGGCCACGGCTTCATCGAGGATGTCTTGAAACTGGGCGTACGCGGGCTGCTCGTCGATCGAGGCCGAGCCGGCGAGCTCGCGGCGCGGCTGGCGCCGCAGGGCGACGTCGTCTGCGTGGCGGTCACCGACACGACCCGCGCCCTCGGGGACCTGGGGGCCTACCACCGCCGGCGGTCGCCGGCCGCGGTGGTCGCGATCACCGGTTCCAACGGCAAAACCAGCACCCGTCGCATGGCGGCTGCGGTCGCATCGCGACGTTTCACGGTGCTGGAGCCGGCCAAAAACCTGAACAACCAGATCGGAGTCCCGCTCACCCTGTTTCGCCTGGAACCGCGGCACCAATGGGCGGTCCTGGAGCTGGGCACCAACCAGCCCGGCGAGATCGCACGGCTGAGCGCCATCTGCACGCCGGACATCGGGCTTATCACCAACATCGGCCCGGCGCACCTGGAGGGGCTCGGATCGCTCGAAGGGGTGCTGCGCGAAAAGCGCGCTCTGCTGGACGGACTGGCGCCGGGCGGCCGGGCCGTGCTGAACGCCGACGACGCGCTCCTGCGGCCGCTCGCCGGCCCGGGCGGCAGCGCCCCCCTGCGGTTCGGCCTCGCGGCCGACGCCGAGGTGCGCGCCGGGCAGGTCCGCGAGACCGGGCGGGGGATCGATTTCGAGCTTTTTCTGCCGGGCCGGCGGGCGCCGGTGCACCTGAAGGCCGTCGGCCGGTTCATGGTGCACAACGCGCTGGCGGCCGCGGCGGTCGGATACGCTCTGGGCCTGGACATCGACGAGGTTCGCCAAGGGCTGGAGGCCTTCACGCCGGTGGCCGGCCGCCTGAACGTGATTCCGCTGGCCGCAGGGATCCACCTGATCGACGACACGTACAACGCCAACCCGACCTCGATGGAAGCCGCCGTCGCAACGCTGCATCAGCTGCGCCGCGGCGGCCGCGCCCTGCTGGCGCTCGGCGACATGCGCGAGCTGGGCCGCGACGCGGCCGAGCTGCACCGGCAGCTGGGCCGGCTCGCCGGTCAGAGCGGCGCCGCCAAGCTGATGGTCTGCGGGGAATTCGCGGCCGACGTCGCGGCCGGAGCCCGCCTGGCCGGAATGCCGGCCGCCGACATCGTCACGGGCTCGCGCGCGGACGTGCAGGCCGCGCTCCTGCAGGAGATGCGTGCCGGCGACTGGGTGCTCGTCAAGGGCTCCCGTGCGGTGGGAATGGAAGCGATTGTCCGGGCCGTACAGGATTGGTCCGGGCGGCGTCATTAGGGGACTGACATGCTGTATCACCTGCTCTACCCGCTGCATACGGTGTTTTCGGTCCTGAACGTGTTCCGGTACATCACGTTCCGGACGATCTACGCCAGCCTCACGGCCTTCTTCATCTGCTTCTTTCTGGGGCCATGGGTGATCGAGCGACTGGCGCGCATGCAGGTCGGACAGTATATCCGCGATGACGGTCCGCAGAGCCACCTCGGCAAAGCCGGCACGCCGACCATGGGCGGGGTCCTGATCCTCGCCTCGATCACCCTGTCCACCCTGCTGTGGGGCGATCTCACCGACCCCTTCATATGGATCGCCCTGCTGGTCCTGCTGGGGTTCGGGGCCGTGGGGTTCTTCGACGACTATCTCATGCAGGTCAAGAAGCAGAGCAAGGGCCTCAGCGTGCGCGCCAAACTGCTGCTGCAGACGGGCGTGGCCCTGCTCGCCTCGATCTGGGTATGCCTCACGCCGAATTTCTCCACGGTGGTCACCGTGCCGTTCTTCAAGACGGTGGCCCCCCACCTCGGCTGGGGCTACATCCTCTTTGCGGTGCTCGTCATCGTCGGCGCATCCAACGCCGTCAACCTGACCGACGGCCTCGACGGGCTCGCCATCGGCCCGGTGACCATCGCCGCCGCCACCTACATGGTCTTCGCCTATTTCGCCGGCCACATCAAAATCGCCAACTACCTGCAGATCACCTATGTGCCCGGCTCCGGCGAGCTGGCCGTGTTCTGCGGCGCCATGGCCGGGGCCGGACTGGGGTTCCTGTGGTTCAACGCCTACCCGGCGCAGGTGTTCATGGGCGACACCGGTTCCTTGTCGCTCGGGGCCGCGCTGGGGACGATCGCCGTCATCACCAAGCAGGAGATCCTGCTCGCGCTCGTCGGGGGATTGTTCGTCATCGAGGCCCTCTCGGTCATTTTCCAGGTGGGGTTCTTCAAGATGACCAGCGGCCGCCGGATCTTCCGCATGGCGCCGCTGCACCACCACTTCGAATTGCAGGGCTGGCCGGAGCCCAAGGTGATCGTGCGGTTCTGGATCATCGCCATCGCTTTGGCCTTGCTGGCCATGAGCACGCTGAAGTTGAGGTAGCACGGTGTGCGCCCCGTCCGTCTTCGCCCGATCTCCGGCGAACGCCCTCCTCCGGGGCCGGGCGGAGCGGACGGGACCGCACCGCCGGGATGGGAATCGCTGCATGGAACTGAACCGCAAACGGCTTCTCGTGGTCGGACTGGCCCGCACCGGAATCGCCGTGGCCCGCTTTCTGAAGAGCCGCGGGGCGCTCGTCCGGGCGACGGACCAGGCCGATGAAAGCCGCCTCGGGCCCGCGGTGGCCGAGTTGCGCGCCGGGGGAATCGAGGTGGAGGCCGGGGGCCATCGCGATGACACCTTCACCGCTGCGGAGATGATTGTCCTGAGCCCCGGCGTCCCCCACACGCTGCCCGCGCTCCAGGCGGCGCGCGGCCGCGGCATCCCCGTGATCGGCGAGATCGAGCTGGCCGCGCGTTTTATCCGCCGGCCCATCGTGGCGGTCACCGGCACCAACGGCAAAACCACGACCACCGAACTGCTGGGCGCCATGCTCGCCGCTTCGGGCCGGACGGTGTTCGTGGGCGGCAACATCGGGCGCCCCCTGATCGACGGCGTGGATGCCGGCAGTGATGCCGAGACCGTCGTCGCGGAGATCAGCAGTTTTCAGCTGGACACGATCAAGACCTTCCGTCCCGCCGTGGGGGTTTTGCTCAACATCACCGCCGACCATCTGGACCGCTACCCGGACTTCGCGGCCTACGCCGCCTCGAAGATGCGCCTGTTCGAAAACCAGGGGCCCGAGGACATCGCCGTCCTGAACGCGGCCGACCCGGCCATCGCCGCCCGGGTCGAACGCATCCGCAGCCGCCGGCTCTTCTTCAACTCGACCGCTCCGGGCGCGGCCGCCGAACTGAACGGCCGCAGCCTGATCCTGCGGCTGCCCGGCCGCGAACCGGTCGGTCTGGATCTAACGGAGTTCCGGCTGCGCGGAGCGCACAACGCCGAAAACGCGGCCGCCGCGGCCCTGGCCGCCCTGGCCGCCGGCGCCACTCCCGCCGGCATCCAGGCGGCGCTCGCGGCCTTCACGCCGGCGGCTCACCGCCTGGAGACCATCGCCACCCTCGCCGGCGTCGAATACGTGAACGACTCCAAGGCCACCAACGTCGATGCCGTCCTGCGCGCCCTGGAGTGCTTCGGCACGCCGGTGGTGCTGATCATGGGCGGCGTGGACAAGGGCGCGGATTTCAGCCTGCTCCGCGACGCCGTCCGCCGCCGGGGCCGCGGCCTCGTCCTGATGGGCGGAAGCCGGGACGCCTTGCGCGCCGCACTCGGCGGGCTCCTGCCCACGCAGGCGGCGGCCACCATGCGGGAGGCCGTTCGGGCCGCCCGGGCCATGGCCGTCGCCGGCGACGTGGTGCTGCTCGCCCCGGGCTGCGCCAGTTTCGATCTGTATGCGAATTACCAGGAACGCGGCGAGGATTTTCGCCGCACGGTGTTGGCGCTGGCGGGAACGCCGGAGCCCCCATCCACCGCGGCCCCCCCGGGGGGGTGCCGATGAGGGTCGATCGACCATGAAGGCCGCCGCCGCCGTCATGCCGGCCGCCAACCGTATCCGGTCCGCCGGCACCGTCTATGACGTCCAGCTCCTGTTCCCGGTGCTCCTGCTGGTCGGCATCGGCATCGTCATGGTCTACAGCGCCAGCTCGGCTCTGGCCGTGAAAAAGTACGACTCGCATTACTTCTTTCTGCAGAAACAGGCGCTGTTCGCGCTGGTCGGCATCTGCGCGCTCGCGGCCGGCCGGCATGTGCCTTACCGGATCTACCGGCCGCTGGCCTACCCGCTGCTGGCGATGGCGCTGCTGCTGCTGGCGGCGGTCCTGGTATCGCCGCTGGCAGTGAGCGCCGGCGGGTCGAGCCGGTGGCTGGGCCTGGGGCCCCTGCGGTTCCAGCCCTCGGAATTCGCACGCTTCGCGCTGATCGTCTATCTGGCCTATTCCCTGGAGAAAAAGGCCGACCGGGTCAAGGAGTTCACCATCGGGTTCGTGCCCCATGTGGCCGTCCTGGGGCTGGTGGCCGGGCTGATCCTGAAGCAGCCCGACTTCGGGTCGGCGGCCATCCTGGCCGTCCTGACCTGGGTGATGATGTTCGTCGGCGGCGTGCGGTTGCTTTACCTGGGCAGCTCCTGCCTGCTGCTGGGGCTGGCCGGGGCCTACTTCATCACCATCGCCGGCTACCGGATGCGCCGGTTGCTGAGCTTTCTGGACCCCTGGCAGCACAGCGCCGATGCGGGTTACCAGATCGTCCATTCGCTGATGGCCTTCGGTGCCGGCGGGTGGTGGGGCGCCGGCATCGGCAACGGCTACCAGAAGCTGTTCTACCTGCCGGAGCCCCACACGGATTTCATTTTCGCGGTCATCGGCGAAGAACTGGGCCTGGTGGGGGTGCTGGTGATCATCTTGCTCTACTCGATGATCATCTGGAAGGGCATCCGCATCGCGCGCCGGGCGCCGGACCTGTTCGGCGGCTATCTGGCGATTGGCCTGACAGCGGCGCTGGGCCTTCAGATCTGCATCAACATGGCGGTGACGCTGGGGCTGCTTCCGACGAAGGGGCTGACCCTTCCGTTTCTCAGCTACGGCGGGACGTCGCTGGTATTGAACATGGCCGTGGTCGGGGTCCTGATGAACATCGCTGTCGCCGGTCAAACCGGGCGGGGTGCGCCGTGACGGGCGGCGCGCGCCACCGGCCCCGGGGAGCCTCCCCGGCGCCGGAAGGAAGCCCCGGCGGCCGCCCGCTGCGGGTGGTCATCGCCGGCGGGGGCACGGGCGGCCATCTCTTTCCGGGCATCGCCGTCGCGGAGGAAATCCGCCGCCGCAGCTCCGCGCACCGGGTGCTGTTCATCAGCCGCGGCAACGCGTTCGAGCGCGAGGCCCTGGCGCGGGCGGGCTTTGCGCTGGCGACCATCTCCGTCGAAGGCCTGAAGGGCCGTGGCCGCTGGAACCAGCTGCGGGCGCTCGGGCGCCTGCCCCGGGGCCTGGTCCAAGCGCTCGGGCGCCTGCGGGAGTTTAAGGCCGACCTCGTGATCGGGCTCGGCAGCTACTCGGCCGGGCCGGTGGTCATGGCCGCCTGGCTGCGGAGGATTCCGGTGGCCTTGTGCGAGCAGAATGTGCTTCCGGGCATCACCAACCGGGTCTTGGCGCGGCTCGCCGACCGGATCTTTACTTCTTTCGATCATACCCGGGGCGGGCTCGACCCGGGCAAGGTGCTGTGGACCGGCAACCCGCTGCGCCGGCAGATCGTCGAGATGGCCGGCCGCACCGCATCGACCGGCAGCCGGCCGAATCCGGCCTTTACCGTGCTGGTCATCGGCGGCAGCCAGGGGGCTCACCGCATCAACACGGCGGTGACGGAGGCCCTCGACCATCTGCCCGACCGGCGGCGGTTCTTCTTTATCCACCAGACCGGGCCGGCCGATGAGGCCGTGGTGGCCGCCGCATACCGAACGGCGGCGACGGCCGCCCGGGTCCAGGCTTTTTTTACCGACATGGCGGCGCAGTACCTCCAAGCCGACCTGGTGGTATGCCGGGCCGGGGCGACGACCGTGGCCGAGCTCGCGGCCCTGGGCAGGGCCGCGGTGTTCATCCCCTTTCCATACGCGGCCGACGACCACCAGCGCCTGAACGCCCGGCAGATGGTCGACGCCGGCGCCGCGGAAATGATCGACGAGCAGGACCTGAACGGAGCATGGCTCGCCGGTCGGATCGACTTTTATGCCTCGCACCCGCAGGTGCTGGCGGACCGGGCGGCGCAGGCGGCGCGCCTGGGCAAGCCCGACGCCGCCCGGCGTATCGTCGACGAGTGCTGCCGCCTGGTGGCCGCACGCGCACCGGGCCAACGGGCCAACGAGCTAACGAGCTAGCGAATACCATGTATCGTAAAAAGTATCACATCCACTTCGTGGGGATCGGCGGCATCGGGATGAGCGGCATCGCCGAACTGCTGCTCAACCTCGGCTACATCGTTTCGGGCTCCGACCTCAAAGCCTCCGAGACCACCGACCGCCTGCGGTCGCTGGGCGGCGTCATTTACGAAGGCCATGCGGCCGAGCAGGTCGGCCAAGCCGATGTGGTGGTCGTCTCCTCGGCCGTGCGGCCCGACAACCCCGAGGTGCTGGCCGCCCAGCGGGCCTCGATCCCGGTGATCCCGCGGGCCGAGATGCTGGCGGAGCTGATGCGCCTAAAATACAGCGTCGCCGTGGCCGGAGCGCACGGCAAGACCACCACCACCTCGATCGTGGCCGCGCTGCTCGCCAGCGGCGGCCTGGACCCGACGGTGGTGATCGGCGGCAAGCTGATCGGCATCGGCACCAACGCGGTGCTCGGCCGGGGGGATTTTATCGTGGCCGAGGCGGATGAAAGCGACGGCTCGTTTCTGCGCTACTCCCCGGCCATCGCCGTGGTCACCAACATCGACCGCGAGCACCTCGACTTCTATGCGGACTTGGCCGCCATCCAGCGGGTCTTCCTGGAGTTCATCGACCGCATCCCGTTCTACGGACTCGCGGTCCTGTGCCTGGACAACGAGCCGATCCAGGACCTCATCCCTCAGATCAAGAAGCGCTCCGCCACCTACGGGATGAGCCCCCAGGCGGATTTCCAGATCCGCCACGTGGTGGTCGAAGGGCGCCGATCGCGCTTCAGCGTGTTCAACCGGCGTCGCAAGCTGGGCCGCTTCAAGCTGAACCTGCCCGGAATTCACAACGTCTACAACGCCACCGCCGGCATCGTCGTGGCGACCGAGCTCAACATCCCCGTCGCCTGCATCCAGACCGCCCTGCAGAGCCTCTCCGGAGTGCAGCGGCGCCTGGAGGTCAAGGGCGAGGTGAACGGTATCACCGTGGTGGACGACTACGGTCACCACCCCACGGAGATCAAGATGACCCTTCAAGCGGTGCGCGAGGGCTGGCCCGACCGCCGGATGGTGGTGGTGTTCCAGCCCCACCGCTACACCCGCACCCGCGCCCTGCTCGACGACTTCGCGCGTGCCTTTTACCAGTCGGACGTGCTGGTGGTCCTGCCGATCTACGCCGCCAGCGAAGAGCCCATCGAAGGCATCACCGGCCAGGCTTTGGGTGAACAGATCATCGCCCACGGCCACAAGCAGGTCGTCATCTCCGAAAGCACCGCCGCGGCCGCGGTGCAGCTGAAAACCCTTCTGGCACCGGGCGACCTGCTGCTGACGCTGGGCGCCGGCGACGTCTGGAAGGTCGGCACCGAGGTGTTGCGCGGATGAGATCGAACCTTCTCGGCGCCCGTCGCCCCACTCGCTCCGGCAACCGGCGGCCCCCGCGGCAGAACACCAGCCGGCGCGCCGTGGCGGATCGCCGCCGCGCGTGGCTGCGGCGGATCGCCGCGGCGGTGTGGCTGGCCGTCGGGGTGGCGGCCGTCGCTTTCCTCAGCCTGTTCTTCGTTTTCGTGCACGACCTCTTCACCCAGAGCGCGCATTTCCAGGCCCGCCAGATCCTCGTCGAGGGCGCTCGGCGCCTGACGCCGAAAGCCGTCTTTCACCAGGCCGGGGTGCGGCCGGGCATCAATGTCCTCAGCGTCAATCTATCGGCGGCCCGCAGGCGGCTGCTCGCCCACCCTTGGATTGCCGCGGCGGAAATCCGGCGCGAGCTCCCCGCGACCCTGCGCATCCGCATCCGCGAGCAGCTGGGAGCGGCCGTGGTGGATGTCGGGCGCCGGTTTCTGCTCAACCCGGAAGGGGAGATTTTCAAGGAATGGGAAGCCTCCGACCCGGCCGCCCTGCCGGTCGTGACCGGCCTGGCTGCGGCCGACCTGCGCGCGGTGGACCGCTTGGCGGCCGGGGGCGGGGCATTTTCCGATTTCGGCGCTGCCGTTCCGGCCGCGGAGCCTGTCAGCCGGCCGATGGATGCCGTGCTGCAGGTGCTGACCCTGGGCCGCGACCCCCGCGGCGCCCTGCCCACCCGGGAGCTGCGGTCCATCCGGGTGGACCGCGAACTGGGCCTGACGCTGGTGGCCTACGCGGAGCTGCGGGCCATACGGCTGGGATACGACGACTACCCCGCGAAATACCATCTGCTCAGGGACCTGCTGGCCTTTTTCCAAACCCAGCCGGATGTCGCCGACTTCGAGCGGATCGACCTGACCGACCTGAACCGGGTCATCGTCAACCCGGTCAGGGCCGAGCTTCCGAAGCGAACGGGGCCTCAAGGAGGGTAACGCATGCAGCACAAGGAGGACATCGTCGTCGGGCTGGACATCGGCACGACGAAAATCTGCGCGGTGGTGGGCGAGGTGTCCGCCGGCAACGTCAGCATCATCGGCATCGGGACCCATCCGTCGGTCGGTTTGCGCAAGGGGATGGTCGTCAATATCGAAGCCACGGTGGAGTCGATCAAGAAGGCCGTTGAAGAGGCCGAAATGATGGCCGGCTGCGAGATCTCCTCGGTTTACACCGGCATCGCCGGCGGTCACATCACCGGCTTCAACAGCCGCGGCATCGTGGCGATCAAGGGTGCCGAAATCACCGCCCAGGACGTGGAACGGGTCATCGATGCCGCCCGCGCGGTGGCCATCCCCATGGACCGCGAGGTCATTCACGTGCTGCCCCAGGAGTACATGGTCGACGGCCAGCCGGGCATCCAGAACCCGGTGGGCATGTCCGGAGTGCGTCTGGAAGCCAAGATCCACATCGTGACCGGCGCCGTGGCGTCGGCCCACAACATCGTCAAGTGCGCCAACCGTTCGGGGCTGGACGTGTGCGACATCGTGCTGGAGTGTCTGGCCTCGGGCGAAGCCGTGCTGACCGACGAGGAGAAACAGCTCGGCACGGCCCTGCTCGACCTGGGCGGCGGCACCTCGGATCTGGCCGTGTTCGCCGGCAAGAACATCAAGCACACCTTCGTGCTGGCCCTGGGCGGAGACAACCTCACCAACGACATCGCCATCGGCCTGCGCTGCCCCCACCCCGAAGCCGAGAAGATCAAAAAGAAATTCGGGCATGCCATCGCCCGCCGTATTCAGGCCGACGAGATGATCGAGGTTCCGGGGGTCAGCGGCCGGGAGCCGCGCAAACTTCCGCGCCAGATCCTGGGCGAGATCCTGGAGCCGCGGATGGAGGAGATCTTCGCGCTCGTCAACCGCGAAATTTACCGGGCCGCCATGGAGAACCAGATCCCCTCGGGCGTCGTGCTGACCGGCGGCACGGCCCTGCTCGAAGGGGCCACGGAGATCGCCGAGTCGGTCTTCAGTCTGCCCGCCCGGATCGGCACCCCCCACGGGATCAAGGGCCTCGTGGACGTGGTCAACAACCCGATGTACGCCACCGGTGTCGGCCTGGTCCTCTACGGCGCGCGCCATCAGCTGAAGGACAAGAAAAAATTCCGCATCCGCGACCGCAACATCTTCAACCGCCTCATGAACACCATGCGGCGCTGGTTCAAGGACGTTGTCTGAAGCGACCGCCGTCCGGCGGCCGCTTTGGGAAAAAAGTTGAAGGGCTTCAAAAAAAACAAAAAAAACGGCAAGCGGGTGATTGAAAACCGGAGACGAAATCACTATAACCAAGCAGCAAAACCACAGGCAGGAGGGCAAGTCATGTTCACGTATGTAGACAATGAAAAGTCGGCTAAAATCAAGGTGATCGGGGTCGGAGGCGCTGGCGGCAACGCCATCAACAACATGATCCGCTGCGGGCTGCAGGGCGCCAAGTTCATCGCCGCCAACACCGACGCGCAGGCACTGGAGATCTCGCGGGCGGACATCCGCATCCAGCTGGGCGGCAGCATCACCGAGGGGCTCGGCGCCGGCGCCAACCCTCAGATCGGACGCGACGCGGCGCTCGAAACCGTCGAGGAGCTCCGCAACGCCCTCAATGACAGCCACATGGTGTTCATCACCTGCGGGCTGGGGGGCGGCACCGGAACCGGCGCGACGCCGGTCATCGCCGAGGTCTGCCGCGAGATGGGCGCGCTGACCGTGGCCGTGGTGACGAAGCCCTTCTCCTTCGAGGGGAAGAAACGCGCCCTGATCGCCGAAAAGGGCCTCGATGAGCTCAAAAAGGTGGTCGACACCGCCATCACCATCCCCAACGACCGCCTGCGGGCGCTGGCCTCCAAGAAGGCGACCCTCATGGAAATGTTCCTGAAGGCGGATGAGATCCTGCTGCACGCCGTCAAGGGCATTACGGATCTGATCGTGATGCCCGGGCTGGTCAACCTCGATTTCGCCGATGTTCGCACCACCATGTCCAAGGCCGGCCTGGCCCTGATGGGGATCGGCATCTCCAGCGGGGAAAACCGGGCGATCGAGGCCGCCGAGCGCGCGATCTCCCACCCGCTGCTGGAGGATCTCTCCATCACCGGCGCCAAGGGTGTGCTGATGAACATCACGGCCGCGAGCAGCATGGAGTTCGATGAGGTGGCCGAAGCCTCCGAGCGCATCCACAAGGAAGTCGGGGACGAAGCCGAGATATTCTGGGGCACCTCCGTGGACGAAAGCCTCGGCGATGAAATGCGGGTGACGGTCATTGCCACCGGCATCGGCGCCGATGCCGACGCGCTGCGGCTCCGCGAAAGGGACTACGACAAGGAGCGCAAGAGTGTTAAGCCGCTGCGCGGCAAGATCCGCGACGTCACCCCGGCCGACGCGGAACGCCCGGACCTCGTCGATCTGGACGAGCCGACGTTCATTCGCCACCGGCGGGCGGTGGGCGATTCCTCCGGGGCGCTTTACCGGGGGGTCGGACGGATGACGCTGGACGACACGGACCTCGACGTTCCGACCTTTCTGCGGCGCAAGGCGGACTGATCTCCTTTCGCGCACGAACCCCGCACCGGTTGTCAAGGGGCCTTGGCGGGCGTATCTTCTGCCGGTCGGGCCCTTGCCGGCCACTTTGGCGATACCGGACGGGAGAGCGTGAAAGGCAGCGATGCGTGGAAGCGCTATGCGGCCGTCGAGGAAGGCGCGGTCCGCAAGCCCTGGCGGGCGAAGATCCGCATTGCGCTGGTCTATCCCAACCGCTATGCCGTGGGCATGTCGAACCTCGGCCTGCACTCGGTCTATGATCTGTTGAACCGCCGTGAAGAGGCGGTCTGCGAGCGGGTGTTCCTGCCGGAGGGCGACCGGCCCTTCGCCGGCCCCCTGACCACGCTTGAATCCGGGCAGCCGGTGGCGTCGGCCGACATCGTGGCCTTCTCCGTTTCCTTCGAGAGCGACTACTCCCATCTGCTCTCGCTTCTGAAGCTGGCCGGGCTCCCCCAGCGCGCCGCCGAAAGGGACGCGCGCCACCCCCTGGTGGTCGCCGGCGGTGTCGCCTGCTTCCTGAACCCCGAACCCATCGCCGCCTTTATCGACTGCTTCCTCATCGGGGAGGCGGAAGTCATCCTGCCCGATTTCCTCGAGGTGTTCACGCCGGGGGCCGAGCGCCGGGCGCTGCTCAAGACGATCGCCCGGTCGGTCCCCGGCGCCTATGTGCCGAGCTTCTACACCGCGACCTACGGCACCGACGGCACCCTGGGCGCTTTCACCCCGACCGAAGATGTCCCGGCCCAAATCCTGAGCCCGCATGTGGGCGACCTCTCGCCGACACCCACCTGCAGCGCGGTGCTGACGCCCAACACCGCCTTCGGCAACGCCTTTCTCGTCGAGGTCGGCCGCGGCTGCCCGCACGGCTGCCGGTTCTGCAGCGCGGGATTCGTCTACCGACCGCCGCGCTTCCGCACCGAGGCCGCCCTGGCGCAGACCATCGAGAAAGGCCTGGCCCGGAGCCGTCAGGTCGGCCTGGTGGGGGCGGCCGTGTCGGACCTGCCGGGGCTCGCTTCCCTCTGCCGACGCTTTTCCGGCCCCGGCACCTCCCTGTCCTTCAGCTCGCTGCGGGCGGACGCGCTCGGGCCCGAGCTCATCGACGCATTGAGCCGCAGCGGGGTCAGGACCGCCACCATCGCTCCGGAGGCGGGCTCCGAACGCCTGCGCCGGGTCATCAACAAGGGTCTGTGCGAACAGGACATGCTGAACGCGGCCGCGGCCCTGGTCGCGCAGGGCATCCCCAACCTGAAGCTGTACTTCATGGTGGGGCTTCCGACCGAAACGGACGCGGATGCGGAGGCCATCGTCACGCTGGTCAAGCACATCAAGCACGTGTTTCTGAAATCCAGCCGCACGCGCCGGGCGATCGGCACCCTCACGGTGAGCCTCAGTTCTTTCGTCCCCAAGCCGTTCACCCCGTTTCAATGGTCGGCGATGGCCCCCGTGGCCGAGCTCAAGGCGCGCATCAAGCGCATCCAAGCCGGCCTCAGGCGCGTACCGAACGTCCGGGTCCACTCCGATCTGCCCCGTTGGGCCTACGTCCAGGCGCTGCTGGCGCGCGGAGACCGGCGCGTGGCCGAGCTGCTGCTGCGGGTGGACGCGCTGGGCGGCAACTGGGTGCAGGCCTTCAAAACCGACCCCGTCAATCCGGATTTCTATGTGCTCCGGGAGCGGGCCCCGGAGGAGATCCTGCCCTGGGACTTCATCGATCATCGCATCACCAAGACCTTCCTCCTGAACGACTACCGCCGCGCCCTGGAGGGCCGGCCGGGGGTCGTCTGCCGTGTGGAGTCCTGCCGCCTGTGCGGCGCCTGCGGCGAAGACGCGCCGGCGATCACTTAGTCCTTGCAATCTGGCAATCGACCTGTTAAGGAAAATTCCCGTCGTTCGGTCGAAAACCGTCCCAGCACCGCACGGGAGCCTGCATTCTCCAACCCGGCCGGCGATCTGAAAACAGGAGATCGGATCTTCATGCTGGAAGGCATCCTTTTCATGACGGCATTGGGAGCGGCGTGCGGCATCGTGCTGAGCATCGCCGCCCGGGTTTTCTATGTGTACGAAGACCCGCGCATCGCACAAGTGGAGTCGTGTTTCGCCGGCGCCAATTGCGGCGGCTGCGGATTCGCAGGCTGCTCGGCAGCGGCGGCCGCGGTGGTCGGCGGCAAGGCCCAGCCGAATGTGTGCGTGGTCGGCGGCCTGGAATCCGCGCAGAAGGCGGCCGCCGTCATGGGCATGGAGGTCGGATCGGTCGAACCGCCCAAATCTTTCAATCCCTGCACCGGCGGTGACCGCGCCGAAAACAAGTTCTTATACATCGGTGTGGCCACCTGCCAGGCCGAGGCCGCGATTTTCGGCGGCAAGCGGGTTTGCGACGTCGGCTGCATCGGCCACGGCGACTGCGTGCGCGCCTGCATGTTCAACGCCATCGCCCTGGGCCCGGACGGCTATCCCGTAGTCGATGAAGAGAAATGCGTGGGCTGCGGCGCCTGTGCCCGGGTCTGCCCCAAGAACTTGCTGAAAATCAGCACTCCTTCGGAGCGTCTGCTGCACTTCAACCAGCGCGGAGACTGCCTCGCACCCTGCCGCCAGACCTGCCCGGCCGAGATCGACATCCCGCTCTATATCCATCAGATCCGCATCGGCGACTACGCGGGCGCGGTCAACACCATCCGTGAACGCAACCCGCTGCTGCTCGCCTGCGGCCGCGTCTGTCCGCACCCCTGCGAGCTGAACTGCCGCCGCGGGGTCGCCGACGAGCCGGTCTCGATCAACCAGCTCAAGCGCTTCGCCGCCGACTACGAGATGACCTCCGGCAAGCGCCTGCCCATCCGGGTGGCG
>Ga0114938_1001668_pt1 | contig 14823 bp, 12 predicted proteins | sample AshMeaBigSpring_FD_88675 | JGI IMG/M metagenome (GOLD analysis project Ga0114938, IMG submission 88675) | Groundwater microbial communities from Big Spring, Nevada to study Microbial Dark Matter (Phase II) - Ash Meadows Big Spring | ecosystem: Environmental > Aquatic > Deep subsurface >...
CCGCCCACGAACCAGCGCATCGCGTCGCTCATGGAGTGCGGCTTGCCGGCATCGTAGAACGCCGATTCTCCGTTCTTCGACTTGAGCGAGAGGTGAATGTGGCCACTCTGCCCCGGCCAGTCCCTCGACCACTTCGCCATGAAGGTTGCCATCAGGCCGTTCTTCTGCGCCATTACCTTGGCGAAGGTCTTGAACAGCGCCGCTTTGTCTGCCGCCGGGAGCGCCTTGTCCACGGCGATCGCGGCTTCCATCACGCCGGGCCCCGTCTCCTCGTGCAGGCCCTCGATCGCCATGTCCATCGCGCGGCAGTTGTCGAGCAGCTGGCGATAGAAATCGCTGCCGACGCTGTTGCGGATGACCGAGTAGCCGAACCAGCCCGGCGCCATCGGCGTCAGGCCGCGGTAATTCTTCTCGCGTACCGACTCGGGCGTTTCCTTGAACACGAAGAACTCGTACTCGAAGCCGGAGTAGGCCTCATACCCCATTGCGCGGCCGCGCTCGAGCACCCTGCGCAGCAGTCCGCGCGGGCAGATCGACTCGCCGGGAGGGGAGAATTCGCCCAGGAAGAACAGGCCGTCGTCCTCGAACGGCAGCGTGCGGCAGGTCTCCGGCAGGATCCTCACCGGCGCATCGGGATAACCCGTGTGCCAGCCCGTGTACTTCACGTTGTCGTAGAGCTGGTCCTGGCAGTCCCAACCAAGGACGACGTCGCAGAATCCGAACCCACCGTCGAGCGCCGAGAGGAACTTGTCGCGCGAGATGTACTTACCGCGGAGGATTCCGTCGATATCGAACGCGCCGACCTTGACGTGTTCGACCTTGCGCTCCTCGACGATCACGCGCGCGTCGGCAGCGCTGCGCACCTGTCTCGGTTCCATTTCGTCCCCCTTCTTCAGATACGCGCCGCCCGGCGTTTCCGCCTCGCCGGCTCGTCATTGGTCCAGTCGGAGCAGGCAGCGTACACAATCGCTGCAGGAAACGCCTCCGGGTGTCGCCAGGACTCGGCACGCTGCCCTGCCAAGGTGAACGTCGGTGGGCCGCGCGGGGTGGCGCGCCTCGTGCACGGCTGAATAGCAGGAAGGCTATCGTGTCGCAGGACCAGAGAAATTTCGCACTGCAAAAAGAGGGCCCGGCGTCGAGCCCCCGCCGTGAAGGCGGCCGGGCCGCGACGCTCTCCCTGACCGGTCGCTGCTCCTGTCGCGCTGCACCCCCGATGAGCCAGGAGTTGACGAGCCGGGAATCCAACGACGCCACGTCTCCTGCGTTGACCTTTATCGATTGATACGCGCATCGGGTTCATGCAAAGATCGGCTGACACAAGGACGACGGGCGGCGCCCCGTCGCCCGGATACAAGAGTCAGCCGAGGGGGTCGTTCGTTGCGGCAGCATGGATACGGCATCCGGCGTTGCGGGATCCCGCGTTCGTTCCCGGCGGAAGCCGCAGTCTCGGTCATCCCCTTCGATAAAGACCATGCTCGATGTCCGGTCTGAACTCCAGATGACGTGAATCCCCAGTAGAAGGAGAGCGAGATGCAGCGAAGATCATTCCTGGCAAAGGCGGCCCTGGCTGCCACTGCGACCTCCACCGGATTGCTTGCCGCCTGCGCCAAGAAGGAAAAGTCCGCGGGCGAGGCAGGCGAGGCTGGGGCCCCGGCGGTATCGACCGCGAAGAAGACGGCGATCAAGTGGCGACTCCAGACGTATGCGGGCCCAGCGCTCGCCGAGCACGTGATCAAGCCTTCGATTGATGCCTTCAACAAGGCCGCGAACGGCGAGATGGTGATCGAGCTCTACTTCGCCGACCAGCTGGTACCCACGGGCGAGCTGTTCCGGGCCATGCAGGCCGGCACCATCGATGCGGTGCAGAGCGACGACGACTCCATGGCGGCGCCGGTCGACATCCGCGTGTTCGGCGGATATTTTCCGTTCGCCACGCGATTCAGCCTCGACGTTCCCGCGCTGTTCCACAAGTACGGCCTGAACGAGATCTGGCAGGAGGCCTACAACGAGGTCGAGGGCGTCACCTGGCTGAGTTCCGGCTCCTGGGACCCCTGCAACTTCAACACCGTCAAGCCGATCAACAAGGTCGCGGACCTGAAGGGCCTGCGCATCTTCACCTTCCCGACCGCCGGCAAGTTCCTCACCCGCTTCGGGGTGGTGCCGGTCACGCTGCCGTGGGGCGACGTGCAGGTCGCCATCCAGACCGGCGAACTCGACGGCCTCGCCTGGTCCGGCATCACCGAGGACTACACGGTCGGCTGGGCGGACGTCACACCGTACTTCCTCACCAACAACATCTCCGGCGCCTGGATCGGATCCTACTTCGCCAATACGGCGTCCTGGGAGAAGGTGCCCGAGCACCTGAAGACGTTGTTCAGGCTCTGCATCGACAGCTCGCACTACTACCGCCAGCACTGGTACTGGGCCGGCGAGGCGCACCTGCGCGTAAACGGCGCGAAGATGAAGCTGACGACCATTCCCGCCGCGGAGTGGAAGACCGTGGAGAACGAGGCCCACAAGTTCTGGGACGAGATCGCCGCGACCAGCCCGCGCTGCGCCAAGGTTGTGCAGATCTTCAGGGACTACAACGCCCTGATGGAGAAGGCCGGTCCTCCCTACCGGTAAGACCGGGCGCGGCCTGCGTCGAACGGCATTCGACAGGATCCTTTCCCGACCGCGGAGGCGCGGGTCGGGAAAGGGCGCCCTGTTGTGACGGCCCGGTAATGGAATTTCGCGGACGACCATGAACGCCAAGGCGATGCCGAGATTCATCAAGGCGTACGTCCGTTACGTCGACGCCGTGAACGGTGTGCTCGGCTACCTCGTCATGTACCTCACCCTGGTGATGATGGGCCTGCTCCTGTTCGCCTCCGTCACCCGCTACGTGTTCAACGTGCCATTCGTCTGGATCATCGAGATGGCGCAGTTCCTGATGGCGGCCTACTACATCCTCGGTGGCGGCTATTCCATGCAGCTCGACGCGCACGTCCGGATGGACGTGCTGTACGAGCGCTGGCGGCCCAGGACGCGGGCATTCGTGGACTCGATCACGGTGTTCTTCCTGGTGTTCTACCTGGCCTTCATGGTGCGAGGCGGGATCGCGAGCAGCGCGTACTCGCTGAAATACAACCAGACGAACTATTCGGCGTGGGCGCCGCCGATGGCACCGATCAAGATCATCATGACGGTGGGCATCTTCCTCATGCTGCTGCAGGCGATCTCGATCTTCTTCAAGGACGTGGCGAAGGTCACCGGCAGGGAAATCGCGTGAGTTACGAGGCGATCGCCCTCCTGATGTTCTCGACCTTCATGCTCCTGCTGCTCACTGGGCAGCGGGTTTTCGGCGCCATCGGATTCGTGGCCACGGTGTTCGCCCTGGCGCTGTGGGGCGAAGGCTCGGTCGAGATGCCCTTCGCTTCGACCATCACACTGATCAACTGGTACCCGATGCTGACCCTGCCCATGTTCATCTACATGGGCTACATGCTGTCCGAATCCGGCATCGCCGACGACCTCTATCGCATGTTCCACGTCTGGACGGGCCCGATGCGCGGTGGACTCGCGGTCGGCACGATCCTGCTCATGGTCCTGATCTCTGCCATGAACGGCCTGAGCGTGGCGGGCATGGCCATCGGCGCCACGATTGCGCTGCCGGAACTCCTGAAGCGCGGTTACGACAAGATCATGGTGACCGGCGTGATCCAGGCGGGCAGTTCGCTGGGCATCATGATTCCCCCCAGCGTCGTTCTCGTGCTCTACGGCATGATCGCGCGGCAGCCGGTGGGCCAGCTCTGGCTGGCCGGGGTCGGGCCGGGACTGCTGCTGGCCGCGATCTTCACCCTGTACATCCTGATCCGGTGCTGGCTCCAGCCCAACCTCGGGCCGCCCCTGTCACTCGAGGAGCGGCAGCAGATCACGTGGCGCGAGAAGCTCGGGCTGCTCAAGGCCGGCATCCTGCCGCTCACCATCATCATGTCCATGACCGGACTGTTCGTGATGGGCGTCACGAGCATGGTCGAGTCTTCCGCGGTAGGCGCGGCGGCGTCGACGCTGGTCGCCTGGTACAAGGGCCGCATCACGCGCAAGGTGATGGAAGACACGCTGCGCAAGAGCCTCGCGGTGAGCTGCATGTTCATGTGGATCATCCTTGCGGCGCTCGCCTTCGGCGCCGTCTTCGACGGTCTCGGAGCGGTCAAGGCGCTCGAGACACTGTTCCTGGAAAAATGGGGCCTCGAACCGTGGCAGGTGCTGGTGCTGATGCAGCTCAGCTTCATCGTGATGGGTTCCTTCCTCGACGACACGGCCATGCTCATCATCGTGGCGCCGCTCTTCGTGCCGATCGTGATCAAGCTGGGATTCGATCCCGTCTGGTACGGGATCCTCTACACGATCACCTGCCAGATCGCCTACATCACGCCACCCTTCGGCTACAACCTGTTCCTGATGCGAGCCATGGCGCCGAAGGACATAACGCTGATCGACATCTACCGGTCGATCATTCCGTTCTTCCTCCTGATGGTCCTAGGGCTCCTGCTGGTGATCATCTTCCCCGAGATCGCGCTCTGGTTGCCGCACCACGTGTACGTCAAATAGATTGCCCGGGGCGTTACTTCACCAGCATCACGGGCACCTTGGTGTAATGCACCACCCGCTGCGCCACGGATCCCAGGAAGAGGATGCCGAACGAGCCCAGGCCGTGGGTCCCCATGATGATCGCTTCGCAGCGGAGCTTGGCGGCCCGTCGGGCGATCGTCTCGGCGGCGTCGCCCTCCTTCTGCTCGAGCACGAACTTGCAGTCGGTCTTCTTCAATCGCGCAGCCGCGGCCTCGAGGATGGCGCGGGACTTCTCGGCGGCCACCTGCTTGATGCGCTCCGCGGTGACGTAGATCTCCGCAGCCGTGTAGTTGCTCAGCGTCGGCTGGACGGTCAACACGTGGAGCTGGGCCGCCGGCGCGTAACTCGCCTGCTTCACGGCGAACTCGAGGGCCCGCAGCGCCGTGTCCGAGCCATCGATTGCAACCAGGATCTTGCGCATCTGGGTCTCCTAACCGTCCGCAGGCAGCCGACGGGCGCAGTGTACTTCGATCAGCACCGCCGTGGACTCGTTCGCATGCCGGGCCGCAACCTCGCAAAGGGCAACTTCGCCGGGTCGGCGGTGTTCGGCCCGGGCGCCTCGACCACCAGGATGCGGCTCGCGATCGGCCCGAAGTCCGCGCGGAAGTGCACCGAACTTTTCAGCGCGAGTACCGCGTGGTCCGCGGGCTCCACGCGCAGGTGCCGGAACATCGCCTGGTCCGCCGCCTGCTGCTTGCGGGTCGCGACGGCGATACGCACCCCGTCGAGCTCGAGCAGGGCCATGGGGCCGAGCTCGAACCGCGCGCCGCGGTAGAACGGCCCCGTTCCCGTGAACCGGCCGTCGCCGAGCGCGGCCACCCTGAACCGGCCCTCGAGCGGCGTCTCGCCCGGCGTACCGGACCGGGCCCCGAGCTCGAGGCCGATGCTCGCGCCCTCGCCCACCGAATGCGCTCGTGCGGCGGCCTCCGGATCGCAGATGATGCCCGCCAGAACGGCCGGCACGTGACCGGCTACCAGGGCCTTGATCAGGCTCATCGAGTCCGCGTTTCCCCCGCCCCCAGGGTTGTCCTGCGTGTCGGCGAGAATCACCGGACGACCACGGACCGGCGCCAGCCGCGCCACTTCGGCGAGCGCAGCCTCGATCGAATACAACTCGAGCGCGAACTCGCCCTCCCGACGACGCAGTTCGCCGGCGAGCTGGCGCACGGTCGTCGCGACGCAGAACGCATCGCCGCCGCACGCATACACCGACGGTCCGCAGTCGACCACGTCGGCGGCCGGGAATCCGGGTGTGAGGCAGACGGAGAGCACCGGCGACTGCTCGGCGCGCTCGGCCTCCTGCATTAGCGACTGCATCGGCTCGACCAAGGTCGCCTGCGACGTGAGCGGAATCAGGAAGTCGGCCTGCTGCAGGTAACTCGCGACCTGCGTCCCACGCAACAGGTCGTGAAGGACCCGGGCCGCGCGGGCCCCGCACTCGGCCATGTCCACGTGCGGATAGGTCCGGTAGGAGACGAGCGCCGTCGCCTCGCGAGCCATCTGCCGCGAAACATTCGCGTGATAATCGAGACTCGCCACGACGGGCGTCGAGGGCCCGACCAGTTCCCTCACTCGCCGCAGCAGATCCCCGTCCGCGTCGTCGAGGTGCTCCGCCACCATCGCGCCGTGCAGGTCGAGATAGACAGCATCGAGCCCTCGCACCGCACGCAGGTCCTCGAGCAGCATCGCGGCGATGCGCTCGAATGCGTCGCGCGTCACCAGTCCCGAAGGCTGCGCCGAGCACCAGGCCAGCGGAACGATGTCGTGACGCAGGGCGCGGGTTTCCTCGATGAATCCGGCCGCCGGAAGGTTGATCCCGCTCACGGCGTCCAGCATCGCCGGACCGCGGGTGAGCCCTGGCCAGGCGTCGGCCGCGACGAAGTCCTCGAACGACGCCCGCACCGGCGAGAACGTATTCGTCTCGTGCTGGAAGCCGCCGACCGCGATGCGCGCCATGACCGGGAGATCCGTCCGTCAGGCTCTAGAAGGAATAGCCGAGCGACGTCACCGCGCCGTAGTCCGAGTTGGACTCGGCCGTCTCACCGGGATCGCTGTCATAGACGGCGTACAGGCTCAGGTCGAAGAACAGGTCCTTGACGATCTCGAATCGCGACGTGACATCGGCCTGGGCACGCACCCTGCCCGACTCGGTCAGGCTGGGAAAGACCGCGACTCCCGCGTCCAGCGACCGCTTCGGCGTGTCGTATTCGAAAAACGAAAACTGCGTGCCCAGGATGGCCTCGATGCTGTTGCGCGGACTCTCCTCCGCGAAGTTCTCCCTCGCGTAGGCGAGCCCGGTGAACGCGGCCCACTCACGGTGCGGATCCTGGAGAAGAAATCGGCCGATACCGCCGCCCGCGACCGCACGGAGGTTGAGCCCGAGTTCGTCGTTGCCCTGCACCGTCGCGAAGGTCGGCAGGAACCAGCGATTCCCGAGGAACCGGCGATGCGACACCGTGACGTCGTACATGCTGCTCGACTGTCCTTCCGACTGCGAATTGATGGTCGTGGTGCCGTCGATCGACCAGGCCCGGACTTCGTTGCGCGAGCCGACGTCGCCACTCAGGTTGAACTGAGTCTCATTGTTAGCCTTCGTGTAGTTGAAACCGACGGACAGGGAGCCGTCGAGCCGCGCCAGGAATTCCCCCTGGTCGATCGGCTGTATCCGGACGACGTCCGACATCTCGAGCGACCGCGGAACGGCGGTCTCGCCCGGCGCAACCGTCATGACGCCCGCGTCGCCGCTCCGCGGCACGCGGCCGAAGTAGCGCCGACCGCTGCTGGTCTCGACGTCCAGGTACTGGTCGGTCTGTACGCTCGCGAGTTTGTCCCACTGGATGTAGACCGTCCCCAGCGAATCCGTCTTGAACCTGAGCTGGCCGCGCTCGAGGGACTTGATCTCACCGGTCAGGCGATCGCCATTCCGGAGGACCACGACGTCGGTCTTCGGTGCGGCGACCGCTGGCACGCAGACCGGCTGCAGCAGGACCAGCAGCGCGGTCCAGATGTAGGCCATGCGGCGCCGGCGCTCGATCGAGGGCCGTAGGGTAAGCGTCGTCATCGGGTCGTCTCCGCTGTGCGACCCGGAATATGCCACATCCTCCCGTGCCTGCCGCGCCGCAGGGCAACGGCTTGCCGGCGCACGCCACTGGCCACACGATGCGTCGCCGGCCTGCGAAGGTGTATATTTCTGACAAGACGACGTCGCGCCGACGCCCGCCAGGTGTACGCGGCGTATGTACTGGACGAGCCACCATTCCTGAGGAAAACAACATGAACAGCCGGATTCTCGTCGCAGTCGTGAGCCTTGCAGCGCTCGCCGGCTGCCAGTCCACGGACCAGCAACTCGACCAGCAGCAGCAGCAGGCGGTCGACACTGCCTTGAACCGTGTCAAGTTCGACATGAACTGCCCGAGTGCCACGGGCCAGGTGCTGTCGCGGCAGATGATCCAGCCCGTGTCGATGCGGTTCGGCGTGGAGCGCGCCGAGTACACGGTCGGCATCGAGGGCTGCGGCCAGCGACAGACGATCGTGGTGATCTGCCCGCAGGACGGCAGCGGCTGCTTCGCGGGCGGCGCGCGCGAATAGCACACCCATGCCGAATCGACGTATGGGGACTCACCGAGCCACGGCGCCGGCAGCGGCGCTTGGCGGTCTGCTGCTGGTGTCAATCGCGGCCCAGGCCGAGCTGTCGTCCGAGGAACTCGCCAAGCTGGCGCAGAACCCGGTCGGCAACCTGATCAGCCTGCCTTTCCAGAACAACACCAACTTCGACGTCGGACCGCTGGAGAAGACCCAGAACATCCTGAACATCCAGCCGGTGTACCCGATCCACGTCGACAACGACTGGAACGTGATCACGCGCACGATCATGCCGCTCATCTGGCAGCCCGGGTTCTTCCCGGGCCAGGGCTCGACCTTCGGCCTCGGCGACATCCAGTTCTCGGCGTTCCTGTCGCCTGCCAACCCGGACGAAGTGATCTGGGGCGTCGGAGCCATCGCCCAGCTGCCGACCAACAGCGACGAGGTGCTCGGCAACGACCGGTGGGGCCTGGGGCCGACCGCAGTCGTGCTCAAGATGCAGAAAGGGAGTCCGTGGGTCTACGGTGCATTGATCAACAACGTCTGGTCGGTCACGGACTCGAACTCAGATCCGCCGATCAACACGATGCTGCTGCAGCCGTTCCTGAACTACAACTACCCGGGCGGCTTCTACCTCACGACCGCACCCATCATCACAGCCAACTGGGAAGCGGACAGCGGCGACACCTGGACGATCCCGCTGGGCGGCGGCGTCGGCAGGATCTTCCATTTCGGCAAGCTGCCCGTGAACACGCAGCTTTCGGCCTACTACAACGTGGAGACCCCGGACTACGGGGCCGACTGGCAGCTGCGCTTGCAGGTCCAGTTCATGTTCCCCAAGTGACCTGACGGCCGCGGGGTCCCTCAGCCGCCCTTCCCGCTCACCTTGTCCAGGGCCTTCACGAGCCTGTCCGCCCAAGCCTTGACGGCACGGCGGAACTCGGCCGTGTTGCTCACGGAGTTCGCCACCTGGGCGAATCCCGTGTCGATGCCCACGTGCTGGTCCACGACGCGGGCCAGCAGCTGCCCCGTCGGTCCGTCCCGCAGCTCCATCACCAGCGTCATGCGTCCGGCGTTCACCGTATAGGTGGTCGTCCGTCCGGCGGTCATCTTGTCCGGTGCATTGATGTAGACGTCGGCAAGTCCCGCGCTGACCCGCAGCGTGTCGTCGAGCGGCCTGGCCACGACGTCGTAGCCGCCCGCAGCGAGTTCCTCGGCGAAGATGCGCCGGAATTCGCTCGCCATGCCCGCCTTGATCTCCTGCAGATCCTCTGCCGAAAGGCGGCTCGACACCGAGCGGTTCGTGCGATTCGGGTCCCAGTCCTTGTCGAACGCGACCTCCACCGGGTCGAGCATGACGTTCCTGTATTCCTTGAACTCGACGCCCGGCCGCACGTAGAGCGCGTCGATGCCCTTGGACTTGCGGTACTCGAGTCCGTCCCAGGTTTCTGGAGGGCCGGCGAAGGCGAGGCTGGCGACGAACGCCACACAGGCGCCCGTCATGAGGGAAACCGGTCGCATCGAGCGAAGTCCCATGGTATCTGCCGATTCGGCGAGAGATGCCGGATATTGCAATGCCCCGGGGCCGCGCCTGTCAATCGGGGCACGAAGCCTGCACAATCCCCGGACGGCTTCGGTCGAGGGAGAGGGATTGAAATCCGGAACCGCCCGAATTGCACTCGCAGCCGCGATCATCGGCGTCCTGGTGCTGGTGCTCTGGTGGGCGGGTGCACTGCGTCGCCCGCCGCCACCGTCCGCCGAGGTCCCCACGACCGCCGGGCCGGTCCGCGAGGAGTACCCGGCCGGCTATGTCGGGTCTCGAGCCTGCGCGGAGTGCCACTCGGCGGAGTCCGACGCCTGGGGCGCCTCGCAGCACGCTGCCGCAATGCAGGTCGCGAACGAGCAGACGGTGCTCGGAGACTTCCGTGAAGCGAAGTTCACGCACTTTGGCGACGCATCTGCATTCTTCCGACGCGACGGCCGGTTCCTGGTGCGCACGGACGGGCCGGATGGAAAGCCCGGCGATTTCGAAGTGCGCTACACCTTCGGCGTGTATCCGTTGCAGCAGTACCTGGTCGACATCGGCGGCGGGCGCCTGCAGGTGCTGTCGGTCGCGTGGGATGCACGGCCGGCGTCGGCCGGCGGACAGCGGTGGTTCCATCTCTACCCGAACGAGCGAATCAGCCACCTCGACGAGCTGCACTGGACGCGTAGGCAGCAGAACTGGAACTACATGTGCGCCGACTGCCACAGCACGGACGTACAGAAGAATTACGACGCCGCGACCGACACCTTCGCCACACGCTGGTCCGAGATCAGCGTCGGCTGCGAAGCCTGCCACGGTCCTGGCTCGGCGCATCTGTCGTGGGCCGAGGCGGCTGCCAGGGGCGACAGGAACGGCGGCACGAACGGACTCACTGTGAATTTCGGCGACCGCAAGGCCGCGAGCTGGAGCATCGACCCGTCCACCGGCAACGCGTCGCGCAGCCGGCCGCGCGGTTCGGACACGGAGATCGACGTCTGCGCCCAGTGTCACTCCCGCCGCGGCCAGTTCTCGAACGGCTATCGTCCGGGCGAGAATCTGCTCGACCACTACCTTCCGGCGATGCTGGCCGCGGGTCTCTATTACCCCGATGGTCAGCAGCGCGACGAGGTGTACAACTGGGGCTCGTTCCTCTCGAGCCGCATGTACTCGAAGGGCGTGACGTGTGGCGACTGTCACGAGCCTCACGGCGGCAAGCTCCGCGCGGTGGGCAACGCGGTCTGTGCCCAGTGCCATCTCGCATCGAAGTACGACGCACCGGGCCACCACTTCCACGAGGCCGGCACCGCCGGTACGGCGTGCGTGTCCTGCCACATGATGACTCAGACCTACATGGTGATCGACCCGAGGCACGACCACAGCTTCCGCATGCCGCGGCCGGACCTGACCGCGCAGCTCGGCGTGCCGAACGCCTGCAACCGCTGCCACGACGACCGCACGCCGCAATGGGCCGCAGCGGAAATCCGCCGACGCGCCACCGGTGCCAGGCCTGGCTTTCAGGATTTCGCCGAGGCCTTCGCCGCCGCGGATCGCGGCGACCCTTCAGCCACCATCGCACTGTCCCAGATCGTGGCGAATATCGACGAATCTGCGATCGCCCGGGCCTCGGCGCTCGAGCGGCTCGCCCTGCTCGGCGGCGAGAGCGCGCTCCTCTCGGGTGAAGCTGGCCTCGACGACGAGAGCCCGCTCGTCCGTCACGCCGCAATCGGCGTCTTCGACGGCGTGCCGGCCGATCAGCGCCTCGCGGTCGCACCACTGCTGTCCGATCCGCTGCGGGCGATCCGCATGAGGGCGGCGCGAGTCCTCGCGCCCGTGCCGGAATCCGAGCTGGGTGCGGCGGCTGCGGCATTCGCGAAGGCTGCCGGAGAGTATGTCGCCGCGGAACGCTTCAATGCCGATCGCCCCGAGGATCGCACGAACCTGGGCGGCTTCTTCGCGGAGCGCGGCCGTTTCATGGAGGCCGAGGCGGAATTCCGTGCCGCGCTGAAACTCGACCCGCTGTTCGTTCCGGCCTGGGTCAACCTCGCCGACCTGATGCGTGCCAGGAACCGCGAACCCGATGCCGAGGCTCTGCTGCGCGAAGCGCTCGACAGGGCACCGGACGACGCCGCGCTTCACCACTCACTCGGTCTCTCGCTCGTGCGCCAGGGGAAACGCGAAGAGGCGCTCAGGGAACTGAAGCGCGCAACGGAGCTCGCGCCCGGCAATCAGCGATTCGCCTTCGTTTACGGCGTCGCCCGCGATGAACTCGCTCCGGGTGACCGGCGGAAGGACTGACGTCGCACGAACTCAGCGGCCTCGGCGCGCTGCCGCCACGATGTCGCGCGACTCCAGGATCGTCGTTCCGGGGGGCGACTCCAGTGCCACCGAAACCATCGCCGCAGCGATGTCGCTCGCGGCCACCGGCCGGTACGCGCCGGGCGCGAAGCGCAGCAGGTGCTCGCTCAGGCGCTCGAGTGGTCGGGACTCCGTCCGCGACCCGGCGATGACGGACGGTCGGAGAATGGCGAGGCTCGGCCAGCCCATCCGGCGCAGTTCCTCCTCGACCTCACCCTTCACGCGCGAGTAGAAGAACGGCGACGAGCGGCTCGCCCCGAGCGCGCTCACGATCGAGAAATGCGTCGCGCCGCTCGCGCGTGCGAGGCGGGCGAGCTGCAGTGGATACTCGAGGTCCACCTCGCGGAACTTCCGCTGTGATCCGGCCTTGCGGATGGTCGTGCCGAGTGCGCAGAAGACGTGATCGGCCCTGAGTTCCCCGCGCAGACCGTCGATCCGGTCGAACGGGACGACGAACTGCCGCAGCTTGCGGTGTCGCACCCGCTCGCCGAGGTCGCGTCGCGTCACCACGACGACGCTGGAATACTCCTGCGTGTCGAGCAGCCGTCGCAGGCACTCGCCCCCGACGAGGCCGCTCGCCCCGGCCAGCAGCGCGGTGAGTCCGCCTCTGCTGCGAGTCGTCGCCGTCATCCTGCGCGCTGCGACGCGATCCAGCGGTCGACCTCGGCCTCCAGTACGTGCAGCGGGAGCGCTCCGTTCACGAGCACGAGCGTGTGAAACCGTCTCAGGTCGAAGCGCGGCCCGAGTTCCCGCTCCGCGCGGTTGCGCAATTCCTGAATCTTGAGCTGCCCGATCTTGTAGGCGAGCGCCTGCCCGGGGATCGCCATGTAGCGCTCGGCCTCCGACACGCGCCGCGCTTCGCCGGCGGCGCTGTTCGCATCCATGTAGTCGAGTACCTGCTGGCGCGTCCAGCCCTTCGCGTGCAGGCCCGTGTCGACGACGAGACGGATGGCGCGCCAGAGCTCGCCCTCGAGCATGCCGAAATACTGGTAAGGATCCTCGTAGAGACCGAGAGGCCGGCCGAGCGACTCCGCGTAGAGTCCCCAGCCCTCGGAATAGACGGTGTACCCGCCGAAGCGGCGGAACTTCGGCAGCTCCTTCTGCTCGCGCTGGATCGAGATCTGGAAGTGGTGGCCCGGGTTGCCCTCGTGCAGCGACAGCGCTTCCATCGCCCACTTCGGCCGGGACTTCAGGTCGTAGGTGTTCGCGTAGAAGATGCCCGGCCGCGAGCCGTCCTCGCTCGCCGCCTGGTAACTGCCGCCCGCCGCGCTCTTCTCGCGGAACGGCTCGACGGCGCGCACCTCGTAGTCTGCCTTCGGCAGCACCTCGAAGAGCCTCGGCAGGTTCGGGTCGACGCGCTGCTTGATGTCGACGTAGCCCTGGATCAGCGCCGACGCGTCGTCGTAGAAGAACCTGGGATCCGACTTCATGTATTCGAAGAACGCGTCGAGGTCGCCAGTGAAACCGACCTGCTGCATCACCTTGCGCATCTCGGCGTGAATGCGCGCGACCTCGGCGAGACCCATGTCGTGAATCCGCTCGGCGGAGTAGTCGGTGGTCGTGATGTCGCGGATGTTGTAGTCGTACCAGGCCTTGCCGTCGGGCAGCGCCTCGAGGCCCGCCGTTTCCCGGCACTTCGGCAGGTACTCGTCTCGCACGAATTCGTGCAGCCGCCGGTACGTCGGGAAGATCTTCGTCTCGATCATCGCCCGGTAGGCAGCAGTCAGCCGCTCGCGATCGGCCGGCGCGAATTCGTCGGGCATGCTGCGGATGGGGCCCCAGAAGGACGAGTCCTCCGGTCGGGTCACGACCTGGGACTCGAGCTGCGGCAGCACGCGCTCGGCGAGGACCCGCGGCAGCGTGTACCCTCTGGCGACACCCTCCCGCATGTTGGCAATCGCCTGATCGGTCCAGGCCACGAGGCCGTCCACGCGCTTCAGGAAGTCGTCGTAGTCCTTCACCGTCCTGAAAGGCTGCAGACCGGTCCCGGACCCGAGCTGCACGAACGTGTTCGGCACCGAGTAGAACTGGTCGAGCGGCAGGAGGTAGGTCGGGAAACGCAGGCCCTCGATTTCGATTTCCCGGGCCGAGCGGAATACGTCGTGAGAGATGCGGTCCTGCTCGGCGAGTCTTTCGCGGTCGATCTCCCGGATTCGCTCGAGGTAGGTCCGCTCGAGCCGCTCGAAGCGCGCCCGCCAGTCGGCCGAGATCGACACCTCGAAGCGGTCGTTGTAGCGGGGGTCGCCGATCGAGGTGGCGAGCATCGGGTTCAGCTGCAGCCACTCCTCGAAATAGGCGTCGAACAACGCACTCAACTTCTGCGATTCGGCCGCCGCAGCCGTTTCGGCAGCCTTGCCCGGGCCGGAATCCGCCGCACCCGCGGATAGCGAGGCCGCCGGGCTCACGGTCACGGCGGCCAGCCCGGCCGAGGCGATCAGGGTTCTCAGGGACATCAGGGTTTCCCGAAGGCTGGGGCAAAGGCAGTCACTTTGCCCCAGTTCGTCCCCCGGCCGGTAGTGGCTTCAGGTTCGGGCGAGTCCGCGACTCCGGCGCATCCGTGTCGTCACGGATGTCAATTCACGCCCGGGAAGGGCATCGTCCGTCCTGTACGGAAGGGTGGGAGGAACATGTTCCAGGTTCGTATCCACGGGCGCGGTGGCCAGGGCGTCGTCACTGCCGCCGAGCTCCTGTCGGTCGCGGCTTTCCGCGAAGGTCGCCACGCGCAGGCGTTCCCCAGCTTCGGGTCC
>Ga0114938_1001669_pt1 | contig 14820 bp, 8 predicted proteins | sample AshMeaBigSpring_FD_88675 | JGI IMG/M metagenome (GOLD analysis project Ga0114938, IMG submission 88675) | Groundwater microbial communities from Big Spring, Nevada to study Microbial Dark Matter (Phase II) - Ash Meadows Big Spring | ecosystem: Environmental > Aquatic > Deep subsurface >...
AGCTCAGGGCTGCGGCGTATGAATCACCACCAGATAAGAATCGCCGGTGATCGATGCGCCGTCGAGATCTGCTGTCAAATCGGTGTAGATCGTCTCGGCGAAGTTCTTGCGTCCGTTGTACTTCCAATCTTTGAAGACATAACCCGTCGGTTGGCTGGCGCCGAGTTGGTCGCGATGGAATAGATAGAAGATCGGCGACCATGCCAACGGTTTGCTTTCTGTCGGCGGCAAGGGCGGACAGGTGTAGTAAATTTCCTCGAAGGGGACTTCGGGCAGCACTTCAGCGACGATGCGCAACTGGTTGCCGCGCAGACGTGCATGACCATCTAGCAGCGTGAACTCACCGTCAGTCACGATCGTATGCAGTGTACAACCCGGCGCTTCGCCTCCCAGCACCGTATACTCCAGATGCGTGATCGGGATCGTTTCATCGTCCGCCCAGAAAAACTCGCCGTTCAGATCCAGCGTAAACTTGCGTCCCTGCGCGTTGACGTGGCTGGTGTAGGAGAGCTCCTGGCTCATCAAACGCACCTGCGAGTCGAAGTCCATCTCGAAGCTGGCGCACTTTTCCATCATGCGCTGCAACTGGCTGAAGCGGCTTTCGCCGTAGGCCGGCTCTAGATTCGGGTTCGAGCGCAGCATCCGGTTGAGCACCATCAGTCCGTAGACGCTGCGCGCATCGGTTGGTTCGGTGACGCAACGGGTGTAGACCTTGGCGACGTTGCTGGCGTAGATGGCGGCCAGATCATCGTAGAACGCATGCGCCTGTACATCGGTGAAATACTCTGGAATCATCCTCAACATAATTTCAACAATGGGATGCTCGAAGGCCGCCACGATCGCGCGCTGCGCAGTGGGGCGCAGCGGCGCTAACCGATCGTGTGCGCTGGCTTGCACGTCGCCAGGCTCGGCAGCGGCGACGCCATCTGCGTTCAGCGGAATTTTGACTTCATGGCCGGGGATGACGGCGCGGCTTGTCTCGCCTACCTCCACTGTGAGCACTGCACCGTTGACCATAGCCACCGTCATTGCTGCGCCTGGCGTCGCCTGGACAAAGGCGGATGTCTCCAGCGTGATCACGGCATCGTTGAGCGTTGCCGCCAGTGGCTCTTCTTCCGACGGGTTGTAGAGCAGGATTCCGCTGAGTGCCTCTGGGGCGCTGGGCGCTGGGTGGTCGGCAACGCGCAGATCGGGTAGGAGGGCGGCGTTGCCTGTGCCGGTAAACAGCGTGCGCGCGGTGATTTCCACATTGCCGAACGCCAGCAGCGTCAGGCTCTGATCGGGCGTTGTCGCGTCCGCCTGCAAGCGTAGCACCGCCACACTCCAACGATCGGCGTCGGGCGAGACAACCGCTACACGCTGACCATCAGCCAGCGCTGCGGAGTCGCCCGGTTGCGTTAGGATCGAGGCGTTGTCCACGGTCGCCTCGCCGCTGCCCAGGCACACCTGGTTGAGGCCGATCGTCTGGCAAGCCAGCAGGCTGGCATAAATGTGCTCGGCGTAGGGCGAGAGCGTGAGCGCTAGGTCATCCTGCATGGCGAGCGGTAGGAAGATGCTGTTCGCGCTGGCTGGCGGTGCTTCCTGTGCGTTCGCTGGCATCGCCGGTAAGAGCAGGGCGCTTGTCAACACCAATATCAGCGCCAGCGGATACAGGTTGCGCCCCAGCGTCTGCTGGAGGATCAAGATGTGCGTTTGTCGTTTCATAGGAGTTTCTCCTGTCATTGCGATGCGCGTTTGGCGCCGTCTTCTGAATACTTGTTGGCCGCCCTCGGCGGCGTGGTCATTGCGCTGGCGGCATGGCGGCGCAGCAGCAAGAACATTAGCGGAATCAGGGCCGCCCAACTGCGGAAATGATGAATCTCGCCGCTGGGCACATGGCGCAATTTGCCGCGCCAATCGCTATGTCCGTTTGCGTCGACCTCCTGCCAGATGCGCACGGTGAAAAGCTGCGAATCTACAGCGTGATCGTTGGTCATCGTTCGTTTTCTGCTCACTCCTTTCTGCTTTCTTGCGCCCTTGCAGCGTGCGCTATGCACAGCGTAAATGTGCGGCCGTTTGGCGGGCGTTTGAAGGTGCGTTTGGAGATGGGTGAAATGGGTCAGAAAACGATGGCGAGGTCAGGAAGATGGGGGTGCGTGGTGCAGAATGTCGGCGAGGACGTCGGCGAAGGCGAGGTGCGCCGACGCTTCCTGCGCATGGTGGACGGCGTCGGCTGTCAGTTCCGTCTCAAGTGCAGCGCAGAGGGCGACGCCGCGCGCCTGCGCTTCCCAATCAAGCGTGGGATGGCGCAGCACCGCCAACGTCCATACGAGGGCGCTATATGCATCGCCCTGGCTGGCTCGCAACGTTGCCATGCCCAGGACGGCGGCCAGGATAAACTTGACGGCATGCATACGCTGGTTATCGGAGAGAATCTCCAGGAAATGCGGTTGGGCTGCAGCGGCAGCGCTGCTCGCCAACTCTAAAAAGCCCAGGGCAAGCGCAGCGCGTTTCAATGCCAGGACATCAGTAGAGAGCGCCGACAACGTCATACTCTGCTGAATGCGGCGGCGGGCGGCGTCGAAATCACCCTGCATCTGGCTGGCAACGCCTGCATACAAATTGGCGTAGGTCAGGTTGTAGAGATCGTCAGTCTCCTGGGCGATCTGCAAACACTCCGACAGTTGTTGCGCCGCCTCCGCCACGCGGCCTGTTTGCAGGTCGGTGCGCGCCATCATCAGCAGCGAGAAGGCAATCAGCCGGGGGTCGCCAAGGGTGCGGCTACGAGCAAGTGAATCTGCGAGCAAAGCATGGGAATCATCAAGCCGGCCCTGATCATAGGCGCCGACACCAAGATAATTCTGGGTGACAGCTGCGCCCCAATGATCTTGTCGTCGAATAGAGAGTTCAAAGGAGGATTGCAGCGTTGTTGCTGCGTCGCCGTGAAGCCCTCGGGCTGACAGCAGAATCCCCAGATAGCGCAGGCTGAATCCCAGCACGACTTCTTCGCCAAGCTGCTGTAGTTGAGTGACCGCGCCTTGCAGCATCGTCTGTGCGATAGGCCCCTGTCCTAACCGCGTCACAAAATAGGCCTGATTGGTGCGCATCTCACAACCGGCGATGATAACGATGCGCGGCAGTGGCTCCCCGGCGGCGAGCAGCGCATCTCCGGCGCTGCGAAACAGACTTTCAGCCTCCTGCAGCCGGTTGCGCAGTTCTAGAAAGTAGAAGAGCGGAAAGGCTGCGCTCTGCAGCAATACAGGCAGTTTTTGTCCTACAGCCCATTGCCAGGCAACACGAATGTTGGGGAACTCCTGCGCAATGTCAGCCAACGTCTGTTTCTGCGCCGCACTGCGCAGGCCGGAATCTTGATCGGCCAACCAACGCAGATAGAACTCGCCATGACGGCGCGCGGCATCGGCATGGACGACGGGGTTGGCCGCCAGTTGTTCTCTGGCGTATTGGCGGATGACGTCATGCAGGACATAGCGCCCCGTGCCGGTTCTCTGCAGCAGCGATTGGTCAGCCAGGGCGGAAAGGAGGGCAAGCTCGGCATCGGCGACTGCGACGGCGGCCTCACGTGTAAAGCTGCCATGGAAGAGCGCAAGACGCGCTAGCGCCTGTTGCTCATCCACCGTCAGCAGCGCCCACGAGTGGTCGAAGATGGCGCGCAGACTGCGGTGACGCGGGGGGAGATTGCGCGCCGTGGCAGTGAGAAAATCCAGGCTTTTGGCGATCTCATCAGCAATTTCAGTGCATGTGAGAAGGCGCATCCACGACGCCGCCAGCTCGATGCCCAACGGCATGCCGCCCACCAGCCGACAGATGCGGGCCGCCGCCAGATAATCGGCGTGCGTTAGCCCGCGTGTGGGGGCAGCGCGGCGAGCGCTCTGGATAAAAAGCTGGACTGCACTGTTCTCGGCTAGCGTATCTGCGTCATCCTCAACGGGCAACGGCATCTCACCCAGTTCGTAGCGCCACTCCTCCAGCAAGTGCAGCGCATGGCGCGAAGTGACCAGCAGCATTACACCCGGCGCCTGATGGACGATGCGCGCCAGAAAGTCGGCGGCTTCCAGCAGATGCTCGAAGTTGTCCAGCACAAGCAGCAGTTTCCGGTCAGCGAGCAGATGCAGCACTTCATGTTCGGCGTCGGCGCCCATCAGTCTATGGTTCAGCGCGTCAGCAATGGCGGCGCCGAGTTGCTCCGCCATCTGTACATCGGTCAGTGCAACCCAGGCGACGCCGTCTGCATAGACAGGCCGATGCCCAATCGCCGTTTGCAGCGCCAGTCGCGTCTTCCCGATGCCGCCTGGCCCAATGACCGTTAGCAGACGGCAGGTCGGGTCCGCCAGCAGTTCGGCAAGTTGCGCCAGTTCGGCCTCCCGACCAATGAAAGGCGCCGTGGGCGACGGCAAGGCAGTGGCGCGCACCGTCGACGCTGTTGTGTGCGACGCTGTTGTGTGCGACGCTGTTGTGGGCGCGGCGGGCGTCTCCATGCGCAGAAACTGCGCATAGGCTGCTTGTGTCGCTGCGCCAGGCTCGACGTCGAGTTCTCGACGCAGCGCCGCGACGCACTGGGCGTAGGTGCGCTGCACACCTGCACGGTCGCCGTTGAGTACGTAGAGCTGCATGAGTTGTACGTAGGCTGGCTCGTCGAGGGGATCGTGCAGCAGTAGGCGCTGGCTGTAGCGCGCGGCGCTGCGATATTCCTTGCGCGCGGCGAACAGACGCACCAGTTCGTCCAGGGCGCCCAGATAAGCCTGCCGCAGCGTCTCCCGCAGCGGCATGATCCAGTCGTCGTAGTTGCCAGGTAGCAGATCGCCAGCGTAGGATTCGACCGCTGCCTCCAGCCAGTGACGTCTCTCATCGCCGCTGGCACTCGCCGCGGCTTGCAGCGCCGCTTCGAACGCGGCGACATCCAGCACAAAAGCGGTTTCGGCGCGCCACTGTAGGGTCATCGCATCGACGGCAATGTAAGCGTCGGCGTCGGGCAGGGTTCGGCGCAGCGTGTAGAGGAGATTGCGCAAATTGGTGCGCGCTTGCGACTCGCTCGAATCCGGCCAGAGCGTAAAAGCGAGATGCTGGCGGGAGACAGGTGTGTGGCGGTGCAGCAGCAAATAGGCAAGTAGTGAGATTGGTCTGTCGCCGCTGAATGCCGTGATGGTTTGCCCCTGGAAGATCAGGTTGAATTCTCCCAAAAGCGAAATCTGCAGCTGCGTTTCCGTCACTGTTCCATCACCTCACCACAAAAAAAAGCGGACTGCACTCGCAAGAAAGGCAGCCTTGTTCAAAGTATAGCACGCCGACCAATGATGAGCGAAGCAAACTCCATCCCTCAGGTGGCGCCAGGTTCGGTGGCAGGCCGTTCGAGGATACGTTTGATGGATTCCAACGTTGTGTGACGGCGGCCAAACGGTCGATGCGGTAGGCTCTTTCGTACAACTCACGCGTTTGCAACGGTTGCGAATCTGGAGGATAGACATATGAAGGCAACTTTTCGGCTCACACCATCGCGCTCATGGCTGGCGACATCGCTGGCGGCGGCGCTGGTTCTCTCGTCAATTTTGCTGCTGGCGAAGATGTATCATCCGGCGCCGGCTGCGCTGACCTTGCCCACGGCAGCTATGCTGGGCAAATTCCCGCTGGCTTTCGTTCCCAACACCGGCCAGGAAGACGCTTCGATCTATTTCACGGCGCACGCTGGCAGTGGCGCCATTGCCTTTACACAGGCAGGTGTGCAGCTTGCCTTGCCCGACGATACTGTGGGTGTTCGCTTTGTTGATGCACAGCCCGGGACAACCTTTGCTGTTGCAGAGAAATTGCCTGGTGTGGTGAATCTTTATCGAGGCGCTGATCCACAAAAGTGGCGCCAGGGACTACCAACCTACGGCGCGGTTGTCTACCAACATCTCTACCCTGGCGTCGACCTACGCTATGACGGCAGCGAGGGGTTGCTCAAAGGAACCTACCTTGTGGCAGCCGGCGCCGATCCGATGCAGATCGGCTGGCGCTACACGGGGGTGCGCCGCGTCCTTCTGGATGATGCCACCGGCGACCTGCGGCTGACGCTGGCATCAGGCGCGACGCTGGTCGAAAAAGCGCCGGTCGCCTATCAAATGGATGGATCGCAGCGCCGCGCGGTCGCCGTGCGCTACCGGCTGGTGGGCGACGAAGTTAGCTTCACTGTGCGCGACTACGACCCGACCCGTCTGCTGATCATCGATCCGACGTTGGTTTACAGCAGCTATCTGGGCGGCAACAACACCGACCGCGCCGCCGATGTTGCGGTCGATGCCGCCGGGAATGTCTATGTTGCTGGCTACACCTATTCGACTGTCTTTCCTGGCGGCGGCAGCGGCAACGCCGGTTACGACGATCTCTTTGTCACCAAGATCGACGCTGCGGGCATGGCAATTCTCTACACGACGATCATCGGCGGCGACGGCACGGACGAGGCGACCGGCATTGCTGTAATCGGTGGTGGCGACCAGGTTTGGGTGACCGGGCGCACGACCTCTGGCAACTTGCCTTCCCTCAATGCATTCCAGCCGGCTGCTGGCGGCGGCGTCGATGCGCTGATCCTGCAGATCAACGGCGCTGGCGATCTTGCTTTCAGCAGCTATTTGGGGGGTGAGCTTTACGATGCAGGTGAAGACCTTGCACTCGATAGCCGCGGTGACGTGCATCTGACCGGGGCGCTGTGGGGTGGCTTCTTCGCCAAAGTTGATGGTCAACAGTACGACCTTCTCTATACCAGCATGATCGATGGGGAGCAGGCGATCGGCTACGGCATCACGCTGGACAGCCAGGATCATATCTTTGTCACGGGCGAGATTCAGTCTGCAAGCTGGCCGGTGGTTGACCCCGTACAGGCGACCTGCGGCTTGTATGGCGATGGTGGCTGCACGGTTGACGCCTTTGTGATCGAACTTTCGGCGGCGGGCGACGAGATTCTGTTTAACACCTATCTCGGCGGCAGCGGCGCCAACGGCGGCAGTGGCAAGGACATCGGTCGCACGATCGCAGCGGATGCACAGGGCAATCTTCTTCTTACGGGTGAGACCTTTGCTGACGATTTCCCCACGGCAAAGGCTGTTCAGCCGCAGAAGGCGGGATCGACGACAATGAGTGACGCATTCGTGACACACTTGCGGCGCGCGGGAGCAGGCTATCAGATCGCCTTTAGCACTTATCTGGGCGGCGACGGCACCGAAACAGGCTACGCCGCACACTTTGGCCGCAGCGGCGAACTCTTTGCGGCCGGGTTGACCGGTTCGCGCAACTTCCCAGTGCGCAACGCACTGCAGACGACGTTTGGCCCCGGTCTCTGTTTCACCGGCAGCACAAGTCGCAACTGCTACGACGCCTTTGTCGCACAGTTCGATATAAATGGCAGCCTGCCCTTCAGCACCTATTGGGGCGGTCTCGATGACGACGGCGCGCGCGGTATGGGGCTCGATGACAACGGCAGTCTCTACGTGACCGGCTTTGCAGACTCGGCGGTATTCCCTGTGACAGAGGGTGGGTTTCAGCCGACGCGCGGGCAATACGGTGAGGCCTTCGTGCTGAAGTTGGGTATGATCACTGCGCCGCCAACACCGACGGCTACATCCACCGCTGCACCACCGACGCTAACCGCGCCGCCAACCGTGACGGCGCCGCCAACCGTGATGCCGACGGTCACGGTCGCACCGCCAACCGGCACGCCGATTCCGATTGAGGCGCTGCCGCAACGGCTCTACCTTCCTTCAGTTGAACGCTGAAGTCAGCGCAGCTCAAGTCTCCGGCGTCGGGCAAACGGAGATCAAAAGCAAGCAAGGTGGTTCTCTCTTAGAACCACCTTGCTTGCTTTTGCTGCGCTGTGTGATCTTACCCGGCGTTTAGTTCATCAGTTGGATGATCCCCGCCGCGCCCATGCCGCCGCCGATGCACATCGTCACCAGGCCGGTTTCCTTGCCCTGGCGCTGCAACTCGTGGATGATCTGCACGGTGAGCTTGGCGCCGGTGCAGCCGAGCGGGTGGCCGAGCGCAATGGCGCCACCGTTGACGTTGACCTTCGCCTCGTCCATGCCTAGCTCGCGCACGACGGCCAACCCCTGCGCCGCAAAGGCTTCGTTGAGTTCGATCAGGTCGATGTCGGCGAGGCTCATGCCCGCGTACTTGAGCGCCTTCGGCACCGCCGCCACCGGGCCGATGCCCATCACCTCGGGCGGGACGCCGCCGACGGCAAAGCTGACGAAGCGCGCCAGCGGCTTAAGGCCAAGCGCCCGCGCCTTCTCCTCGCTCATGATCAGCAGCGCGGCGGCGCCGTCGCTGGTCTGCGAACTGTTGCCGGCGGTGACGCTGCCTTTCATGGCAAAGGCCGGCTTGAGCTTGGCGAGCGCCTCTAGCGTGCTGTCGCGGCGCACGCCTTCGTCCGCCTTGAAGAGAGTGCGGACTTCCTTGACTTCGCTGCCTTCGCCCACCTTCATCACGACTTCGAACGGCACGATCTCGGCGTCGAACTTGCCCGCTGCCTGCGCCGCCGCCGCGCGTTGATGGCTGCGCAGCGCAAAGGCGTCCTGATCCTCGCGGCTGACGCCGTACTGCTTCGCCACGTTCTCGGCGGTCAAGCCCATGCCCAGGTAGACGCCCGGATATTCGCTCGCCAGATACGGGTTGGGCACGAACTTGTTGCCGATCATCGGCACCATCGACATACTTTCGGCGCCGCCAGCGATGATCACGTCGCCCATGCCGGCCATGATCTGCTGGCTGGCGGTGGCGATGCTCTGCAACCCGCTGGAGCAGAAGCGATTGACCGTCTGCCCGGCGGTCGTCACGGGCATCCCGGCGCGCAGCGCCACGATGCGCGCCATGTTCATGCCCTGTTCCGCCTCCGGGAACGCACAGCCGAGCACGATGTCCTCCACCTCGTTCTTGTCGATGCCAGCGCGCTCGACGACCGCGCTGATCACCACCGCCGCCAGTTCATCCGGCCGCGTCGTGCGCAGCGTGCCCTTCGGCGCCTTCCCCACCGCCGTCCGTACAGCGGCAACAATTACAGCATTTCGCATGGTTATTCTCCCTAATTCCGCAGCGGCTTGTTGTTTTCCAGCATGTACTGGATGCGCGCCTGCGTCTTCTTCTCGCCCACCAGGCTGAGGAAGGCTTCGCGCTCCAGGTCGAGGAAGTATTGCTCGTCCATCCACTGACCCTGGCTCAACTCGCCGCCAGCGAGGATGTAGCCGAGCTTACGGGCGACGACGCCGTCGTGTTCGGTGATGTAGCCGCCCTGGATCATGCTGTACACTTCGATGTTGACCGCCGCCAGCATATCGCGCCCGGCGGCGTAGACGTTGCCTTTGATGTTCGGCGCCCGATAGCCGGCGTCGTTCAGGGCGAGCACAGTCTGCTTGGCTTCGGCGATGCGATGGTCGCTGTTGAGCACGACGCGGTCGTCGGCGCTCAGGTAGCCCAGGTCACGCGCCTCAGCGCCGGAGGTCGAGACTTTGGCAAAGCCGACCGTCTCGAAGACCTTGCGCAAATAGGGCATCGGGTTGACGTTGGTGGCGTGCATGTGTGGGCTGACGTGACGGCGCACCATCTCCTTGCAGCCACCCCAACCAGGGATGACGCCGATGCCGACCTCGACCAGCCCCATGTAGGTCTCAGCGTCAGCGATGATGCGATCCGCCGCCAGACAGATCTCACAGCCGCCGCCCAGCGCCATCTGATGCGGCGCAGCAACGACCGGCTTGGGCGCGCTGCGAAAGCCCATGAACGCGTCCTGGCCGAACTTGATCATCATCTCCAGTTCGCTCCACATGTTGCTCTGCACGGCCAGCAGCATGGCAAAGATATTGGCGCCGACGGCAAAGTTCTTGCCGTCGTTGGCGATGACCAGTCCGCTGGCGTTGCCGTGCAGCCGCTCGATCGCCTCCTGCATGATGTCGAACATTGGGCCGTCGAGGGCGTTGACGCGCGTGTGCCACTCCAGCAGCATCACGCCGTCGCCGATGTCCCACAGGCTCGCCATCTCGTTGCCGGTCAGTTCTTTGCGCGTGCGGCGCACATCCTTGATATTTACGGATTTGGCGCTGCGCGCGACTTCGACATACGCCTTGCTGGCTGGGTCATAGACCATCTGCTTGCCGTTGGCGTAGGTGTAGAAGCGCTCGTTGCCCGCCGCCAGCATCTGCTTGACCCACGGCGCCACGCTGACGCCTTCGCCTTCGAGCCGGGCAACCGTCTGCTTGACGCCAAGTTCGTCCCACGTCTCGAATGGCCCCATCTCCCAGGCAAAGCCCCACTTCATGGCGTTGTCGATGTCGACCAGGCTGTCGGCGATCTCCGGGACGCGCTTGGACGCATAGGCCATCGTGCGCGAAAGGGTGTGCCAGACCAGCTCGCCGGCCTCGTCGTCCGCTTCGACCAACGCCTTGAGCCGATCAGCAATCGGCAGGTTGCGCGCGTCGCCGACGCTGCTCCACTTTGGCTTCTTGGGCGCGACGTAGTCCAGCGCACCGTCCTCAGCCGCGCTCTGCAGGTCGAGGCCCCAGAAGGACTTCTTACCCTTCTCGTCGACGACGGTCTTGTAGAAACCCTGCCCCGTTTTGTTGCCGAGCAGCTTGCTGTCGACGAGCAGCTTCATCACCGCCGAGCCGTACTCTCCGCGCAGAATCTCGCGATCCTCGTCGTCGGGGATCAGGTCGTAGAGGTTGCCGCCCACCAATGCCATCACGTCGATGCCGACGATGTCGTTGAGGCGGAAGGTGCCGGTCTTGGGGCGCCCCAGCAGCGGCCCGGTCAACGCATCGACCGCTTCGACCGTGTAGCCGTTCTCGATAGCGAACTCCATCACGTCGCTCTGAATGAAGCTGATCATGCGGTTGGCGACGAAGTTGGGCGTGTCCTTGCAGACGACGACGCCCTTGCCCAGCACATTCTCGGCAAAATCCTTCATGCGGCTGATGATGGCCGGGGCGGTGGCGGGCGTCGGGATGATTTCCAGCAGGTGCAGGTAGCGCGGCGGGTTGAAGAAGTGCGTGCCCAGGAAACGCTGCTGGAACTCCGGCGTGCGCCCTTCGGCGATGATGTGGATCGGGATGCCGGAGGTGTTGCTGCTGATGATGGCATTGGGGCGGGCTGCTTTTTCGATGCGTGCCATCAACGCCTGCTTGGGGCCGGGGCGTTCGATGATAACCTCGATGATCCAGTCGCTGGCGCCCACGGCCGCGTCGAAGTCATCTTCGAGGTTGCCGACGCTGACCAGGCTGGCGGCGCTCTGCGTGAACAAGTTGGCGGGCTTGGCTTTGACCATGCGCTCGTAGCCGGCCTGGACGATGCGGTTGCGCACCTTGCGGTCGGCGAGCGTCAGCCCGGCCGCCTGCTCCTCGGCGGTCAGCTCCGACGGGACGATATCCAGCAGCCAGGCGCGGACACCGGCGTTGGCCAGATGTCCTGCGATGGCGGCTCCCATCGTCCCCGCGCCGATTACGGTGACGGTTTCGATTCCGTATGGCATGACGAATATGCTCCTTGAAATTCAAACGGGATAGCGAGGCAAACGATTCGATTCCCTGGGTTTGCTTCGGGGATAGTTTGTCACCGCAATGTTGTGAAGTCGTTTTGAGGGGATTGCTGGAGAAAACTGCCAGCCAGCGATGTGTCTACTGATAAACCGTGTGCCACGGCGACAGGTCGTGGCGATTGTGGGCGCGCTGACGGGGCGTGTGTTGGTTCACCATATCAATCAGCAGGTCTTCGCGTTGATGGTGCTGACACTGTTCGCCGGGATCAGGCTGCTGCTGTCGCCCTGCGCGATTCCCCAACATCCACTGCCATCTTTGACCGTTCACTTTGTCGATGATATGACAAGGCGCAACGGCGCGCCTGCCATCCGTGTGGCAAACGCACAACAATCTGAACAAATGAACACAAATGAACACTTGACGCGGCTTGGATGTCGTGATATTCTGTTTTTGGTCACTTGTTCAGTGGTGTTCATGTGAACAAAGGAAGCACCACCATGACCGACAACACGCTTCTCTACAAAATTGCCAAAGCCTATTACGAAGACGGGTTTACCCAGGATCAGATCGGCAGACGCTTCGGGGTTTCACGTATCAAGGTGTCACGCTTACTGCAGCAGGCACGCCAGAGTCGCGTCGTGCAGATCACGATTACACCGCCGGTCGATTCGTTCGGCGACCTGGAGCGTGATCTGGAGACGGCTTATCGGCTCGATGAGGTGGTGGTCGTCTCGACCTACAGCGACGCGCAGGAGGATGTCGTGCCGCGTCTCGGCGCCGCCGCCGCAGGGTATCTGGCGCGCTGCCTGGGCGACCAACAGTTACTGGATCTGAGTTGGGGATCGACGCTGCTGGCGGTGATCGAGGCGTTGGCGCCGCAGAACTTGCCCGAGCTGCGCGTGGTGCAGATGCTGGGCGGTTTGGGGCGGGCGGAGTCGGAGACTTACGGCGCCGACCTGACGATGCGCATGGCGCAGACGCTCGGCGCACGGATGCGGCTGCTGCCCTCGCCAGGGATCGTGTCGAGCAAGCTCGTGCGCGACGCGCTGCTGGAGGATGTCAACATTGCCGAGACGCTGGCATTGGCGGCGCGCGCCGACCTGGCGCTGGTGGGCATCGGTGCACCGCTAACCGGCTCGGTCATCGTAGAGGCGGGCATCCTTTCCGAAGACGAGCTATTGGAACTGCGTGAAATGGGGGCAGTCGGCGACATCGCCCTGCGCTTCTTTGACGAAAACGGACGTTCGGTCGAACACCCCATCAATGACCGCATTATCGGATTGGACCTGCAACAGATCACACAGATTCCCCGCGTGATCGGCGTTGCAGGTGGTGAAGGGAAGTACGAGGTCATCCGCGGGGCTGTACGCGGGCGACTCGTCGATGTGCTCATCACGGACGAAACAACGGCCACGCGACTCTTGCAGGAAAAGATACCGGACAGGCTGGCCATTGCCTGACGCACACTTTTCCTAATAACTGCCTGGTGGCCTCAACAAACGCATATTCTCAAGCCTCATCAAAGTCAAACGAAAGCGAGCGCTTGTATGGAATTGTTAGGTCACCTGCGGAAACGCCAGGCGGAGGGACGCCCGATCCGTCTGGGGTTGGTCGGCTGTGGGCAAGAGGGGTCGGGTATGGTGCATGTCACCCGCCAGATGGCAGGGATGGAGACATTCGCCATTGCCGACATCGACATCAGCCGGCCGCTGCAGACGCTGCAGACGCTTGGCATCCCCACATCGTCGATAACTGTCACCGATCAGGTCGGTGCGGCTGAAGATGCGCTGCGGCGCGGCGATTACGTCGTCACGCAGGACGCACTGCTGCTGCCCAAACTGGAGCGTCTCGACGCGCTGGTCGAAGCGACCGGTGTGACCGAGGTTGGTGCGCAGTTTGCCTGGCACGGCATCATGCACAAGAAGCATGTCGTGATGCTCAACGTCGAGACCGACGTGACGGTTGGCCCGATCCTCAGCCGGCTGGCCGAAAAGATGGGCTGCGTCTACACCGCCTCCACCGGCGACGAGCCGGGCGTCTGCAAACAGCTCTACGACTTCGCCACCGGCCTCGGCTTCGAGGTGGTCTGTCTGGGCAAGGGCAAGAACAACCCCATCGATTTCTATGCCACGCCTGATAGCTGCCGCGTTGAAGCCGAAAGCAAGCACATGAATCCCAAGATGCTGGCGGCCTTCAAGGACGGCACCAAGACGATGGTCGAACTGGCGGCGATGGCAAACGCCACCGGTCTGGCGCCCGACGTGCCGGGCGCGCACGGCGCCAAAGTCGATGTCCCGGACCTCAACAAGGTGTTTGTGCCGGCAACGGACGGCGGCATCCTGAGCCGGCGTGGCTGCGTGGAGTATTCGGTGGGCAAGGTAGCGCCCGGCGTCTTTGCCATCATCACCACGCCGGATGCACACATCCGCGCCGATCTCAAGTTCTACGCGATGGGCGACGGCCCCTACTACACGCTCTACCGCCCCTTCCATCTGTGCAGCATCGAGACGCCGCAGGCGGTGGCCGAGGCCGTGATCTACGGCGAGGCGGTGCTCAAACCACAGCGCATGGTGGCTGAACTGGTGAGCGTCGCCAAGCGCGACCTCAAGGCGGGGCAGCAGGTGGATGGCATCGGCGGCTACGACTTTTTCAGCCGCATCTACACCGTCGAGGAGGCGAGGTCGCTGAACGGTATGCCGATGGGACTGACGCCGGGCGGTCGCGTGATCAAGGACGTTAGTCGCGGTGAACTGCTCACCACCGACAACTTTGCGCCGGACACGACGCAGTTGGTCTACAAGCTGCGCCAGTTGCAGGAGAGTCTGTTATGAAGGCGGTGGTCGTACGCGCCCCGATGTCATTTGGGGTGGAAGAGGTTGCGGAGCCAGTGGCCCCAGCCGGCGGGTTATTGCTCGACGTCAAAGCGTGCGGGCTGTGCGGGTCGGATCTGCGCACGCTGCGCAGCGGCCACCGCAAGTTGACGCTGCCCTACATCATCGGCCACGAGATCTGCGGCGTCGTCGCTGAGACCGGCGCCGGATATGCCGGCGCGTGGCAGATCGGCGACCTGCTCAGCATGGGGCCGGTCGTCTACTGCGGGCACTGCGATTTCTGTCTCGAAGGCCAGTTCGAGTTGTGCGAGAACTATCGCGAGATTGCGCAGGCATGGCCGGGCGGGCTGGCCGAGCGCATGGCGGTTCCCGCCGAAGCGATTCGCCTGGGCGTGATCGAACGCGTGCCGGCGGGCGTCGATCCCGGCAGTGCGGCCATCGCCGAACCGATCTCGTCGTGCCTCAACGCCCAGGAGCGCGGGCGCGTGGGGTTGGGC